>ENA-UZXB01005484-UZXB01005484.1-metagenome-genome-assembly--contig:-Day-2-1m-contig-5484_pt1 | contig 9859 bp, 5 predicted proteins | sample MGYA00260339_ERZ794899 | MGnify/ENA metagenome assembly ERZ794899 | reverse complement strand
CCACCCCCCTACGATCAGCCTTCCCTCCGATAGCGATAGGTAACGGTCGTAGAGATGGATCGTCCCTAATTTCAACAGATGCGTAGAAGCTGTCCGCGTCAACGTGGACTATTTTTCGCACTTTATTAGTGCTTAACTTTTCCCCTTCCGAGCTGCTAATTCTAAATCCTCTTGTAAGATCTCAGTAATTACAAAGAAACGATCCATTAATTTTTTTGCCTCAGCCAACCGCGTGGTATTTAAAATTTGATACTTAGTATGCTTAATTTCATTTTTTCATAGTTCCTACGCTGGCGACTAAGAGTATTTGATCATAAATTTTACCCATTTGGGTGATTTCATTGAAGGCAAGTGCGATATAGCGGTCAAGCGAGTCAATGTCTTTATAGCCAGTCCATTGCTGCAGATCCATCTTTAACTTCGAAGTCAACAGCAATGCTTTTCTGAACGCATCTTGATTTCCAGATCATACTGCTCGATAGCTATAATGAACTTTTGCGTAATGTATGCGTGTTTCCAAAGATACGGGGCATAGGAATCATCAGCAATACCCACTCTCGTTGCTATAGCAGTAAGCCGTTGATTAACGGCCGTATCACTATTGCTGCTGACGATCATTGGCAGATCGCTATCATTGATAAAAATCTGACTAGCGAAGATACCTTTATGTGGGGTAATGACTGTCCACTGGGTCCTCAGGGATTTAATGGCTCTTATATCAAGATGATTGATCCACCACGGACTGTTCAGCTTACCGCGCGTATGATTTTCTAAGTAAAGCATTAGTTATAAAATGAAAAATCCGCGGCCCAGGCCGCGGATTTTTTTTCACCTAAATGCTGTGTAGGTGGTGACTAAGCAATAGGTTGTTTTTTCAGTCGTTATATTACTCAAGATCAAACAGCGCACTTCTCAGGGCACCGTAATGACTTTCTCGAGCATGTTTAGATAATCCAGCATCAGGGGCAATAAATTCAAATCCATGAAAGCCTCCCTCAAAAACTTTGAACTGAGTACTCACTCCAGCCGCAGCGAGACGCTGAGCATAGTCTCGATTTTCATCGACAAAGGCATCCACTGAACCCACCGCAATATAGGCCGGAGGCAAACCAGTAAGGCTTGTTGCCCGACTGGCGGCAGCATACTCAGATACCTCTATGTAAGTCTCTTGTTCAGAGGTTTTATCGCGATGCAGATAATGTTGCCAGGCAATCAAATTAGAATTCCGATTCCACACGCGTTTGTCAGTAATCATATGGCTCGAGGCTGTAACACAGCGGTCATCGATCATCGGGCACAGCAGAAATTGGAAAGCCAGCTGTATATCCGTTGTATCTCTGGCATGCAACGCCAGACCAGCTGCCAAACCAGCACCGGCGCTGATACCACCAATGGCAATGCGCGCCGGATCTACTAACAGCTTACCTGTATTATCCGCTAGCCATTGCAAGGCGGTGCTAGCATCATTTAAAGCCGCTGGAAAAGGATGCTCTGGCGCCAGACGATAGTCTATTGAAATAATTACCGAGTTAACTTCAAGGGCCATTTGACGAACCATGTGGTCATCAGCTTCCATTGAGCCCAGACAATAACCGCCGCCGTGAATCCACAGCAGTGCTGGCAGCGGCTCTAACTGGTCTTCTGGCCGATAAACACGCACCCATACCTCTGGGCCATTGGCCTGTTGCAGCCAATAGTCCTCGGATTCAATACCCTCTATTTGTGGAAGATCCCCGACCATCTTGGCGCGCATCTGCGCACCCATCTCTCTGGTTTTGACAAGGTCTGTCCAGATATCCAACTCGGGAAATTTCTCAAGAGTTGCGGCTAGCTCAGTATCGACTAATTGTATATTCATATCATTTGCTTACCTTGATTAAGTTGTAAAACTACTATTTAGTGGCGGAAGAGGTAGGAGTCGAACCCACCAGGCACCTCAATGGCACCTCACTGGTTTTGAAGACCAGGCACCCCACCGGGGGCATCGCTCTTCCAAATCTTATGTCAACCTGAACATCCTTTCGGGCACTGTTGTATCAATTACTGCTCTACTCTGCCCATGACGTCTGGTAAAGCCTATCTGATCAAAGTACTCCAGCAGTTCCACCGATGAATTACGCCCCAGCTGCAGATGGTTTTTAATATCCGCAACGGAAAATCTCGGCAGGTCGACAGCAACTTGATTAACTCCATGCGCAAATCGGCTAAGCTGCTCAAAAAGTACAAAACGTTTGCTACCCAGCTTAAATAGTCGCCCCTCCGCAACCGCTCTGTGCAATGCAGCATCGAGAGTCTTAGGGTCTATTTGCAGCACATTTTGCAAATCTGCCAGCGTGGGTATCTGACGAGTATATTGACTTAGGGCCTGCTCTATAAGCTGCCATTGCTGTCTCTCTTCGGCACAGCGCTGAGATTTAAAGCCCCTTATGCTGATACAGCCATTGGCTCTACGCAGCAGGTCTCTCTCTATCAGGTTGTCGAGTACGCTCCAATAAAGGCGACTATCCAAGATAGGCTGCAGGCCCGCCAATAGAGCGCTAGTCTGTATACCTTCAGCACTGGGATTCTCCCTATGCCAGCACTGTACATAATCGATAATGGTTTTTTCTGCGTTTGCCCAGTATTCCCTTGCTACCAAATACTCCTGTCCCTGCAAAGAAAATGCCTTAGTTTTATCCAGCAGATCAGCCTGGTGTAGTTCGGCGTCTAAATCTGCATTCTGTAAATTACAAACCTGCTTAAATAAGCTGAGATTTACTGGGCACTGTTGATCGATTAGCAGCTTGTGAAGCGTTTCTTGGTAGGTAGGCAATTCCATCGCCTGCAAATAATTCTTGCTGGTTTTATTTAGACTGGGACTGTATTCAGCATAGGGGTCCAACACTATGCCACCCCCCAATGTGGTCGACTCGCTGCTATCGCGCAGGATAAATCTATCGCCTCCGCAGCAGCTAATTGGGCTATCAATAATAAGCTGCGCCAACACTCGGCTGCCTGCGCTCAATTCGCTGCCATCGGTTTGGCGCTCCAACAGATACAGCTTGGCAGATTGTAATTTGGCGCCAATATAGAGCTTTACCGGACACAGATGCTTAACCTTAAAGGAGAGCCGATCGGACATTTCCAGCCTGACATTAATACGACTAGAGACCGGAGCTTGGGCGCTGGCATGCAACCAATCACCACGACTTATCTGCGCCTTCTCAATGCCTGCCAATTGCAGCGCACAGCGCTGACCCACCTGGCCTGTTACAGTCTTTTCATTTTGAGAATGTATAGCTCGCACCCTGACTTCTCGATCTCCAGGCAGCAAAAACAATTTATCTCCCTCTGAGACTGCACCTGACATAGCCGTACCAGTGACCACAAGTCCAATGCCATTAAGTAAAAAACTACGGTCAATAGATAAGCGAAAATATCCCTCCGGAGATTTAGCACTCTGCTCTACAGCCATCTGTAATAGGTAGCTTTTTAAATCATCGACTCCAGAGCCATCTATATTATTGACCTTGAAAACTGGCCATTGCATACCCATTGCCGACTGCAGTGCTTCAGTGACCTGCACTACTCGAGGAAGTTCCACCCTGTCGATGTGAGTAATAACAATTGCATACTGGCCAATGCCCAATAGCCGCAGCACCTCTAAGTGCTCCATGGTTTGTGGCATTAGACCCTCATGGGCGGCCACCACTATCAGTGCCAAATCAATACCGCTTACCCCGGCAATCATGGTATTGATAAAGCGACTATGGCCTGGGACATCAATAAGGCCAACTCTGGTATCAGTATCTGCATGCAGATAGGCATAACCCAGATTGATCGTCAGCCCGCGTCGCTTCTCTTCCTCGAGGCTATCGGTATCGACACCGGAGAGATGTTTTACAACAGAGGTTTTGCCATGATCAACATGACCGGCTGTTGCCACTAGCACGCGAGCAACTCTTTTAATTTACCGCTCTGTTCAACAAACTGAGCCTCACAATCAAGGCAACGTAAATCGAGTAGTAATTTTTTATCATTAATACGACCCACTACTGGACAGGGCAGCTGCCGAAAGGCATCGGACAGGGCTCGCAATTGCGCATCCCTGGTGGCGGTGATGGCCAGGCCAAAACTGGGAATATTCTGCACAGGCAGAGCGCCACTACCGATCTGACTCAGGCAGGCCTGAGGTGTCACTGTATAGGTACTGGGCAAGTTTTCTGCTAGCGCGGGCGCAAGCAGCAGCGCCTGCTTTTTAATATCACTGACATCTCGGGTCAGGTAGCGCAGGGTTGGCAGTTCTTCAGCTAACTTCTCTGGGTGACGGTAAAGCTTAAGCACCTCAGAAAGCGCGGCCAGGGTAATTTTGTCGAGGCGCAGCGCGCGCTTTAGGGGGTTGCTGCGAATCCGATCTATGAGATCCTTACGCCCTGCGATAATGCCACATTGGGGGCCACCCAATAACTTGTCGCCACTAAAGGTAACCACATCGGCGCCATGCTCGATGGCACTGCTCGTCACAGGTTCATGGGGGAGCCCATAGGCTGTAAAGTCAATTAAATTTCCGCTGCCCAGATCGACCACAAAAGGCAAACCTTGTTCTTGGGCCAGCGCAGCCAATTCAGGCTCATCAACCGCTGCGGTAAATCCCTCGACCGCATAGTTGCTAGTGTGCACCTTCATCAACAGTGCTGTACGAGGATTTATAGCCTGTTGATAGTCTTTGAGATGGGTTCGATTGGTGGTGCCCACTTCCACTAGAGTGCAGCCTGATCGCTGCATAATATCCGGGACTCGAAATGAGCCGCCGATCTCAACCAACTCACCGCGGGATACGGGTATTTCGGCATTCTCGGCGAGGGTATTTAATACCAGTAAAAGTGCGGCGGCATTATTGTTGACTACAGTGGCAGCCTCGGTGCCAATCAACTCACAGATCAATGCTTCAACATGGTCATCGCGCTCACCACGGCCGCCGCTGGCAAGGTTATACTCCAGGTTAGTAGGCATCGCTGCCACCTGGACCATAGCGTCGATTGCCTTCTGAGGAAGTACCGCTCGGCCTAGATTGGTGTGCAAGACAGTACCAGTAAGATTGATCACTGGCTTTAGACTCGAATCGTCCGCTGCCGCTAGCTTGCTTCGCACAGACTCAATAATAGATTCAACACTGACATCTAAATCAATCTCTGCGGCAAGATACTCCCGACGCCCCGCAAGTTCGGCACGAATAGCCTGACCGACTCTGCTGTTACCCCAATGCTGTAAAAGAGAGTCAGATATCCTTAAGACAGCATCGACAGAGGGCAACCTGCGTCGAATATCTATCTTATCTATGGTCTGAAGTTTCGGAATATCCATGCCGCCTTCCTATCAAACATTTAACTATTGAGACCAACAAGCTTAGTTTAAAGTGGAGATCTCATAAACCCTTAATTTTGCTACCAGGTATCTATAAAAGCGTGTTTTTTAGCAGTTCGCAATGGTACCGGAGGCAATCTTTTTAAACCCTCGGCGATCCAAGATCTTGTGTCAGCCGGATCAATAACATCATCTAACCCACCACCCACTGCTGCATTTACCGCCTTTGCAGACTCATACTCTGTCTCTACTTTTTCATTGAAAACTCTAAGTTTCTCCTCTGGATCCTCTATCTCCATAAGCTCTTTTCGATACCCAAGCTTAACAGCACCTTCGATATTCATTGCAGCAAATTCAGCAGTTGGCCAGGCAACTGTTGAGAAAGCCACAAGAGAGCTACCACCACACATAGCTTGAATACCCAAGCCATAAGCTTTTCGAACTACCACACCGAATAATGGTGTCGTTAAGTTAGCACCAGTATTAAACATTCTCGCCGAGTGTCGAACAAGAGCAGTTGCCTCGACTTCAGGTCCAACCATCAATCCAGGGCAATCCATTAAACTTAGAATAGGAATATCAAATGCATCGCAGAGTTTCAAAAATCGCGCGCCCTTATCAGCACCATCTGAATCAATAGCACCTGACAAGTGGTGTGGATTATTAGCAATGACACCCATTGGCTTTCCTTCAATTCTGATGAACGAAGTAATAATCCCGATACCAAATTTCTCTCTCACCTCAAGCACAGAATCAACATCTGCAATAGTTGAAATAACATCTCGCATGTCATAGAGACGAAGACGATTTTCTGGCACTACATGCCTCAGCAGCCTTTGGTCAGAAGACTCCCAACTATCTACAGAGCCTTGGAAATAAGATAGATATTTCTTAGCAACCGCAACTGCCTCTGCTTCATCCTCTACCAGAATATCAACCACTCCATTGGGCACCTGGAATGACATGGGGCCCACCTCTTCGGGTGTGTAGACACCCAGACCACCGCCCTCGATCATTGCCGGGCCACCCATACCTATGGTGGAATCTTTGGTCGCTATAATGACATCGCAACAGGCCAGCAATACGGTATTGCCTGCAAAGCAACGCCCATGGTTAACGCCAATCATGGGGACCGCACCCGATAGCTTGGCAAACTGCGTAAATGTATGGGTATCGAAGGAGACACCAGGACCCAAATCATCGTCTCCCGGACGTCCCCCGCCACCCTCACTGAACAGTACCAAAGGCATACGAAATCTTAAGGCAAGCTCAAATAGTCGATCTTGTTTGTAGTGGTTTCTGCCGCCCTGAGTCCCTGCCAGCACTGTGTAATCGTAATGCACCACCATGGCCGAGGAGACCTCATCACCGAACAGGTCTGCGTTAATGGTAGCGGTTCCGCCAATCAATCCGTCCGCCGGAGTGCGCTGGCGCAATGTCTCCATATCATGGCGCTGATGCTGGCGGGCAACCACCAGGGGCCAGTACTCTTTAAAGGAGCCCTGATCGACCAATTCGGCAATATTTTCCCGGGCCATACGACCACCGCGCGCCCTTCTTTTTGCCACTGCCTCAGGTCTCTGTTCGTCCAGCGTATAGGCATGGCGATCAAAGTTTTCCTGCAAGTCGGGGCGAATATAATTCAGATCTAACTGCTCTTTATAAATCTCATCTCTCTCTGCTACTTCCGCTTCTTCAAGGAATAAAATTGGGTGCCCTTCCCGAACAACATGACCTACTTCCATCGTCACTTGGCGAACAACCGCATCGCACTCAGCGACAATTACATGCTCCATTTTCATCGCTTCGACTATTATCACTGCATCACCGGCTCTGACCTGCTCACCGACCCCAGCCTCAATGGCAACGATAGTGCCCTGAATGGGTGAGCAGACCGCCTGCAGGCCATCGGGTGTATCAATACTCCCTGGCTCATTTGCTGTCGCCTGTACCGATGCATTTTGATGAGTGAACAGGGCCAGAGGGTCGTTGGTGTTTACACGTGCACCGGCAAAACCATCATTGGCCTTGTCAGTGGGTGCTGAGGCCACAAAAAGGTCTGGACCCTGCCAGTCGGCGGTTAACTGATCGATCTGCTCCTCAACCCAGCGAGTGTGAATAGCACCATCGATAAAGTCGCGGTGAGAGACAATATTTTTAACAAAGGAAATATTATTCCTGACCCCCTCCAGATGAAATTCAGAGAGTGCTCTGATAGTTTTTCTGGCGGCATCTTCAAACTGCGCTGAGCGTTCGTGGACAATCACTTTGGTCAGCAGCGAATCAAACGCGGTGCTGGTGTTGTAACCGACATAGCCAAAGCCATCAGTCCGCACTCCGGGACCGTTGGGCGGTTCATATCTGGCTATGGTGCCAGAGCCTGGCATAACAGTGCCATCACTATTGATGGTTTCTAAATTGACCCTGGCCTGTATGGCAAACCCGGATATGCTCAGCGATGCCTTGGCATCCAGACCAAGCTCGGCCAGCGAAGACCCCAGAGCAATCTGGATCTGACCGCGCACCAGATCAAAACCTGTAACTTCCTCGGTCACTGTATGCTCTACCTGTAGCCGAGCATTGGCCTCGATAAAGACAAACTGATCATCTGCGGTTCTGTCGCTGGAATCACCAGTATTTGAGCCGCTGTCATCGACTAAAAACTCAAAGGTGCCGAGGCTTGTATACTGTTGCTGCTGAGCAAAACTCACCGCGGCACTAACAATCTTTTCCCGTAGACTGGCTGACAAATTCGGCGCCGGTGCAATTTCGACGACTTTTTGGTTGCGCCGCTGAACAGAGCATTCCCGCTCTCCAAAGTGAACGATATTACCCATCGAATCACCCAGTATTTGCACTTCAATATGTCTGGCTCGCGCCAAAAATTCTTCGACATAGACATCGCCAAGACCAAAGGCTGCCGTCGCTTCAGATTGGCATCGCTCAAAGGCTTCTTCAAGATCTTCTTTTTTATGCACTATACGAGTGCCGCGGCCACCACCACCGGCAACGGCTTTAATAATAATGGACCCATTAACAGTATCGAAAAATTCAGTCAGTTGCTCCAGGGTCACAGCATGATCCGTTCCCGCTAACACCGGCACACCGGCGTCAATCGCTGCTCGCCTTGCGGCACCTTTGTCACCGAATAGTTTTAGGTGTGCTTCACTGGGCCCTATAAAGGTAATTCCTGCCGCCACACAGCTTGCCGCCAGGTCTGCACGCTCAGATAAAAATCCGTATCCCGGGTGGATAGCATCACAGTTGGCTGCTTTGGCTGCCAGTATAATCTGCTCAATATCAAGGTAAGCCTGAGCGCCCGTGCCGGGGAGTAATACGGCTTCATTGGCAATCTTGGTGTGCAGGCTATTTTGGTCATCGCTCGAGTAAACGGCTACCGACCTGATACCCATATCCGCTGCGGCGCGTGCAATTCGGATTGATATCTCGCCCCGGTTGGCGATAAGTATTCCTTGAGACTGCATAAATTTCATCCCCGCTGATGGCCTTTAATTACCGTTAAAGGCCTTTAATTGTCGCCAATGGTTTGTCATAACCCTTTAGCGCTAGGCAAGTCGTGGTTTGTTACCAATGATGCCATCTTGATTTAATATTTCTAATTGGCTATCTGAGAGCCCCAAAAGCCCACCCAGTATCTGCTGGTTATGTTGCCCCAATGTCGGCGCTGGGGTCCTGACAGGAATCGCCTCCCTGCCCGGTCTCCATGGAGAACTGGGATGGGGCTGCTCACCCATAAAATCATGGGTAATAAATTGCATATAGCCACGAGCAAGCAGATGGGGGTCATCCATTAAGTCTGAGGCACTGTTAAGCGCAATGGCGGTCACACCGGCGGATTGCAGTTTATGCATCAATCCCCGGGCCTGCTGGGTCGCGGTCCAGTCAGTCAGAGACTGCTCTATATCTTCAAAACTAGCCCGTCGCTGGTCTGGGCTTAATTTATTAAACTGCTGGAGAGTCGGTATTTGCTCGGCGGCTGAATTCCACTGCTGTTCGGTTGCAACTTGGATCAGTATCCATTGCTCTTCGCCCTCGCAGGCAAAGACGGCATGAATAAAATAGTCCGGATGAAAATTTCCCTTACGCAAAGGTGGCTCATTATTAACCGACTGATGCACCACACCATGCACTGCATGGGGCAACAGGCACTCGACCTGACTAAGATCTACAAACTGGCCCTGGCCAGTTTTCTTTTTATGAAAAAGAGCCGTAAGCAGCGCAGCGCTGCCATAGAGACCGGCAATGGCATCACCAAAGGCAACATGCAGCATGGTCGGGGGTTGGTGCTCGCTGCCCTGCAAATGGGGCAACCCTGCCGACTGCTCAACGGTAGAACCATAGGCACGAAATTTAGCCCAAGGCCCTGTACCACCAAAGGCGGGCATGGACACCATCACCAATTGAGGGTTGACCTCTCTAAGCACCGGATAATTCAGTTTAAGTTTAGGTAGTACACCGCCAGAGTAGTTTTCAATCACGGCGTCTGCTTTAGCCA
>ENA-UZXB01031635-UZXB01031635.1-metagenome-genome-assembly--contig:-Day-2-1m-contig-31635_pt1 | contig 9867 bp, 8 predicted proteins | sample MGYA00260339_ERZ794899 | MGnify/ENA metagenome assembly ERZ794899 | reverse complement strand
CTCTTCAGCGCTCAGAGACTCAGGGAAATAACGCGCGCGATAGCTAAACAGTAATTGGTTATAACGCTGATCGGCAAAATAGAATTGTTGCTGACTAAAGTCACTCGCCGTGGCGCGCCGCACATCATCCAGCAGGCCCTTATCTTGGTTTGGCAAGAAACCGCCGTAGAGCTGTTGCTCGGCGTCAGATTTGGGCGGGAATTTTTGCTCGCGAAATACCAGCTGCAGCTTGTCACTCAGATCCATACTACTTAGACGCTGCCAGTTGCGCTCGCAGCGCTCAAGGTCAATATCCAGACGTTTGGCTGTGGCGGTGTCCACTAGCTTATGGGTGGTCACTACCGGTGCCTTATTAATATGAATGACTTTGAGAGGAATCCGCTCTGCACCTTCCGGTAAATCAGCGCTGGCGGTAAATACGCGATCCCGAATCTGATGTTCATTGAGACTGACCAGCGCCTCTGGGTCGGCGGAGAGATCGAAGCAGATAATGCCATTGCTATTGGTTGGGTGCTGCGCCAATGGCATCATCAGTGCGCCATACAACTGTTCTTTGGCAAGCATGCCGGAGATATGAAAAAACGGTTTACGGGCCTTTAAATCGAGCATTGCGGCGACTTGTTTTTTACCGCGATTTTGCAGTGCATAGTCAAATAGTCGCGGTTGCTTATCCTTTACCAGCTTAGCCATAGCAATAGTCGCGGTGACATCTGAGAGTGCATCGTGGGCGGCTTCGTGAGCCAAGCCATTGGCGGCAGTCAGATCTTCCAACCTAAAGCTGGGTCGACCGGGTTCATGGTCTGGCCACTCAATGCCCTCGGGGCGCAGCGCCCGGCAGAGGCGCAGCATGTCGATAATATCCCAGCGCGAGTTACCGTTTTTCCACTCCCGCTGATAGGGATCATAAAAATTTCTATAGAGGGTGTAACGGGTCACCTCATCATCAAAGCGAATACTGTTGTAACCAACACTGCAGGTGTTGGGGCGCGACATCTGCTGATGGATCGCCTCGATAAACGCGGGTTCGCTAAGGCCTTCCTTGAGCGCGTGCTGAGGGGTAATACCGGTGACTAAACAGGCCTGGGGCGCAGGCAGCAGATCCGGCTGAGGTTGGCAGTAGATAACCAGAGGTTCGCCAATGGGGTTTAAATCAAAGTCAGTGCGCAGACCTGCGAACTGGCTGGGCCTGTCGATGGATGGATTGATACCAAAGGTTTCGTAGTCGTGCCAGTAGAATGTATTGTCCATTTTTCATCCTCTCCAATTTACCGACCTTCATTATCCATCACAATGATTTTTTATGCATAAAAAAACGGCGCTGATAGCAGCGCCGTTTTTAATACTAGAGCCAACTCGGATTAAAAGTTGTAGACCTCAGAAAAAGACATCTCACCCACTACACGGCGATTGCGTGCGCGGCCTTCGTCAGTTTCATTAGTCGCTATGGGCTGAGTTTCACCGTAGCCCACTGCGCTGATACGCGCGGCAGGAATACCGTAATCCTCGACTAACTTGGCTTTGACTGCTTTAGCGCGACGATCAGACAGGCTCATATTGTACTGGTCAGCCCCGCGGCTATCGGTGTGCCCCTCGAGCACCAGATCAATATCGTCCTGAGCTTTCATGGCAGCGGCAATGGCATCTAACTGATCGCCGTAGACGGCCAACACAGTGTCTTTATTAAATTCAAATTCAACATTTAATCGCACGGTGATAGTGCGAACCTCTTGCTCTGGCTCTTGCTCCACCTCAACTTCGGGTTCTGCTATGGCCTGAGAGACAACCGGCGCTGCAACTCTTGCAGGAGCAACTGACTTGCTGCCAAAGACTTTATTCAACGAGAACTGCACACCGACATCTTCACCATCTTCATCATGACCTCCCATACCTCGGAGATCAGCACGAAACTCGAGGCCGTAATCAAACCGTGTGCCCATACCGACGCCCACCATAATCTGGGTGGAGCGATCGTCATGATCTAGCACTAGATTTGAGGCATCTTGAAAGTCGTACTGATTAAGGCCGAATAAGACATAGGGACGCCAGTTAGTGGCATCGCTATTATTTAACCAGAGCAAGCCATTTAATGACAACACATCAAAATCATCGTGTCCGGCATTGGCGCCATAACCCAACTCCAGTGCCAATGTGTCGGAGACGTATTTACCCACCTGCACACCTGCTGTCACGCTGTTGTGGTCTTCGACAATGGCGCGTTCGCCATCTAGGTCATAGTGTCCCGCCGTTACTCCCAGATACCAGTCATCAGCGGCAGTTGCTGCCCCTGCTACAACCAGTGTCATTGCTCCCAATAATCCCTTTGCAGATTTCATATTATTTCCCTGTAAACTAAAAAATGTTTGTTGTAATTGCGAAACAATTTTCGCGGTCACCCTTTGATGAAGGCCAAGTCTTACCTGCCTTATCAATCTAGCTAAGGTGGCTTAGATAGCTAATCGACCCTATGTACCTAGTCTATTTACTAAGCCACAGGAGCTGTATCAACCACTCACTTAAGACTAAACCAAGTTTAGGGTTTTTTCCTCAATTTTTGCCTGCCATATTTGTGGTCCTATGCGATGCACGGATTCACCCTGGGTATCAACCGCCACGGTGACCGGCATATCTTTGACTTCGAACTCGTAAATCGCCTCCATTCCCAACTCTGGAAAGGCCACAACTTCGGCATTGGTAATCGCCTTGGACACTAGATAGGCTGCGCCACCCACAGCAATCAAATAAACAGCCTGATTGTCACGAATCGCATCTATACCGATCTGCCCGCGTTCGGCCTTACCAATCATGCCCATTAACCCAGTTTCCTCGAGCATGGTGCGGGTAAACTTATCCATGCGCGTGGCTGTAGTCGGGCCTGCAGGGCCAACCGCCTCTTCACGCACTGGATCAACTGGGCCCACGTAGTAGATAAAACGATCAGTTAAGTCCACTGGGAGCTTTTCGCCAGTGGCAAGAATGTCGGTCATTTTCTTGTGTGCCGCATCGCGTCCGGTCAACATCTTGCCCGAGAGCAATAATGTGTCGCCAGGCTTCCAGGTGGCAATATCCTCTTGAGTGACTTCGTTGAGATTTACCCGGCGCACTGATTCGTCAGCTTCCAAGGTAATCTCTGGCCAATCGTCCAAATTCGGTGGATCCAGTTGCGCTGGACCGCTGCCATCCAGATCAAAGTGGACATGGCGGGTAGCCGCACAGTTGGGAATAATCGCCACGGCTTTATTGGCCGCATGAGAGGGATAGTCTTTAACCTTAATATCCAATACCGTGGTCAGTCCACCGAGGCCCTGAGCGCCAATGCCCAGCGCATTAACCTTGTCAAACAGTTCAAGACGCAGTTCTTCATTGCGATTGCTTGCACCTCGCGCCTGGAGCTCGGCGATATCTATATGCTCAAGCAGAGATTCCTTGGCCATTAACATGGCTTTTTCAGCCGTGCCGCCAAGACCAATACCCAATATTCCCGGAGGACACCAGCCGGCGCCCATAGTGGGGACCATTTTAAGCACCCAGTCGACCACTGAGTCTGACGGGTTGAGCATGGCAAACTTCGATTTCGCCTCGGAACCGCCGCCTTTGGCTGCGACGTCAATGGAGACTTTATCCCCCGGGACTATTTCGTAGTGAATCACTGCCGGAGTATTGTCGCCGGTATTTTTACGCGCACCATCGGGATCGCTGAGAATCGACGCGCGCAGAACATTGTCTGGATGAGTATAGGCTTGACGCACGCCTTGGTTGATCATGTCAGTGAGGCTCATATCCCCCTGCCACTGGACATTCATACCCACTCGAACAAAGACTGTAACTATGCCCGTATCCTGACAGATAGGCCGATGACCCATGGCACACATACGCGAGTTCACCAGAATCTGGGCCATGGCGTCTTTTGCCGCTTTTGACTCTTCACGGTCATAGGCCTTTTTTACCGCCTGAATAAAATCAACTGGATGGTAATAAGATATGTATTGCAGCGCGTCTGCAACGCTGTCGATAAGGTCTTGTTGGCGGATAATAGTCATGCTGATTTTGGTCTCTGTTATTTATTGGCTGGGCTGAGTCACGACGTTTGCAGCTGGTGCTGGTGCCGAAACTGACGCAGATGATCGTTTTTCGAGAGCGTAAATTTTCTGGTTAGTTTGGCGACGGAATGCATCCATGGACTCAATACCCTCGGCATTGGCCTTGAGCTGGCGATCAATATTGGTCAGTGAAGACTGCAGATTGGTCACTTTGTCGGACAGTTTGCGGAGGCTGGCATTAACCGCGTCTATATCTGCCGAGATCGCCAGGTAGTTGCCGCTGAGATTGGTCAGACTGCGATTTTCTTTATCCACGCGGGCACTGAGCTCAGCAATTGATTTCTCAATGGCGGTGCGCTTGCTGGCCAAAAAGGCGATATCTTTTTTATTGGTATCAATCTTGGTTTTGTTGATGTCGTTGGTCACACCCCAGAGTTTACGAATTTCACTCCAGTGCTTTTTCAGTTCGTCGGACTGCTTGCTGATATTCAGCTGCATAGCGGCACCTGACTGGGTGACCGATTCATCAGTGCTGCTAAGGCGCGACTCAAGGGATTCAAAGCGCTGCTGCAAATCGCTGTGATTGGCGGACAGTGAGGCAAATTGCATCCAGCCAAAACCCCCGGCGGCAATCAGGGCCACGAGAATAATAAACACCAATATATTACTGCCACTGGAGCCATTGGATGAGCCGTTAGAAGAACCGCCCCCAGGTCGTTTGCCGTCGCCCCCAGAAGAGCCTTTTTTGCTCGAGGATGTGGACGTCGATGAGCGCCCAATCATATCGTCTCGTTCGGCAACAATCGGGTTTATTCGGGGTTTTTCTTCAGTCATTTTAAAATCCTGTTTAGATAGACCTACTAGAGAGCCCTACTAAAGAGCTCTGAAAGATTGCTGCATTATACGCAAATTAATTTCCACCTACATCCGCACAATAGCTTATTTATCACTGGCAGTGAGCCCTATTTCTAAATTCATCAGGCACAAAAAAGCCGACACTAGGTCGGCTTTTTAAAACGCTTTGCTGTGATCTATTGCTGTGATCTATTACAGCAGGTTAAGCGCCAGAACCATTACCGCAGTCAGACCCAGGCTTGAGTGAATCACGCCTTTGACTGTAGTCATTGGACCTTGCTTGCCAGCCAGTGCGTTGACTTCGAGCAGCGCAACGATAACCAGCATAACCGTTAGGCCAGTGCCGCCAACTGCTGAGCCGTAGCCTTGACCAGCATAATGTGGGCCAGCCAGCATGCCCAGTAACATAGGTGCAGAGAACAGTACGTTTGTGCGTGAAGCCAGCAGTGCCTTAGCACCTGCAGCCGCTTTATCACCGCCTTCAACCAGACCCAATGCAATCTTCTGTGCAGGCCAGATCACAGCCCATACATTGATAAACATCAGTGTGCCCATTAGCGCGCCGACAATAATGTAGTTGTTTAGCTGGCTATTGCCAGTGACAACGTGGAGCAGGTACAGACCTGTTATGAATGTCAACATGGCGCCCCAACGGAACCACCAAAGAGCACTGGGTGCCAACTTAGCTTTGGCATCGGCCAGAGCTTCTGGAGAGGCTTCTTTAAAGTAACCGCCCTGAACAAAGTTGAAGTAGTACAACATGCCGATCCAGACGATTCCGAAAAGTACGTGACCCCATCGGACTAGAAAATCAATTAACTCACCGCTCATAACAAACTCCTTTAATAAACTTTTTAACGAATTGCGTCCTTGCGGACGTCTAGTTTTCTGAAGTCAATTGTTGGGGAAGCGCGCCGAAATAGCAATCACCTTAGGCCTGCAAAGCCGTTTTTTTGACACTTTTTCGTTACTTTTTTTAAACAGTAAAAATATTTATCCAAAAAAAAGCCCCGCAGCGATCTGCGGGGCTCTTCTTTACGCTTTGAGGCTCCCCCTACAACATAGGGTGTAACAACCTATGAGAAAGGGTCGAGAGGCCTGATTACATCATGCCGCCCATGCCACCCATTCCGCCCATGCCACCCATATCTGGCATGCCGGCAGCTGGAGCCGCATCACTAGGTGCATCAGCAACCATAGCTTCTGTGGTGATCATCAAGCCAGCGATAGACGCAGCGGCCTGCAGTGCAGTACGTGCAACCTTAGCGGGATCCAGAATACCCATAGCAATCATATCGCCATATTCGCCAGTCGCAGCGTTGTAACCATAGTTACCGTCGCCTGACTTAACTTTGTCGACTACTACAGAGCCTTCTCCGCCAGCGTTTTCGACGATCTGACGCAGTGGCGCTTCCATGGCGCGCAGGGCAATGCCCACACCCACAGTTTGATCATTGTTGTCGCCAACAGTGTCTGCGATCTTCTGCAGTACACGTACCAGAGCAACACCGCCGCCAGGTACCACACCTTCTTCAACCGCAGCACGGGTTGCGTGCAGGGCATCTTCAACGCGGGCTTTCTTCTCTTTCATTTCCATCTCAGTGGTCGCACCAACCTTGATTACCGCAACACCGCCAGCCAGCTTGGCTACGCGTTCCTGCAATTTCTCACGGTCATAATCTGAGCTAGTGTCTTCGATTTGCGCACGGATCTGCTTAACGCGAGCGCCAATAGCAGTGGCATCGCCAGCACCATCAACAATAGTTGTAGCTTCTTTGGTCATGGTGATGCGCTTAGCTGTACCCAAGTGCTCAAGAGTAGCAGTCTCAAGATCCAGACCCACTTCTTCAGAGATCACTGTACCGCCAGTCAACGTGGCGATATCTTCCAGCATTGCTTTGCGACGATCGCCGAAGCCAGGTGCTTTACAGGCAGAAACCTTCACTATGCCGCGAAGGTTGTTAACAACCAGAGTGGCCAGAGCTTCACCTTCAACGTCTTCGGCAATAATCATCAGCGGCTTGCCAGCTTTGGCAACATTTTCCAGCAGTGGCAGCAACTCGCGAATATTAGAGATTTTCTTATCAGCTAACAGGATAAATGGGCTCTCTTGTTCAGCGCTCATGTTCTCTTGGTTGTTGATAAAGTAAGGCGAGAGGTAACCGCGATCGAACTGCATACCTTCAACAATATCCAGCTCATTTTCTAGGCCTGTGCCCTCTTCAACTGTGATAACGCCTTCTTTGCCGACTTTATCCATGGCTTCAGCAATGATGTCACCGATATGTGCATCGCTGTTGGCAGAGATAGTACCGACCTGCGCCACTTCTTTTGACTCAGAGCAAGGCTTGGCCAATGCAGCGATTTCAGCCACAGCAGCCACTACGGCTTTGTCGATGCCGCGCTTCAGATCCATTGGGTTCATACCGGCAGCCACTGACTTCAGGCCTTCGATAATAATAGCCTGAGCTAGCACAGTTGCTGTGGTGGTGCCGTCACCGGCTTCATCAGAGGCTTTTGAAGCCACTTCTTTAACCATCTGCGCGCCCATGTTTTCAAACTTATCGGCGAGCTCAATTTCTTTGGCTACAGATACACCATCTTTGGTTACTGTCGGTGCACCGAATGATTTGTCTAATACTACGTTGCGGCCTTTGGGACCTAGAGTTACTTTTACGGCGTTGGCGAGGATGTTTACTCCGTCCAACATACCTTGGCGAGCACTGCTGCCAAACTTCACTTCTTTAGCTGACATGTTAAATTCCTTTGGTAAATCTGGTTATACAAAAATTCTGTAAAGAGCGCTTTTTTTACGCGCTGTCTATATAAGAGCTAATTGATAAAAGCGCTTAAGCTTCGATAACAGCTTTNNGGGCGCACATCACCGTTATCCAAAACGCGGCCATTGCCGACAGCAATAACTTCACCCTGGTTAGGCTTCTCCTGCGCAGAACCTGGCAGCAAGATACCGCCAGCGGATGTTGCTTCTTCTTCCTCGCGACGAACGATCACTCGGTCGTGTAATGGACGAATTTTCATACTTTGTCTCTCCAATTTATCTATCTACAGTGTTCAAAAGTTACTTTTGCGGGCAGATTCCCGCGGTTGTGATTCATATGGTGGCGCCTGATTTCTTTTTCAAGGGATCAGGGCAATTATTTTACCTTTCCTGTTTGATCAAACCTCCCTGTTGACTAATGCTATTGAGTCACTTTTCGTCCCAGGACTCCCCTTCGATAATATCGTCAGATTTTTCCGAACCAGCAGAGGCAGAAAGGTCGACTCTGCCGCCACTGGCGCTAAAACCTGAGGCTGATGAGCCCATAGCAACGCCAATGACCACCATGCGACTCAACACCAAACGTGCAACTGCGCCTCGCACCATGGGAATCAGTCCGGCAAAACCAATAGCATCAGTGACAAAACCCGGGGTTAGCAACAGGGCACCGGATACCGCAAGAATAATACCCTCGGCGATTTCCTGAGCTGGCAACTGGCCTTCGGCAAATCTGCGCTGGCCACGCCACAATGTATCGAAACCCTGATAGCGCAGCAGATTCACTCCGACAAACGCGGTGAGCAGAACCAGGCCTATAGTAGGCAGCGCTCCGATCTGAGCGCCGACATTTATCAGCAGCCACATCTCCAGCACCGGCGTAATCACAAATATCAAAAATAGGTAGCGCACAGTCGTTATCTCATTTTTACCCACCCAGTCTGGGCGGTCTATTAGGTACATTGGGGTAGTTTCGTCTATTTCAACAGCGCAGCGAATAGCGTAATCTTGGACCATGAATAACAAATATTGTGCTCATGAAGAGCCTCAGCGTGATGAAGAGCCTCAGCGCGATAGAGAGCCTCAGCGGGTTAAAGAGCCATCCAGGGAACAAAGGGTCTACATTGCACTGGCAGCGGTGCCCCAGGGAAAAGTGGTGACCTATGGCCAGCTTGGTGATTTAGCGGGATTGCCGCGAGGAGCGCGCCAAGTAGGCTATATATTGCGTAATCTGCCACCTGACACTACCCTGCCCTGGCACCGAGTAATCAACGCAGCCGGCAAAATCAGCCTGGGGCCAGAGACAGACAGCGGTGTGCGACAACGGGCTCTGCTGCAGGAAGAAGGGATTGTGTTTAACAATGGCCGTATCAGCCTCAAACAATTTCGCTGGCAACCCTAGATCCAGGCAACACCTAATTTACAGGCAGTACCTAATTTAATAGACACAACAAGGCTCTCAATGAACTCAACCAGTATCCAGCAGGCACTCTTAAATCGCCGTATGTTGATCTGTATCTTTACCGGCTTTGCCTCAGGCATGCCGCTGTATTTATTGATCTCTCTGGTACCTGCCTGGCTGCGCTCCGAAGGCGTGGGTCTCAAAGAGATCGGCTTCTTCGCGCTAATTGGACTGCCCTATACTTGGAAGTTTTTCTGGTCACCACTGCTTGATCGCTATCGCCTGGCTATACCGGGATTAAGTCGCTTGGGTTCTGTTCTAGGTTTTGGGGGCGGTCTGCGTCGCGGTTGGATGCTGGCAACTCAGATCGGGCTGCTGCTATCGATTGCGGCTCTGGGATTTTTTAATCCCAACACCGATATCTGGAGTATCGCCTGGCTCTGCCTACTAATCGCCTTTTTAAGCGCCAGCCAAGATATTGTTCTCGACGCCTATCGCCGTCAGATACTGCCAGACCAAGAGTTGGGTTTGGGTAATTCAATCCACATTAACGCCTACAGAATTGCCGCATTAGTCCCCGGTTCCCTCTCTCTGATACTGGCGGACAGCCTGCCCTGGCAAACCGTGTTTATGGTTACAGCGGCCTTTATGTTGATCGGTGTACTGATGACCCTGAGCATTGCCGAGCCCAAGACCGATGCCCGCCACCCCACCACCCTTAATCAAGCCATTATCGAGCCCTTTAAAGAATTTTTCTCTCGCCAGGGTGTGCAACAGGCCTGCCTAATTCTCGCCTT
>ENA-UZXB01013637-UZXB01013637.1-metagenome-genome-assembly--contig:-Day-2-1m-contig-13637_pt1 | contig 9867 bp, 20 predicted proteins | sample MGYA00260339_ERZ794899 | MGnify/ENA metagenome assembly ERZ794899 | reverse complement strand
GATAATTTTGCAGCGACTAATGGCGAAATACCTATAGTAAAACTTTACAACAAAGCCTTAACAGCAGCAGAAGTCCTCCAAAACTACAACGCAACTAAATCAAGATTTTCTCTTTAATTTGTTGAATTTCTTTTTATTGGTATCTATAATTAGGTACTTATGAACGAAGTAAAATTAACACTACAAGAAAACGAAGCTAATGTCCTTCTCCAACTGATCGACGTTGCAGTTAAGTCCCAAGGTTTGCAAGTCGCAGAAGCCGCCTCTTTTTTGGCGACTAAGATTCGCGAGCAAGCGCAAGCTCAACTCCCTAAGCCAGAAGGCGAAGAGACTGAGGCTGAAACTGCTGAATAAATTAGGCGATGAGGTTTTCTGGTAAAAGTCATATCGTCAAAGAAATCCAGTCTGAGTTAGGTTTAACTGTAGATGGAGTTGATGGTACAAAAACATGGTCAGCTATTGTGTCTGGCTTGTTGAAAGATAAAGACGAAAAGGAGTTGATCCAGTATGTGCAGCGGATTCTTCAAGTTGAAGATGACGGCATTGATGGACCGATTACTTGGAAAACCATTAAAACCTTATTGGTTGAAGAGGATTTTGTAACGCCTTCCACCTGCCAACACGAATCTGAAGAGAATACAGAAGAGCTTCTTTCCCCCAAGGCTCTGAAGTTAATCTTAGATTACGAGGTTGGCGGTGGAGAGGGTTACTATAACCGATACTTGAAGCGTCCATGTTGGCCAAAGGGTGCTAGTGGAGTAACAATAGGTATTGGTTATGATTTAGGCTACAATAGTTCAAGTCAGTTTCAAGATGATTGGGCTGGTAAGATTAGTGATTCAGACTTTAAGCGTTTACGTAAATGCTTGGGTTTCAAGGGTAGCTCAGCCAACTCCAAAGTATATTCGGTAAAAGATATCGAAGTACCTTGGGATGCGGCTTTAAATGTATTTAAAATTAACACAGTGCCACGTTTTATTAAAATGACCTTGAGGGCTTTTCCTCAAGCTGACGAACTTCACCCAGATGCTTTTGGGGCTTTGGTTAGCTTAGTCTTTAATCGTGGTAGCTCTGTAAAAGGTTCCCGCCGTGCGGAAATGGCTCGGATTCGTGAGCTTGTCCCTACTAAAAATTACGCAGTGATTGCAGAAGAGATCCGAAAAATGAAAAGGATCTGGGCGGGTAAAGGTTTAGACGGTCTTCTTAGGCGAAGAGATAAAGAGGCAGATTTAGTGGCTTCTTGTTCATAGATAAAGTAAGTAATTGACGGACCCACTATATTTAATATGGTGGGTTCGTTACCTTTAAGATGATGAGTGGAGAGATAATGAACATTAATGTTAGTCGGCATGATATTTTTGATTATGTGATAAGGAGTAGTGATTACGACCCTGTAGAGAAGTGCATAGACCCTACTCTATATGAGACCTATTCTGATTATATTTTAAAAATAGATGATCAGGATTATATCTACCAAGATGCTGAATATAAGAAGTTTTACAACGAAATGTTCAAATTAAGGCGGAAAGCTCTTGACATGCATACTTCAGAGATATTAAGGTTGTGCGAAGAGATCGAAGAAATAGCTCCTAAAATGGTGCAATTATGAGGTCTTTTGAAAAACACTTTGCTAAAATGGTAGCAAGAGAGAAAAAACCTATGAACTACGAAGAACTAAGCGCATTAGTGCTACAATGGGGGGAAGATAAAGGCATCTTTGCTAAATCTACTCCGCTCCGCCAACTTGATAAAACTCAAGAAGAATTAGATGAGACTAAGGAAGCATTGCAAAAATTAGCTTCATTAACTGATCAGCAAATCCTGAGTGAGAAACTCCTGACAGATGATCCTAACACCCTTGATCTTGAAGAAGACGCTTTATTGGAAGCTAAAGACGGTATTGGTGATATGTTGGTAACTATTATTCTGCTAGCTAAGATGGTAGATATGAATAGTGTGGATTGTTTGCAAGCAGCTTATGATGTAATCAAAAAGCGCACTGGTAAGATGGTGGATGGTCAATTTGTAAAGGATAATTAAATGAAAAAAGCAGTAATTTACGAAAGAAAGAAGAAAATCCGCAGAAAAGGGATTCATGCTAAGAGTAAAACCTCTCAGATTAAAGGGGCTACTAATTATAAGAAGCCTTATAAAGGGCAGGGCCGCTAAAATTTCCCTAAAAAAGTGGGCTTGTGTAATATAGCTTGTAGATAAATTTATTATGGAAGCTCTCACACAATTCGTCGAAGGTCAGGTCTGGTTTAACTGGGTTACAGCTATAGTTGCTGCTGCAAGTACTTTTGCAGCTTCTACTCCTACTCCAAAAGAAGGATCAATTCTTTCTAAAGTATATAAAGTAGTCGATTTTCTTAGCGTCAATATTGGCAAAGCTAAGGAAAAAGGTGAAAAGGGAGATAAGTAATTTAATTAAACTTCCGTGGTCCATGCGAGTTCTATTTATTTCTATAATTACTTCTGTTTTATGTTATGCGGCAATAGCCAAAGCTAGCATTTTTATAGGGTAATTCTCGCAGACAAAACACATTTCCAAGGCGGCTTTCTTATGAAGGTCGCCTTTTTTTTGGGCCTACAGCCCTTATAAAACAAGGGTTTTAGAAAAAGAATAAAGAAAAGTGCAAAAAAAGCCTTGTACGGAATAAAACAGTCGGTACAGTATTAGCCAGATCCACGAGGGATCTAAACCCAACATAGTAGAAGGGGCATCATGATGATGCAAAAGATACTAAGTAAAGTATGATGAATAATCCAACTAATAAGTCAGAAGGATCGAATGTATCTAAAATTGACAAGGTTGAGGTTTCACCAGTTGCCAAATATGGTTTACTTGGGGAGCCTTGCTCAGTCAATGAAGAAGTGTTCGATGCGTCAAGCCAGCATATTAATCTTAAAATATGTAATATCCCTAAGAAAAATCTTAGGGTTGAGACATATCAAAGACCGCTGGACAGGAAAAAGATTGCTAATATAAAAAATGCTTGGAACGCCAAGATTTGTGATCCAATTACGGTCTTCGCAAAGAAACTTAAAAATGGCAAGATTGACAATCTCATTGTAGACGGTCAGCATAGAGTTTGCGCTTACCCATCTGACACGATCAGGTGTCGTGTCATTGAAGATGGTCACCCTATCATCCACTATTTGCTTGCTAATGATTCCGATACTCAGTCTTCTCTACCTAAAGAGGCTGTAGTCTGGAATGTAAAACAGGCACTCGATGATGGTATCAGAGATGGCTATCAATTTAATAAGTTTCCTATGATATATGAGACTGTAGATGCAATGAATTCCATCGAAGGCTTCGAATGCTGTTCTTCTTTTACTAAGACGAAAAATTTCGGGGCTAAGTATGGCAAACTTTACCTACAGTGGAGAGATAATGTGTACAACAAGCTAACCATCAAGTTTGCACGAGAGAGTAAGACTAAAAAAGGTGATCCGCTCCCTCTTGAATTTCAGTCCAAGAGAAATGGTGTTGCTTTGAAGGTCTGGGAGGACACGTTGGAAATCATGGTTTCGACATTTGGAAGTGAAGCATTCACTAAGAGTAAGTTTGGCGGAGAGTTCTGGCCAGCCGTACAAGAATACTTATTTGCTCACAAAAAGATGAAATACAACATTGCAGATGTTATCGATATGTTTTCCAAGGCACCCTTTAGACCTAAGGGTAGTAGGGAAGATATAGAGCCTATCGGTAATAATCTAAAAGCTTGGGATAAAGCTAGAAGGCATTATATAACTGGTCGAGTTCAGGGTGATTATGTTGCCCTCATTAAGTGGGTAGAGAATCTGTATAAGAAACAGTTTTAAAATTACTGATATACTGATTTAAATTCCAACCCCTACATGAGTCTTAAAAAAACTTATGTGGGGGTTTCTTATTGACTTAGGTCAATTGTTTCCTATAATCATTTAAATGAAGTTAGAGCCTGTATTTTCAAAAGTACAAAAACACCCTAAAGGATGGGGGGAAGAAGTTTGGATTACTAATAATGATTTGTATTGTGGTAAGATTTTAAAGTTTAATAAGGGCGCAGAATTCTCTATGCACTATCACATTAAAAAAGAGGAGACTTGGGCAGTTATGGATGGCAAATTAACTTTAAAGTATTATGATTTGGGTAATGCGGAAGAAAAGGAGGTTGAGTTGAACGAAGGTGACACTGTTCATTTGCGACCATGCATTCCCCATAAACTTATAGCCTTAGAAGATTCTAAAGTTTTTGAAGTTAGTACTCGACATTACGAGTATGATTCGTATAGAATCCAGAAAGGAGATTCACAAAAATGAAAATATTAATTATCGGAGAGTCTTGCCAAGACACTTTTGTTTATGGTGCTGCGACTAGGCTTTGTCCAGANNCCAGTGCCTGTATTTAGGGAAGCTTCTCGTGTTTACAGTGTTGGTATGGCTAAGAATGTTTACCACAATTTTGTAAACTTGAGAGATCATCTTGGTTTAGATATTGATTTTACTTTCATTAGTAATGATGTTATAGGGGAAAAAGTTCGTTATATTGATTCAGAATCAAATCAATTATTACTCAGAGTGGACGGAGATCAGCATAAACATATAGGATTAGATGTTTTAAGTTCTATAGATTATGATTCATATGATGCTGTTGTAGTGTCAGATTATGATAAAGGATTTCTTAGTCATGAAGATTTATTTTATATAGCTAGGAGGGCTAAGGTATCATTCTTAGATACAAAAAAAGATTGTAGTTTAAATTGGGCTAATCAATTCACCTTCGTGAAAATTAACGAGAAAGAATATTTAGAGAATAACTTTAAGTTTTTATCCACAAACCTCTGGGAGAAGTTGGTTGTAACTAAGGGTTCTAAAGGATGCTCTTATAAAAGGAAAGATTACCCTCTCACCCATAAGGTTGAAGTGCGTGATGTCACAGGAGCAGGAGATACTTTCTTAGCAGCTTTCGCTACAAAGTATTTGAGTGTAAATGGGTCAAAAGATCAGAAGATTGATCTCGCAATTGCTTTTGCTCAAGAATGTTGTAGTAAAGTTGTCAGCCAAAAGGGAGTAGCCACACCATTCTAAAATGAATCATCCCAAAATAGTTTCTTTAAAAGAGATTCTTTATAATATTAGTTCCGATCCTATTGTTTTTACAAATGGGTGTTTTGATATGTTTCATGCAGGTCATGCCCATATGCTTAAGAGTATAAAAAGATCTGCCCCTCTCGACGCTAAGCTAGTTGTTGGTATCAATAGTGATGAAAGCGTTAGGGCGAACAAGGGTCCAGACAGACCCATCATTTGCGAGGAGCAGAGAGCTTATCTGGTGGCTTGCCACGAATCCGTGGACAGTGTGTTCATATTTAACGAAGTGACCGTAGAGAGGCATCTGAAGCGTCTTAAACCAGCTTTCTGGTATAAGGGTGGAGACTATGATATTTCAAACTTAAATTTCTCAGAAAAAGACGCAGCTAAAAATACTGAGATTTTGTTCGTGCCTTTCTTAGAGGGAATTAGTGCCACAAAGATAATTAATAATATTAAAAACAAATGAAAACATTCATTGTAGACATTGATGGGACTATCTGTACTGATAGTAGAGGTAGATATGAGTTAGCTAGACCTATGGGTTCTCGTATTCAGTACTTCAACGAATTATTTAAGCAGGGCAATCAGATCATTTACTGGACAGCTAGAGGGGGAAATTCGGGGAAAGACTGGACTGAGTTAACAAAGAGCCAGCTTGAAGAGTGGGGAGTCAAATATACAGAGCTTAGGATGAATAAGCCATCGTATGATTTTTGGATCGATGATAAAGCTTATAATGGGAATAGGTTCTTTGATGAACTTTACTTTTGATTATGAGCCAGATGATCCAGTGCAAGGTGAGTATAAGAGAATCTGATCACCATCTACTGATATTTCTATACAATTATCTTCTCGTGGGTCTTTAGCTAGAGACCGAAATTTTATTAATCCGTTAGGATTCAATGATTCGTCAGGCATCATTACTGGACCGACGTCTTCTTGTCCGTAATCCGTGCCTCTTTGCGCGAAGCCCCTGAAGTGCAAGTGTAAGTTATCTCTCAGGTATATTTCTGATAGATCGGGTCCGTTAAATTTAGCTAAATCGACGTAATAATACCCATCTTGCCCAGCGTACTCCGATTCTTGCGGGTATTCCCATGTACTGGTGGCATATAGATTGTTGAAGTCAGAAGAGTCTTCGCCTTTAATTATTTCAGCATAGCTTATCCTACCAGTTTGTTTATCTATCGTTAATTTTAATTTGAATGAACATCCTTCTCCTTGGGTTACGTTATGCGTTAAGGATTGGACCGCAAGCTTTCGTGCTCCATTCGCATAATCAAACACGTAGGCTTCATTGAATTTTATCTCATATTCTGTTTCTTTAGTTTGTTTAACGTCAGGCATAAATGGCAGAGCATTGATCATATAGAAAGAGCTATCTCTACCTACGTATTTGACATTAAACCCAGACATTATTTATATAAGATGTTGATTATCTGACCATTTTCATCAAAGAAGCTGAGATGGTCGAAGTGGTTGAAGGAATTGTAGTTGATGCATTTGATTTCTTTTTCAGGCAAATCAGGATTGTTACAAAAAAAATATTTTTTACCGCCAGACTTTATATTACCGTCAGGCCAAAGAAATTCTTTTTCGACAAAGTAACAGTCTTTTAGTTGATTGTTATGCCACGTTTCTAGATATGCAAATTCGTTATCAAAATCATGACGTTTAGTTTCAATCTTTAATTCTTTTTTAACAATCGTTTTCACTAAAATATTTTAAAGATTAAAGGAATAAAAATCAATATTATTTCTCTTCTTCTTTGTATTTACTTTCTTTTTTCATCTTCTCGACGATTTTTTCTTGCAGTGCTGGCGGAAGGTTTTTTTGTTTCTCAGTGAGTTCTCCCTTGCTATCATCCATCATCATAGCTCGCATCTTCCCATATTGCACAGCACAAGCACTATAAGTTTCTTTGTCTCCCATTCCTGCGGTATTGGCAAACATCTTGTCATCAGACGCACACATGCTCATATAAGATTTATAAACGCCAGCTTCCGCAGTAGAATATTTTTTAGCAATAGTTACTTCCATTTCTCCAGCTTCGTTGAGGCTAGCCTGACTTTCCAAGGGATTTCCAAAGTTTTCCATAGTTATAAAAGGGTTGTACTATTATAATACACCAAATAGAATAATAAATGGAAAAAGTAGCCTTCTTAAATTTAACCTACAATTCCTTCAACCAAAATAACACTTGGAGAAGGTTTTTTGACAATGGTGACAAATCTAAGTTCAATTTATACATTCATCCTAAAACAAGGAGGCCCAGTATTTTCTCCGACTATTACATAGATAATGTAGTTCCTACTGCGTGGGGCCAATTTTCCTTAGTTGAAGCTACTATTGAGCTAATCAAGGCGGCATTAGAAGATGAAGATAATGAATATTTTTCTTTGATTAGCGAGTCTCATTTCCCTCTTTATGATTTAGATCAAACAGTGGGGTTGATAAAAGAAAGGTATAAGAAAACTACATTTTCAAAACATTTTAGCTTTCATACTAAGGTTAAGAGCCAGCTAACCTTTAGGGAGGGTATTAAGGGCTATAAGTTCGATGAGTATAATGCAGTTTGCCAATTTTTTGTTTTAAGGCGTAAAGACGCGATCAAGTTCGTTGAGACTTTTGATCATTGGTCTAAGTACTTTGTAAGGGATAAAGTTATTTTTGCTGATGAGTTTTATTTTTGGGGGATAGCTAAAGAGCTGGGGCTGGATTTTGAGATGGGACAAGCTACGACTTATTCTGATTGGAGCATAAGGAAAGATTCTTCTGGGGATGTAGGTAGGAATCCGAGGGCTTTTGAGAAAATTAGCAAAGGAATGGTTGACACTTATCGCAAGAATGGGTATCTTTTTGTCAGGAAGATTATGCCTTCTACTTGGGTAATGGCAGATCCCTTTAATTTTTAATTGAAAAAAATGGAAAATACAGTAGAATTATTAGGACACTATGGTAGTGATGAAGTTATTGCTTGTAGTGCTTGGACATCAACTTCAAGAGACCTAGATGAAAAGAAAAGAGAGAGAATTCCGAAGCTCATCAACATGCTTTGGAGCCACGGACATGAGACACCCTTTGAAAAAGGTAGCGTTCATTTTCTTGTTGATTGCGATATCGCCTCTCATATTCACCTACTTAAGCATAGAATATCTTCGCTTAATGCAGAATCGGCGAGATACAAAGAATTGAAAGAGGACAAGGCTTTTATCCCTGAGGATTGGCCAGAATTTTGGCAACAACAATTAAAGCAATATACTGAAGACGGCAATAGACTTTACCACAAATGCCTCGCTGATCTTGAGCCAGAGCTAGGGCGCAAACGAGCAAAAGAATCCGCACGTTTCTTTAAAACTTACAATAGTTGTATCCAAGCTGATGTGCAATTCAATATGCGTAGCTTTGCAAACTTCATTAAATTACGCAAAAGCGAACACGCTCAAAAAGAAATTAGAGAAATAGCAGAGAAAATGCTTGACTTGGTTAAGGGTATAGAGGATAATCCTTTTCAGCATACCTTAAATAGTTGGGGTTATTAAATTATGAAATACGCTTATATTAATGCAGTTGTGAACAAGCAGAAGAAAAATAACGCTTCTTTTGTATACTTCCAGATTAGCTCTGATGATGGGAGACATTTTTTATTTACAGAGAATGAATTGAAAAAGGCTGAGTCTCGTGCGAAAAAGAATGAGGAAGACCTTAACATCCGCAATATTGAATTTACTCAAGATTAATTTATGAAAAAACCAGTAATTGTTTCGATAGTACTTTTATCAGCGTTCTTTCTATTTAGATATGGTTCAGATGCTTTTATGAACAGAGGAGCTTCTTATCCAGAAGGTCCGACTGTTAATGGAGAAGAGTTGTTCGTTGATAGGTCTACGAATACTTTTTATACCTCATTTGAGATGGCAGAAGAAGATCTGTTCTCTGGGACTTCTGTCAGATACCATATTAATGGAGGTATGTTGGCAAAAGCTGGCCTTCTTGAGGGTAAGCTTCATGGCCCGTTTGATAGCTGGTACGAGAACGGACAAAAACAAATGTCTCTCGTCTGGCATAAAGGTAAAAGATTTCGCAGGTTTAAGGCGTTCCATTCAAATGGAGATGAAATCGAAGGAGATGCTAATGAGATAGCTGAGAAGATCTTCTCTGGACAAATGGTTTTAGATTAACTTTTTAGATATTATGGAGCAGCCAGATAGAGAAATAGCAGCGGAACTCGATGATAGAGCATTCGAAGTTGCTAAGTTTATTCAACAACTTAGCAAGGTTCAAGATGATTACTTTGAAGAACTTTATGACAAAGCTAAAGAAAAAGGCTGGCTTAAAGATTTTGGAGTCGATGAGAACGGGGTAGACCTAGCAAAAGATTGGCTCTTTGATTACTGTTTTAACAAAAAGTTGAATCAGTCGTTTAGTGAACACTGTGATTCGATGATGGACTAAAAATTAGTTGGCTTTGTGGCGGAATTGGTAGACGCTGTGGATTTAAAATCCATTGACCCTAGGTCGTGAGGGTTCGATCCCCTCCAAAGCTACTCTTAAAAATATGGAAGAATCAGAAATGTTAGTCATGGACGGATATGACGATTGTATTATCGGTACAGTCGAAAGATTCGGTCAACCGCTCATTTATTGTTATGATAAGAATAAGGTTATTGATCGCCTTCAATCCAACGGGATGACTGAAGAGGAGGCAGTTGAATTTTTTTATTTTAATCAAATAGGGGCATGGATGGGGGATACTACTCCTTGTTTTTTATCAAAAAATTAAA
>ENA-UZXB01026235-UZXB01026235.1-metagenome-genome-assembly--contig:-Day-2-1m-contig-26235_pt1 | contig 9871 bp, 8 predicted proteins | sample MGYA00260339_ERZ794899 | MGnify/ENA metagenome assembly ERZ794899 | reverse complement strand
AGGATCATTAATGGTAAAGAAACAAGTATTTTGGTAAGAACACCTATCAATCTGGCTTCTGAAGACCGTGTAGGTTTTGAATTTACATCAAATTATACTGCCAGCAATAAAATAAAACTCTCTGGTACTTTTAACTTCTTTCAATTTGATACAAAAGGGGAATACTCCTACGATGTAACCAATCCAGTTACTAATATAACCAACACAATTTCCCAAAATTTTGACGCTAAAAACACTTCTTGGTTTACCCGTTTTGATGCCAAAATAACCCTTCCTTGGGAGATAGAATCGCAAACCAGAGTCTTTTACACTGGACCAAGAAATGATGCTCAAAGTGAGGTAGATGGTTTGCTTTCTGTAAACCTAGCTTTTAGCAAAGATCTCTTTAAAAAGAAAGCTACACTTGTTTTAAACATTAATGATGTATTCAATTCAAGAAAATATAATTTCAAAAATTTTGCGCCTAATAAAGAAAACCCAACAAATATATCGGATCAAACATATCAACGAAGAATTCGTCAAATATCTTTAAATTTTTCCTATCGGTTGAATCAAAAAGAAAAAATCAGAAAAAATAATTCTGATGAAATAGGTGATTTTTAATTACTAATTCAACTTCTTTTTTTAACCATTGTATCGTCTGGATGTCAATTATCTAAAAATTAAGCACAAAAAAATCTCATCCAAAAAAAATGAATGAGATTTATATGTATATTTTTTAAAAAACTACTTCCCTTCAGCAGCCTTTTTAGCTTCTTTCTTTAATTTCATGTTTTCCCATATAGTTCCTCCAATCCAATACGGAACTACAAATGTTAATAAGAAAATTAACAACCAAAAACCAGCTGTAAAAATAAACATGAATAAAACTAAACCTGAAAATTGTGAAAAATCTAACATTACTTCCTATTATAAAATATTATCAATGCAAAAATAATACTTATTTTCAAAAATTACCTAATAAAAAATAAAAAAAGCTTTATAGAAATGATCCTTATGAACTTTATATCATCATAGTTTTTTGTAAATTTGTTTTTATCTAAAATATAGACATAATTATGGAGTATAGAATCGAAAAAGATACTATGGGAGAGGTAAAAGTTCCTGCAGAGAAGTATTGGGGAGCGCAGACAGAACGTTCTCGTAAAAACTTTAGAATTGGCGCCGCTGCTTCCATGCCTATAGAAATTGTATATGGTTTTGCTTATCTAAAAAAAGCGGCTGCACATACAAATGCAGATTTAGGTGTTCTAACCTCAGAAAAAAGAGATTTAATATCGCAAGTCTGTGACGAAATTTTAGCCGGGAAATTAGACGACCAATTTCCTTTGGTAATCTGGCAAACGGGTTCTGGTACCCAATCGAATATGAATGTAAATGAAGTAATTGCAAACAGAGCTCATGAGATTGCTGGAAATGTGATTGGTGAAGGAGAAAAGACAATTCAACCAAATGATGATGTAAATAAATCACAATCTTCTAATGATACATTTCCTACCGGAATGCACATTGCAGCCTATAAAAAAATCATAGAAACTACCATTCCAGGTATTGAACAATTGAGAAATACATTGAAGGTAAAATCTGAGGCTTTTAAAGAAGTTGTTAAAATTGGACGTACACATTTAATGGATGCGACTCCACTTACATTGGGACAAGAATTTTCAGGGTATGTAGCACAATTAAACTTCGGATTAAAAGCATTAAAAAATACACTAGAACACTTATCACAATTAGCACTAGGGGGAACAGCTGTTGGAACAGGTTTGAATACCCCTGCTGGCTATGATGTTTTGGTTGCAAAATATATTGCAGAATTTACAGGAATGCCCTTTGTTACCGCAGAAAATAAATTTGAAGCTTTAGCTGCACATGACGCCCTGGTAGAAACACACGGAGCACTTAAGCAATTAGCAGTTTCTTTAAATAAAATAGCCAATGATATAAGAATGATGGCTTCTGGTCCAAGATCAGGAATTGGAGAATTAATAATTCCGGCAAATGAACCTGGAAGTTCTATTATGCCAGGAAAAGTAAATCCTACTCAGGCAGAAGCAATTACAATGGTTTGTGCTCAAGTCATGGGAAATGATGTAGCCATAACTATTGGAGGAACACAAGGTCATTATGAATTAAACGTTTTTAAACCCATGATGGCTGCCAACGTGTTACAATCAGCTCAATTGATTGGAGACGCCTGTATTTCTTTTGATTTAAATTGTGCAGCAGGGATCGAACCTAATCAAAAAAAAATAACAGAATTAGTTGACAATTCATTAATGTTGGTAACCGCTCTAAATACAAAAATAGGATATTACAAAGCTGCAGAAATTGCAAACACTGCACATGCTAACGGTACTTCATTAAAAGAGGAAGCAGTTCGCCTAGGATATGTAACTCCAGAACAATATGATGAATGGGTTAATCCAGCAAAAATGATCGGAGGATTAAAATAAATTGTAGTTATTATATAAATTTTAAAACTACACATATCGTGTAGTTTTTTTTTTGCTTGATATCAGCTTCATTTTTAAATAAACAGAGGTAATACCCTAAAAATACATATTAGATAATTAAACAAATAGTAAGTTAAATTTCATTGCTATAGATTGTGTATGTTTGTTAATACTAATTAAACCGTTTTATATGACTCAATTATTCATCAATATCAAAGAATTAGTACAGGTTAGAGATGCTTCAATAAAAAAAGTTTCGGGTACAGAAATGACTATTTTACCAACAATTAAAGATGCTTTCTTATTAATTAAAGATGAATTAATTTATGATTTTGGTCATATGGATAAAATCCCTGATTTTTCTGTCGATACAACTATTGACTGTTCCGGTAAAATAATCCTTCCTAGTTGGTGCGATTCTCATACTCATATTGTTTTTGCAGGTAATAGAGAACAAGAATTTGTAGACAGAATTAAGGGGTTGTCTTATGAAGAAATTGCTAGGAATGGAGGAGGAATATTAAACTCCACAAAAAAAATAAAAGAAACAACAGAAGAAGATTTATATGATCTATCGGTAAAAAGATTGAAAGAAGTGATCTCTCTGGGAACAGGTGCAATCGAAATAAAATCAGGTTATGGATTAACTGTTTCCACTGAATTAAAAATATTACGAGTAATCAAAAAGCTAAAAAATAACTTTGATACTCCGATCAAAAGTACTTTTTTAGGAGCCCATGCGGTTCCCAAAAAGTTTGAAAATAATAAAGAAGCATATATAGATTTAATAATCGAAGAAATGCTCCCTAAGATAGCGAAAGAAGATTTAGCTGATTTTATAGACGTATTTTGTGAAACTGATTATTTTTCAATTGATGAGACGTCAAGAATTTTAACTGCTGGTAAAAAGTATAATTTAATTCCAAAAGTTCATGTAAACCAATTTAATAGTATTGGTGGAATCGAAATTTCCTCGAAAAATAATGCTTTATCTGTAGATCATTTAGAAATATTATCTGATGAAGATTTAGAGATTTTAAAAGAATCAAAGACAATACCTGTGGCACTCCCCTCCTGTTCTTTTTTTTTAAATATTCCATATACTCCAGCTAGAAAACTAATTGATAACGGTTTGGCTATGGCCATAGCATCTGATTACAATCCAGGCACATCACCCTCGGGAAATATGAATTTTATTGTTTCTTTAGCCTGTTTAAAAATGAAGATGACTCCTGAAGAAGCTATTAATGCAGCGACTATAAATGGTGCATATGCTATGAACTTATCTGAAAAAGTAGGGAGTATTACAAAAGGAAAATTAGCAAATTTTTATATACTAGATGGAGTATCTAGCTATCATTTTATTCCTTATTTCTTTGGAAATAATCGAATAAGTTCTATTTATTTAAAGGGAAATAAATATGATTAATTCAATGCTATTAAATTACTTTTTGGATTTTAAAAATTGAATTATTCTCGAAATAATTCCATTTTTTTTATCATTTTCGTCAATACCATAACCATATCCGTAACCACGGCCATAACCATATCCATAACCGTAACCATAACCGTAACCGTATTTGGGTTTTGAAAAGTCATTTAACACATAACTAATATTGGTAACTTCTTTATTTTTATATTTATCTTCTATCATTTTCATCATCCCTTTCTCAGAAAAATCCTGCCTAACAACATAAATAACTGCGTCAGAAAATTTAAACAACTCTAAAGCATCCGAAACCAAACCTACCGGAGGGGTATCAATGATGATATAATCATAAGTATCTTTGAGAATTTGAATCATCTTGCTTGCCCTTTCATTGATTAATAGTTCAGAAGGATTGGGAGGGATTGGACCTGATAAAATAAGATCAAAATTTGGAATTTTAGTTGAAATGATAATTTCATCTAATGTTTTTTGATTGATTAAGTAATTTACAACACCAGTATCATTGGGCAAACCAAAATCATCAAAAATTTTAGGCTTTCTTAAATCCAAACCAATTAATACTGTTTTCTTTCCACTCAAAGCAAATACAGTTGCAATATTTACAGAAATCATAGTTTTTCCCTCACCCCCTATCGAAGAGGTTAAAACAATAGTTTTAGAATTAGTATTAGAATCTTTAAACATGAATTGAATATTTGATCTAATAGCTCTAAAAGACTCTGAAATTATAGATTTTGGCTTGTTGTATACTACCAAGTTACTCTTTTCTTGGTTTCGACCCACCACTCCCAAAACAGGAATAGAAAACTTTTTCTTAATATCTTCTACAGTATGAATCTTTTTATCAAAAATCGTCCTAATTAAGACATAAAATAACGGCAAACCCATCCCAAACATTAAAGCTACCAAATAATTAAATTTAGGTTGAGGATAATGAGGTCCATTTCCAATATCTTTTGCTTTATCTATGATTTTGATATCAGATACATTAGCAGCAATCGCTGTTCCTGCCTCGTAGCTTTTTTGTTTTAAATAGTTATAATTTGCTTCTGATATTTCAAAATTCCTCTTATACTTTAACAACCCTTGTTCTCTTGATGGTATTTTTTGTAATTTTAAATTAGAACTCTCTAGTCTCTTGTTTAACTTCTTTATTTTATCATTATTTATAATTTTTAAATTTGAAATATTTTCTAATAAATTGTTTTTTACAACAGTGATTTCACTTTTTAAGGTTTTTAGACCAGGATGATTATCAGTAACTGCGCCCTTTAAACGCTCTTTTAAAGTTGACTTTTGAATAAGAATTATAATTTCTTTTGCTATTTTATCATCTTGAATTTTTACCAAAGCTGGAACAGGAACTCCATCTAAATTTTCTTTGTGAGTTGAAATATAAGTTGTTAACTTGAATAAATATTCATTGTAATCTAATAACTCCTTCTTCTCTTTTTCTATTTCAATAATTTCATTATATGTTTTGGTTCCCTCAAGAGATAGATCAAAAATATTATTCTCTTCTTTATAAAATCCTAATTCTTTTTCTATACTATCAAGGCTATTCTTTTCTACTATAAATAATTGGTCAATAAATTTTTTTGTTTTTTTTGCATACAATATCTTTTGGTCATGTTTGACTTGATCAAGAATTTTTACTGTTGAATTCAAATAATCAACGATTCTTCTTTTATTGGGCCCCTGCTGACTTAACTCAATAATAGAAGAACCTGAAAAGGCCTCTTTTAGAAGTATCTTTTTATATTTTGATACCGTAGCATCAAAAGAATCAAACTTGATAAAATAAACTTCTCCAATTGTAAAATCTTTATTTTTTTTAAGAGAAAAATTTAAAAAAGGTGTATTGATAACTTCATCAATCGTACATTCCTTTGAAAATTTATTTTTTGGAATTGAATAATCAGAGTAAGTATTTGTGTCATAGCAAATTAATTTACAAGACGTTAAATTTTTAAAATCGACAGATATATGAAACGAATTTTCTCCTGTAATTTCAATTCGAATTTTTTTATTAAATAATTGAGGTTTGTATGTTTGAAGATCAATAGTAAAGGGAGTGTACCCATATACATCCTTTAATCTGTACTTACCTTCTTTGAGGTAAGAAATGAAGAAATTTGTCTTCCTCACTACTTTTTCATTGTGAGATCTAGATCTTAAAATCGTTTGAATTGTCCGAATTTCATCACTTGCACCACCCCAATTAAAAGCTATATTAGTCCCTGTAGAAAATAAAGGATTGATTTCTTCTTTTACGGATATTAAAGAACTCAAACGATACTGCTCTTCTAAAAAACCATTCATAAATTTAGCAATGATGATGGCAGTAATGATCGTAATCACGAATAGTTTCCAATAATATATAAGATACAAAAGGAAAGATTTATAATCTATACGTTCATTTTTTTTAAAATTTTTATTTTTAGTACTCATATAATTAGATCTTATTTAATTAAAATAATTACAGAAGTAAACAATGTAATTGTTGAAGAAATGATAAGTAAACTATCGTTCCAATTAGTTAAAAAATTATTTTTGGATGGATTGATATTAATAATATCATTGGATTTGATATAAAAAACATCAGAATTAAAAGCATTCATAGTTGATAAATCAATATAAAATTTTTCAATACCAGAACTGGATTTCCTAATAACTTCTACTTTTTTTAAGTTTCCTTTTTTGGTGACGTCTCCAGAATTTGCAATTGCATCAATTATTGAGGGTTTATTCTGGGAGATAATATAAACTCCGGGGTTATTAATTTCTCCAACAATAGTATATTTAATACCCAATAATTCAACAGAAACAAAGACATCAGAGTTTATCTTTATAAATTTCTCTAATTTATTTTCAATTATTTTTCTGACCTCCTGAATTGTATACCCTAGAACATTCATAGAACCTATGACAGGCATTCTTATATTTCCAATATGATCAATCTTATAATTTGAAAGGGGGGTATTTTGTGAAGTTTGACTGCTAAATATTTTGACTATACTTTGATCATTGGAGGTTATCCCAATCAGTAATTGGTCATTAACTTGCAATTTGTAGGGAAAGTTATCAATTCTTTTTATTTCATTTCTCTTTAGTGAGTCGCCTTCTAAAAAAATCAATTTTTTACTTGGAGTACAGGAATAGAGACATGATAATAACAAGAACAACAGGAAGTGTTTTCTCATTTCAATTTTTCTTTTTCAAAACAAATATAACTTTAAAAAATGATTTTCTGAAATTTTTTTTAATTTCGCAATAAATTGAAAAATGATATACACTATTAGAGAATATTTGAAGTTTATTTCAAAATCTTCAAATCAACACGGAGTTCATTCTCCTTTTGTATATAATCTAGTAACCAAGTGTTTATACGGAAAAAGAAATAATGACTTCCAAAAAATATTTTATTCTGGCAAGAAATTTTTGGCAAACAATAAGGAAAAAATTATAGTTAAAGAATTTGGAACTGGAAGCAACTTTTTTAAAACCAACAAGCGCTCAATTTCAAAAATTGCGAAAGTTGCAGGAATCACGAATAAAAAAGCATCTATATTAATTGGTTTAATTGATTATTTTAAACCATCAACTATTTTAGAATTAGGAACCTCTTTGGGCTTAGGAACTTCTGCCTTAAAAATTGCGCATAAAAAAAGTAAAATTATTACACTTGAAGGCTGTGAAGAAACTAGTAAAATAGCGAAACAATTATTCAATCATCAAACGTTTGATGATATTCATATCATTACAGGTGATTTTGCAACAACCCTTCCACAAGTTACTGAAAACAACTTATTTGATTTGATTTATTTTGATGGAAATCATACGAAAAAAGATACACTAAATTATGTGGATTCTTGTTTAAAAACAATAAAAAACGAAACTATTTGGGTATTCGATGATATTTATTGGAGCAAAGAAATGAAGGAGGCATGGTCAACTATTAAAAAACATCCAAAAGTAAAAGTGACCGTAGATGTTTTTCACTATGGAATCGTATTCTTCAGAAGAGAACAATCCAAAGAACATTTTAAAATAAGAGTTTAACACTTTCTTCGGAAATAAACTTCGTAACTTTGGTAAGTCCAACTTTGAAATTTTAAAAATGAAGATATATACAAAAACCGGTGATACTGGCACCACTTCTCTAATAGGAGGAAAAAGGGTTAAAAAAAATAATCTCCGTATTGAAAGTTATGGTACAATAGATGAACTTAATTCATATATTGGTCTTATAAAGGATCAAAAGGGTATTGGAAATAATGATAAAAATTCTTTGTTAAAAATACAGCATGAATTATTTGTAATAGGGGCTATGTTAGCAACTGCTCCAGATAAAGAGACTTTAAAAAATGGAAAAGAAAGAGTGACGATCTCTAAAATCAATAAACATTCGATTCTTTTTTTGGAAGAGGAAATCGATAAAATGGATGAAAAACTACCTCAGATGACTCATTTTATTCTTCCTGGAGGCCATCAAACTGTGTCATTCTGTCACATCGCTAGATGTGTTTGTAGACGAGCAGAACGTTTGTCTGTTGAGTTAAATGAGAAAGAAAAGGTGTCCAATGAATTAATTATATACTTAAACCGCCTTTCTGACTACCTTTTTACATTGGCACGAAAATTGTCAAAAGAGTTGTTAGTAGACGAAATTAAGTGGATTCCTGAAAAAAAATCATAAGTTCTTTTTTTATCGATTTTGAATAATTTTAAATGGACATTAAAATTTAAATTTTACAGAACAGTAAATTTCTTAAAAAAGGCTTGCATAATTGCGTAAAAAAATTATTTTTGCACAAAATAAATAACTAAGAAATGTATTGGACATTAGAACTAGCATCCTATTTAGCAGATGCGCCTTGGCCAGCAACCAAAGATGAATTGATAGATTATGGTATTAGAACCGGTGCTCCTCTTGAAGTAGTAGAAAATCTTCAAGATATTGAAGATGAAGGAGATTCATACGACTCAATTATTGAGATTTGGCCAGATTATCCGACCGAAGATGATTATCTTTGGAATGAAGATGAATACTAATTCTACAACAATATTAAGTCTCTAAAGAGGCTTTTTTTTTTCAATGAAAAGAAAAAATCAGATTGATAAAATCTGAACCCCAATAGCAATAACACAGTTATAAAAAACTGAAAAACGAACATATAATGAGTATTTTAAATTCAGTCATTAAGCTTTTTGTAGGCGACAAGCAACAAAAAGATTTAAAAGGATTACAACCAGTAATAGAAGATGTAAAAAAATTCGAATTGACTTTTTCTAAACTTTCTCATGATGAACTCCGTGAAAAAACAATAGCTTTTAAGAATAAACTTAAGAGTGCTACTAAAGAAGTTGATGATCAAATTAATATTCTAGAAGAAGAAGCGCTTTCTGCAGAAATAGACCGTCAAGAAGATATTTACACAGAAATAGATGCTTTAAAAGATCAAGCATATACAATTTCTGAAGAAATACTAATGCAAATCATGCCAGAAGCTTTTGCAGTGGTGAAAGAAACTGCTAAACGCTTTGTAGAAAATGAAAAAATCAAAGTAACAGCGACTCCTTATGACAGAGAATTATCTGCAGAAAGAGAAAATATCACTTTAGAAGACGATTTTGCGTTTTGGTCGAATTCTTGGGATGCGGCAGGAAAGCCGATTACATGGGATATGATTCATTATGATGTGCAATTAATTGGTGGTGCTGTTTTACACCAAGGAAAAGCTGCAGAAATGATGACTGGTGAAGGAAAAACATTGGTTTCTACCCTACCCGTTTACTTGAATGCTTTAACTGGAAATGGAGTACACTTGGTAACTGTAAATGATTATTTAGCAAAGCGAGATAAAGCATGGATGGCACCAATATTTGAATTCCACGGTTTCACTACAGATTGTATCGATTATCATCAACCAAATTCTGACGCAAGAAGGAAAGCGTATAATGC
>ENA-UZXB01022274-UZXB01022274.1-metagenome-genome-assembly--contig:-Day-2-1m-contig-22274_pt1 | contig 9871 bp, 8 predicted proteins | sample MGYA00260339_ERZ794899 | MGnify/ENA metagenome assembly ERZ794899 | reverse complement strand
AAAGGCCGCGTTCCTATCAGACATTGCTCTGGGTCAAGTCGATTGCCCGATTATCGATAAAGCTAATGCGATTGATTTACTCGGTGATATGCACGGCGGCTACAACATTGAGACACTGGTGACGCTATTGAAAGATGCCGAGCTCGCAGGCCTAGCGGCCACAGAGCTCAAGCACACACTGCTGATGTTTGATGCGTTCTATGACGTTGCCAGCCTCGCCAAAGATGGCAATAAAGATGCGCAAGAAGTCATGCAGTCTTGGGCGGATGCGGAGTGGTTTACCCGCCGCGAAACACTGCCCGAATCTCTCAAAATGGTCGTATTCAAGGTGACTGGGGAGACGAACACGGACGATCTTTCTCCCGCTCCGGATGCCTGGTCTCGTCCCGATATTCCACTGCATGCTCGCGCGATGTACAAGATGACACGTGACGGTCTGGAGCCAGAGGAACACGGCAATGTGGGTCCAATGGCTCAAATCGAAGCGGTAAGAGCGAGCGGATTGCCAGTCGCGTTTGTCGGCGATGTAGTCGGCACCGGGTCTTCACGAAAGTCAGCGGCAAATAGCGTACTCTGGTACTTTGGACAGCCGGTCACAGGGGTGCCCAACAAGCAAATGGGTGGCGTCTGTATCGGTGGAAAGATCGCGCCTATTTTCTACAACACCATGGAAGACGCCGGGGCGCTGGTCTTTGAGGCNNGCCGGCGATGTGATTTCAGAGTTTGAACTGCGCTCGGACGTGCTGCTCGATGAAGTACGTGCGGGTGGTCGGATAAACCTGATTATTGGTCGCGGCTTAACGGCAAAGGCAAGAGACGCACTGGGACTGGGAGAGAGCACCCTCTTCCGAACACCCGAAATGCCTGCCGATACTGACGCAGGCTTTACCCTGGCGCAAAAGATGGTGGGTCGCGCCTGTGGGGTTGCGGGTGTGCGCCCGGGAACCTACTGCGAGCCTAAAATGACAACGGTTGGCTCTCAAGACACCACGGGGCCCATGACTCGCGATGAACTGCAAGATCTGGCCTGTCTCGGGTTCTCTGCGGACCTGACCATGCAGTCCTTTTGCCACACCGCGGCGTACCCAAAACCCGTCGACATTGAGACACAACACTCCTTACCCGACTTTATTCGCAACCGCGGAGGCGTCTCACTGCGCCCTGGGGACGGTATTATCCATAGTTGGCTTAACCGAATGTTATTGCCGGATACAGTCGGTACCGGGGGCGACTCGCATACTCGGTTCCCACTGGGCATTTCATTCCCCGCAGGGTCTGGACTCGTCGCGTTTGCCGCCGCAACAGGCGTCATGCCACTCGACATGCCTGAGTCAGTGTTAGTGCGATTTAAAGGTGAAATGCAACCGGGCATAACATTGCGAGACCTTGTGCACGCCATTCCCTACTACGCCATTCAAGAAGGGCTACTGACGGTCGAGAAGAAAGGTAAAAAGAATATCTTCTCAGGTCGTATTCTTGAGATTGAAGGCCTCGAAGAACTGACTGTTGAGCAAGCGTTTGAGCTCTCAGACGCCTCCGCTGAGCGTTCAGCTGCGGGTTGCACCATTAAGTTATCAGAGGACACAATTGGCAGTTACTTGAAGTCAAACGTGGTTCTCCTGCGCGCAATGATCGCCGAGGGCTACGGTGACCCGCGAACATTGGAGCGTCGCGTGCGCAACATGGAAGCCTGGATCGAAAATCCCGACCTGCTTCAAGCCGACGCCGATGCGGAGTATGCGGCCGTCATCGAAATTGACCTTGCTCAGGTCAACGAGCCAGTGGTCTGCGCACCCAATGATCCAGATGATGCACGCCTCCTCAGTCAAGTCGCCGGCGATCAGGTCGACGAAGTGTTCATTGGCAGTTGTATGACAAACATTGGCCACTTCCGTGCCACTGGCAAGTTGCTTGACCAGCATACCGGAGGCGTAGCGGCGCGCATGTGGATCTGCCCACCCACACGCATGGACGAATACCAGCTCATGGAGGAAGGCTACTACGCAATCTTTGGACGTTCCGGCGCACGGACTGAAATGCCGGGCTGCTCACTGTGTATGGGGAATCAGGCGCGGGTTGCGCCCAAGTCGACCGTGCTTTCAACCTCGACGAGAAACTTTCCGAACCGCTTAGGAGAGGGCTCTAACGTCTATCTCACGTCCGCTGAGCTTGCAGCCGTGGGCGCCATTTTAGGTCGCCTACCCTCGGTGGAAGAGTACCTTGGCTTCGCTGAAAAGCTTAATTCAATGTCAGCTGAGATCTACCGTTACATGAACTTCAACGAGATACAGAGTTTTCAGGCACTGGCTGAGGACGGCCAACGGATTGCCGCCGCACTCATCGAGGAAGTTGCTTAGTTCACAATCTAAAAACACCGCAGCACCGCCTCTAGGGGTGTTGCGGTGTGTCTTTAAGCATCAGTAATAGCCGCTTTACAGGGGCTTAATCGAATCAAAGCCGCGCTCACAATCGCGCTTGATGTCAGTAATGTCCTCAAGACCCACCGCAATACGGATGAGCGGCTCCGTGATGCCCGCATCGCGCTTCTGTTCGTCCGAAAGGCGCCCGTGTGTTGTCGATGCGGGATGGCAGACCGTCGTTTTAACGTCACCCAGATTGGCGGTCAGTGACATCAGACGCACGCCGTTTATAAACTCCCACGCTTGCTTGCGGTCACCCTTGACTTCAAAAGAGACAACACCTCCGAAAGCGGACTGCTGAGAGGCCGCCAGCAAGTGGTCCGGATGTGACACCAACCCGCAGTAATTCACCGTCTTTACCGCAATGTGATTCTCAAGCCACTGCGCCAGCGCTAAGGCACGCTCACTGTGCGCTTGCATGCGTAAATGCAATGTTTCGAGTCCCTTACTAAACACCCAGGCATTAAATGGGCTCATTGACGGACCACAAACCCGGACAAACGCACGCACCTGAGTCATTAAATCTGCTGAGCCGACCAAGGCACCGCCCAATACGCGACCTTGCCCGTCAAGGTATTTTGTCGCCGAGTGCATGACGACATCAGCACCAAGATCTAAGGGCCGTTGAAGTGCCGGAGTACAAAAGCAATTATCCACCGCAAGTAATGCGTCGACACTGTGCGCAATCGCGGCAATCTGTCGAATATCGCCCACTTCACACAGCGGATTCGAGGGTGTTTCACAAAAAAACAGCTTCGTGTTGGGACGCACGGCCGCTCTCCACTCTCGCAGGTCTCGAAGCGCGACAAAGCTCACCTCAATGTCGAGTTTTGTCAGTATGTTGTTAAAAAGACTGACGGTGCTCCCAAACACATTTCTAGAGCATACGACATGGTCACCGGAGCGCAAAATTGTCAGGCATAAGGTCAGGATTGCACTCATACCCGAACTGGTAGCCACACCCTCCTCACCAGACTCCATTGCAGCGAGGCGCTTCTCAAACACGGAGACCGTAGGATTTGAAAAGCGCGAATAAGTATTACCCTCTCGCTCACCAGAGAAGGTCGCTGCCGCCTGCTCGGCAGAGTCAAATACAAAACTCGACGTCGCGTAGATGGGGTCAGAGTGCTCCTGCTCAGAACCTGTCGAAAGTCCTTCCCGTATAGCAAGTGTTTCTAAGCCCGCGTCTCGCAGCCAGTCTTTAGTCACAACGCCTAGCTCCGATTGTGGAGACCGACTAAGGCTCCCTCCGCTCGATCAACCGCCTCTTCAGAGCGCGCATCGCTGAGCCCAGAGAGGTACGCGTCATCAATGACACCCGTCTGATATTGGCCGTCGAATACTGAAAGCTCAAATCCATCAACCAGGGAATTACCCTCTCGAGAACATTCAATTAAATCGTCAATCTCTTGATAGATCAGCCAGTCAGCTCCAATGTGCGCCGACACCTCGTCAATCGTTCTGCCGTGCGCCACTAGTTCTTCAGCTGAGGGCATATCGATGCCATATACATTGGGGTATCGCACAGGCGGTGCGGCCGACGCAAAGTAGACCCGCTTAGCACCGGAATCACGCGCCATCTGAATAATTTGTTGGCAGGTCGTCCCGCGAACAATTGAATCGTCTACCAACAACACGGTCTTACCCTCGAACTCAAGCGGCACTGGGTTAAGCTTTTGCCGCACCGACTTCCTTCGCTGCGTTTGCCCTGGCATGATGAATGTCCGCCCAATGTAGCGATTCTTCATAAACCCTTCGCGAAACTTGACGCCCAACTCGTGTGCGAGTGCTTGTCCTGCAACCCGGCTGGTATCCGGAATCGGAATCACAACGTCGACATCGTGGTCGGGACGCTCACGCATAATCTTACGGGCCAGCCGTTCGCCCTGTCGCATTCGCGTTTTGTAGACGGAAATACCGTCCATTAATGAGTCAGGCCGAGCAAAGTAAACATGCTCAAAAATACAAGGCCTTAACTTGGGTGAATCTGCGCATTGCTTGCGGTAGAGCTCACCGGCGGCGTCTATAAAGAGCGCCTCACCTGGATCCACGTCTCCGATGAGCCGATACCCCANNGTCCTTACACCCACCACGAGTGGGCGAATGCCGTTGGGGTCTCTAAATGCGACCAATCCCACGTTTGCGATCATTGCGATGGCCGCGTAGCCCCCTTCACAACGTTTATGCAGTGTGGCGACGGCTTTAAAAACATCATCCGAGGTGGGCGTAAGTTTGCCCTGACGCTGTAACTCGTGAGCAAATACGTTCAACAGCACCTCAGAGTCACTGTCGGTATTCAGGTGCCTCAAATCCGTCTGGTAAAGCTCCTCTGACAAGGTCGAGGAGTTCGTTAAGTTGCCGTTATGGGCGAGCGCAATGCCATAGGGCGAGTTAACGTAAAACGGCTGTGCCAGTGCGGACCCTGAGCTGCCCTGGGTCGGGTAGCGTGTATGACCTAGACCAAAGTTGCCCCCCAACTGCTGCATGTGTTTAGCCTGAAACACATCTTTCACGAGACCTTCGCCCTTACGCTGCAAGAACTGGCCGTTGTGGCAGGTCATGATGCCCGCTGCGTCCTGCCCGCGATGCTGGAGCATAGTTAACGCATCGTAGATATCAGCTGCCACCTCGTAATGCGAGGAAATACCAACAACGCCACACATTCCTAAGATTCCTCCCGGATATCTGCAGCTTGATCAACCGTATCATCAAGAAGACTATTGGGGTCCCTAAATAGATCAGACTCAAACCCGCTGACTAGCCAGTTTTCTACAATATTTAAATGCCCTTCATAAACACTATCAGCGAAAATTTGTTCCTGTAGGTCAGAGCTAGCTGCACCCAGCAGCAAGCTTGAGACAGAAATAATGACTACTCCTCGTGCAACGCCAAAAGCTCCACCCAAAAGCGAATTACCCAACTTTATTTGCCCGCTTTGGACTCGTGCAGACATACCAGCACCAACGGTCGAGAAAAAAACTACCACCGCGGCAAAGACCAGACCATAACTAAAAAGATAGAGCAGAGAATTTTCATCGACCTCTATCCCAAAAGCTATCGTAATTGGCTCCGCCGAAACCGTGGCTATGAAGTGAGCTAAGATCCAGCCAAAGAGCGAAATGGCCTCCTTTATAAGGCCACCACGTAAACCCATCAAACCCGATATCAAGCATATGATAGCAATGGTCCAATCAGCACCAGACACCGGGCTTACGAGAATATCTAAGTTCACAATAACTCACCCATCGACTGAAAATGGAACTATCACAGAGTCCACAAGAAAATATTCATCTAGCAGCACTTTAAACTCTTCCAATCGCACTTTTTGGAGGTTTGGCCCGATCATAACTCTAAACAACTCCTGATTCTCTAAATAGACCGATGAAACATAGGCTTTATATTTTTTATTCCTGAGAAATTGCACTATTTCCTCAGCCTTCAACTGTGAGGAGAGAGCAGCGACCTGCAACACCCAGCTTATTGGCAGTCCCTGCTCGTCAAACTTGGCGCGCTCAAGTGCCGAGTATTGTTGGCGCGGCTGAAAATCAGCCTCGGCGAGAACCGCATCCACCCTTAAAACAGCCACATCGAGAGGCTGTTGCACATTAGTTTGCTTTCTCAGTGAGGAAGGAAGTTGAGTCTCATCTATTATATTTACCGCAGGTTGCACTCTAGGCGAAGCTTTGATGTTGGGCTTAAGCGGCATCTCGAAGACCGGAAGCTCTAACTGGTCATCACCCTGGGGTGCAACAAAGACTATCGGCAAAAAAATAATGGTTAGAGCAGCAATCACAACAAAACCGACAAGACGCTGTTTGATCATAACCCCAGGCTCAATCGATCAGATGATTTAGCGCTTAACACTCTCATACCTTCACCTACCGTAACGAATGAACCAAAAACCACTATACGTCCGCGATCACCCGCATAATGGAGAGCAGCTCGCCAAGCATGAGGGAAAGACTCGAAAACCTCACTTACACCCGGAATCATTGCACTGATAACGTGAGGGTCCATACCACGAGCACCGCCAATTCCTTTCGGCAAACACCATAAATCAAAGACCCTGTCGAGAGTAGATATCATACTATAACAGTCCTTGTCGGACATGACCCCGAAGACAGCAACAGTCGGCCGCCTAACGACACTTTTATCTAGGAACTCTCGTAGTTTTGCAGTCGCATCAGCGTTATGCGCAACATCTAAAATCACATCCATTTGGTCTAAAGTACGACGCTCCCTTCGACCTTTTAGATTTAAATTTGCTACCGCGGTCGCGATCATTTCACTCGATAGCGGCAACTCCAATAAATCGAGCGCAGCCATCGCGGCACCGGCATTAATACCCAGGACACCTGGCGCTAGTTCCCACTCGATCGAGGTACCTGCGCTGCTGTGATATCCCCACTCATTGTGGTCGTAGCTCTCACCTGCAACGAACGGTTTCGCTCCAATTCGCGCCAGTTCACAAAACACTGAATCGGGTGCATTGACATCAGCAACAACACAAGGCACACCGGCCCGCGCGATGCCACACTTCTCGACAGCGATCGCATCCACCGTATCGCCCAGCCAGTCCTGATGATCGAGACCAATCGCCGTGATGACAGTGACGTCCGCGTCGATAATATTTACCGCATCCAAACGCCCGCCTAAGCCCACCTCTAGCAGTTGGTACTGGACATTAAACGTTTTAAAGATCCATAACGCTGCGAGCGCACCGAACTCAAAATACGTCAGTGAAACTTCTTCGCGCGCGCGCTCTATCGCCTCAAACGCCCCGACAATAGTCTCGTCTGAGACCTCCTGCCCATCAACACGTATTCGCTCGTTAAATCGAATGAGGTGTGGTGAGGTAAAGGCACCACAGCGCAGTCCGTTAGCGCACAACACCGATTCCATCACCGCGACTGTTGTGCCCTTCCCGTTGGTACCGGCCACAGTTGCCGTGACAATACCGGCATCAACAAGATCAAGGCGCCGGGCAACCTCACCACAGCGACTTAAGCCCAGATCAATGGCCGAAGGATGGAGCTGTTCTAACCGGTCAAGCCAACCAGCTAACGATAAGTTAGACACTCTCGGTGACGTTCGCAGCCAAAGGTGAGCCTGTGAACTTTGCTAGAACGCGTGCAAGCGTGTCGCGCATTTCGGCGCGATGAATAATCATATCAATTGCGCCGTGTTCCAATAAGAATTCACTGCGCTGAAATCCACGCGGTAACTTTTGGCGAATGGTTTGCTCAATAATATTCGGGCCCGCAAACCCCGCGCGCGCGTCAGGCTCAGCGACGTTTATGTCTCCCAATAAGGCAAGAGAAGCGGAAACCCCTCCGTAAATAGGATCCGTCATCACCGACACATACGGTACGCCGGCCGCCTTCATGCGCTCTATGACCGCTGACGTCTTTGCCATTTGCATCAGTGAAATCAGTGCTTCCTGCATCCTCGCGCCACCCGATGCGGCAAAGCATACGAGCGGGATGTTGTTCTCAAGTGCCACGCCAGCCGCCCGCGTAAATTTTTCACCCACCGCGTAGCCCATCGAACCGCCGTGAAAGTTGAACTCAAAAGCGACGACCACGACATCCATACCTCGCAACTGTCCTCGGAACGCGATAATGGCATCCTTTTCGCCAGTGCTCTTCTGCGCCGTACTGAGTCTATCGCGATAACGCTTCTTGTCTTTGAACTTCAGACGATCCACCGTCTCCATCTCTGGAAACAATTCGGTTCGGCCCACTTCATCAAGAAACAAATCGAGACGGCGACGTGCCGTGATCCGCATGTGGTGGTCGCACTTTGGACAGACCTCCGCATTTCGCTCAAGATCCGGTCGATACAAGACCGCGTCACACTTTGCGCATTTGCGCCAAAGTCCTTCTGGAATACTAGCCTTGGCATCCCCATCAGCTTTACGCACACCCGCGGGAATAATTTTATCAATCCAGCTCATTTTGATCCCCTGCACTTCTCGATGGGCAGTATACGTCTTTGACAGTTTTAGTTGGAAGTTGCCAAATTTACGCCTTTACGGATACTTGAGATCAATGATCCACCGATCGCGATGGCACGGGCATCATTTTGATGTTCAGAAAAGTCTGCAGCGATCTCATCCACCAAAGCACTCCCCACAACAACTGCGTCTGCACAAGCAGCAACGCGCGCTGCCGTGTGCGCGTCCTTAATGCCGAACCCCACGGCAACGGGGAGGTCTGTGTGCTGCCGAATAATTGCCAAGTGTGCCTCGACAGCCTCTGTGTCGAGGTGACCTGCGCCAGTCACACCTTTGAGCGCCACGTAGTAGATAAATCCGCTTGCCTGCTCGGTAATCGTAATGATTCGATCTTCGGTCGTGGTGGGGGAAATCAAAAATATATTGTCAATCGAATGCCGCTGAAGTTCGGCGTTCATTACGGCCACCTCCTCGGGCGGCAAATCAACGGTAATCAGACCATCGATACCCGCCTCTGCGCAGGCATCTGCAACTGCAGCATAGCCCTTTCGCTCAAGGGGGTTTGCATAGCCCATGAGTATCAGTGGCGTTTCAGTATCGGTTTGACGGAATTCAGCAATCAAAGCAAGTGTCGAATTAAGACTCGTGCCACCGGCCAGCGCACGCTCGTGACCTTTCTGGATGGTAGGCCCTTCCGACATGGGATCTGAAAACGGCACACCCACCTCAATGACGTCTGCACCCGCCTCGACGAGGCGGTGCATCAGTGGCACCGTCAGTCCCTCGTTGGGATCACCGGCCACCAAATATGGAATGACTGCGCGACGCCCTTCATCACGCAGGCGCTGAAAAACGGGGTCTAAGCGAGACATCAAAGTGCACCCAAATCAATGCCGTCGATTTCAGCAACGGTGAGAATGTCTTTGTCGCCTCGGCCTGACAGATTAATAACGATGTGTTGGTCGGGTGTCATCTCTGCCGCCAGTTTTTCCGCGTAGGCCAACGCATGGGCCGTTTCAAGGGCAGGCATAATCCCCTCAACACGTGTGACTCTGTGAAACGCCGCAAGTGCCTCAGTGTCAGTCGCGGAAACATAGTTCACTCGACCAATATCCTTAAGCCATGAGTGTTCAGGGCCAACACCGGGATAATCTAAACCAGCAGATATTGAGTGGGCTTCAATAATCTGACCGTTGTCATCCTGCATGAGGTAGGTCCGATTGCCATGCAACACCCCGGGGGTTCCAGCACTCAGCACCGCCGCGTGCTCACCCGTTTCGACACCTTTACCACCAGCCTCTACGCCGTACATAGCCACATCGTTGTCACCTAAAAACGGGTGAAACAAACCGATCGCATTTGAGCCTCCGCCAACACAGGCCACTAAGGCGTCGGGCAGTTTTCCTGTCATGGCGAGTGACTGAGACCGAGCCTCACGACCGATAACACTTTGAAAGTCCCGAACCAACATTGGGTAAGGATGCGGACCTGCTAC
>ENA-UZXB01003971-UZXB01003971.1-metagenome-genome-assembly--contig:-Day-2-1m-contig-3971_pt1 | contig 9874 bp, 8 predicted proteins | sample MGYA00260339_ERZ794899 | MGnify/ENA metagenome assembly ERZ794899 | reverse complement strand
ACAAACATCATGGCGCTGTTTAAATTTTGCGAGCAGGCGGCCACCATCATCCAAGACCAGTCTGCAATGCTGCACCGCGCAGCCGCAGACGCGCTTGAGGCGCAGCCAAAGAAGGCCGCGCCTAAAAAGTCTGCGAAGAAGTAGCGCTTAGCGCTGACCTAAAAGGGTCTGCATCGCCGGTGTCAGTGTAACTGCGCCAAATGTGCCGGCCGCTTTTCCAGTCTCATACGCTCGACGGCCTCGCTCAAGTTGCGGGGCCGCTTGCTGCAAGCCAGACATCTCACGCAAGAGCGTGGTCAAGTCTTTCTGGCGCGTCAGAGGTTGCGCGATCTCGCCCATTAGCGCTTGGAACGCCTCTTGCTTAGATGGCGTCTGGGTCGCTTGACGCCGCAGCGCTTCTATAGTGCCGGCGATAGGCCCGCGATCAGCGGCCAGTTGGCCAAATGTTGGCTCGATGACATCTTGCGCAGCGTCCTGCGCCATGCTGCGGATTGCAGTCTTAGAGTTTTGAGCAACCCCAGCGCGCATCGAGATCACCGAGTAAATTTCATCCATCTGACGCAAGAACTCCTTGGACTGGTCTCCAAGTATCATTTCAAGTTTCTCACGCCCCGCACGGGACATCATGTCCTTGAGTGGCCGCACCATCTCACGCGCATCCTGATTTGGATCTGTAAGAGACGCCTTCGCATTTGCCATAATCTCGTCTATGTGGCTACGCACGCCCTGCCTCACCGCGTTTAGCTCTGGGCCTGTCATGCCAGTCAACGCCTTTTTGACATCGTAACGTGTCATTTTGTTGGTCAACGCCTCAGAGCCAACCGATAGCGCGTCGCGCACGCTGATAACGTCTCCGGCTACGTTGCGAGCAGTCTTGTAGTCAGGGACCAAATTGTCCAAAGCGCCGCGTATTTGCGAGGCTAGTGCGCGGGATGTGTTCTTGTCCTCTGGAGCGGCCGTTGGGCTTACGCTGTGAAGCGCTCGTGTGATGTAGTCGATCTGACGCACGTCTGGCAAGGTATTATAGCCAACAACATTCCCAGCCACGTCAAACTCAGCGAATATTTGAGACGACGGCTGGCCCTCTCTGCGCATGATCCTCTCTGCGCTTTCAATGACTGATCGGTCAACTCTGCTCATCAACTCTTCCAGCTTACTTGCCGCCGGGTCTGAGTAGTCGATGATATTTGAGTATGCCCTGTCGTAAACTTCTTTGCGTAGCGGTGCAGTTGTCTCCATCAAGGCGTCTTCGACTTGCTGTGCCGCTTGCGGCCCGCCGAATGAAGTGTCCAGCAGGCGAGACATTTGCTCGCCAGCTTCGCCGGCAACCTCGTCAATGTTTGCTCTGGCAATCGCAGCGCCTTCGCTCGTAGATGACGCGGCCAAGTCTAGCAAGTTCTGGGTCGCCGGGCCCATTTGCCCAAGTGACGCGTATTGCCCGGCGCGCTCCATTGCTGGCCCCGCAACAGGCGCATCCATTTGCGCCGCCTTGCTTAGAAGGTCTAGCGCTTGGCCCTTCACGCCTATTTCTCGAGCGACTTCTTGCGCTGGGGCTGCGATTTGACGACCTGCGACGCTGCCTAAAATTCCGCCTAAAGCCGGTCCGGCAACACCAAGACCTGCGCCAAATACTGCGCCGGTTTTCGCACCCGACATTGCGGACGCCTCCCTTTCTTCTGAAGTCGCCCCTTCTCCGGCGCCGTATATGGCGCCTTCCAGAGCCCCTCCGCCTGCGCCAGCCAATCCGCCCGCCACGATCCGAGACCCAATGGAGGTGCCGAGTGGCGCAAGAGATATAGCTGGCGCTGCTAAAGCCATAGGGACTGCCGTAGCCAGACCGAACACCCCGCGCTCAATGGCTGTGCGCGTTGGATTTAAGCTCTCCTGCGCCCCCTGAGCCATTCGCATGGCTTGGGCGGCTTCTGGGCTAAACATACCTACAGCTTCGTCGGCATAAGATCCAACAAATGGCGCCCCTTTAATTACGCTGGCAGCGCGCCCAGCAGCTCCCGATTGGTCCGCGATGTCTTGCGAAAATTCCTGCCTGATTACTGCGCCGGCGTCGCCCTTGCGCTTCATAATCTCTCTGACTTTTGCGTTATTACCGCTAATCACCACGCCACTATCGCGGTATGACAAGTTGCCGTCGGCGTCGCGAGTTACGCGGCCTCCGCCCTCGTATTCCTCAATCACCTCAAGTCCCTCCGGGACGGGTGCAGACGTCAGGCCAATCTTCTTTGAAAACTCTCCGAAATCCATGTCTGAATAGAACTTGCCGTGAAGCGCCCGCGCAAGCTCTTCGTCACTCAGCTGGTCATACTGAGGATATTGGCTGCGGATTTCTTGTATGGAAGCCATGCTTGTACCCTATTATAAAATGTTCAACGGATCTGAGCCGCCTGACGGATCTTGCCCCGGAGTGTAGATCATCTCGTCGGGAATGCTCTCTCCTTGCATCCTGCGTGAGAAAATATCAACGTAGAAGCGCAGCTCCTTGAGTGAGTTTACATAATCTCCGTGGCTCTGCATCTGGCCGAGGCGTGCCATAGCTTGCTCAGCCTTTATGCCTTCCAACTCGGTGATCTGGCCGCCGCCCTTCAGCTTCTCAAACGCCTGCAAGAAAACGTCTCCGCGGATCTGCTTTATCATCTCATTAACTCGCGCCACATTCGGATCGAGGCCAACATTTGAGGCAAACCCCCGGACAATGCCCTCGAAGCCCAGAGCGTCTTCCAAGTTTGGATCGTTCATCAGCGCGTCAATGCGCGCAATAAGAGCCGCCTTGCCAGATATTTCCGTCCCTTGCGTCTTCTGGCGATCCAGATCCTCGATCATTAGCTTGGCCGCCGGCCCGTCTATGAGCCCCGCAGCAGCCGCTCTAAGTATCGCCTGACGGCGCGCCTCGTTATCACCGCCACCGCCGTCAAGTCCCATTCCGCCTAAAAGCTGAGTGCGCTGCGCGGCCGCCGTAGCCTTGCGCTGCATGTCGGCCTGCTCATTTAAGCGGCCGAGCATGGCGTTGAAGTTGCCGCCCTGCCGCCCCGCCAGTGATGCCCCTGCGTCTTCTAAGGCAGAAAACGCCAACATGCGGCGCTGCGTTTTACTCAGGTTCGCGTATGGATCTGTCGGAGTGGCCGTCTGGGGCGCCAGAAGCTGCTGGAGTGTTGCCGCGCCGCTTGTGGCTGGATCGGCGGCAGGCGTAGTAACGGGCGTAGTAACAGCTGGCGCTGACGCGGCGACTGGATCTACGGCTGGATCTACGACTGGTTCTGCGGCAGTAACCGGCGCGGGATCAGTAGCCTCTGGGCCGTACCCCAAGGCCTCAACCTCATTAGGCAGCATTAATGTGCCCACCGTGACGCCGGTCATGTCCTTATTCATGGCGTTCATCCTGTCGATGTCTTCCTGCGTAAATAATCTTGCCATGTCTATCGTCCAATCCGTTTGTATAGCTTACTGCGCTTTTGCTCGCAGCTACAACATTGAGTAACCCTTAAACGCTGAGCCAGCGCCGCCGAGAAGGTTGCCAACCGCCGTCAACCCGCCAAACGGATCGCGCGTACTAACAGTTCCGAGCCCCGCCGGAACGCCCGACCCCGCCGCCAGAAGCGCGTTAAGCTGCGTGAGCGGATACCCTTGCTGCTCTTGGAACATCGCGTAATCCGACTGCAATTGGGCTTGCTCGAGAGCGCGCTGCTGCTCTCCGGCAGACATCTGCGCGCCGAGGCCAGACAACTCCGATGAAAGACGCTGGCCGGCGAGGGCGCCCATCGCGTTGGCGGCTTGACCCCGTATGCCCGCAGCCTGGAACTGCCCTTGGTAGTTGGCAGCGTTTGCCGCCTGCTCGAACTGCGCCTGCTGAATTGCGAATTGGTTTGCAGCCGCCATGTTGCCGGCGCGTGCCGCCTGGTCGCGGGCCGCTGCCGCTTCTCGCGCCTGCTGGCCAAGTGTTTCAGCTGTCATCTGCTGACCCGACTGCAATGCGCGAGCCTGCTGCACGTTGCCAATGTCGAACTGCCCGGATTGAAGTGCCTGCGTAAACGCCTTTTCCTGCAACCCGGCGACAAGGTCTGCCGCCTGCTTGCCGTAAGCCTCACGCGTGCCGGCCTCCGCAACGCCCTGGCGAGACCCGCCAAAAGCCTTCGCCGCAGTCGCCTGAGCGCCCAGCCTGTTGAGCGCCTCCTCTTGGGCGCCGCCAAGTGTCTCGAGGCTGCGGTTGATTACGTTCTGAGTGTAGGGCGACATATACGCGTCGAAGTCTGTCGTGGCCAATTGGTTCACGCCGATCTGCCCCGGAGCGCGTGCCGCCTCTACCGCGCCTACGCCCTGCATTCTCTCCGCCTCGCCGAGCTGAGCAGCTCGCATGTCTACAGGTGTGAAGTTGGCCAGACCTTGTTGCACGCCTATCGCCTGATCGTATGTCTGGCCGCCCATGTCCAGGCCGCCAAAGCCGGAAAGAGCTTGCTGCTGAGTGGGCGTCATCCCGGCAATCGTCTCGCCCTCGTATGGCGTATATGGCGTCTCAGCAATATCAATGCCGCGCGGCAGGATCTGCTCGCGGATGAAGTCCTCCTGCCACTGCGGCAGCTTGGTTTCTTTTGTCGTGGTCGAACCCATCAGCTCAGCTCCATCTCATAATGCCTGCGCGTTTCACGGAATGAAGCCGCCTGTGCGTATTTCGCAAACCCCTTGCGACCGTCAGTCTCAATCGCGTCCATTTTAGCGTCTTTCGCTATTTTTGTCAAAGTGGCCAGAGCCTCTAGCCCCCACAAGTGCATGTCCTCTCCGCCCATCCACTCAATCTTCATATTTCGACGAAGCGGGTGGTGCAGAATGCAGGTCACGACGGACGCCATTGGGGTGCCGTCGACGTAAACCATCCAGAGCAGAGACATGCCATCATAGAGATCTTGGATGATGTGATCGGCGTTTACATTGTCCTGGCGCGCAGTGGACATCGCTATAAAGCGACGCGCGTCGTCAATCACCGATGGAAGGTTCTCCGGCAAAACGGCGAACATTTCTACCACAGGATCTTGCTGCGGTTCAAACTTGACCTTTATGACGTTTTCACTGGTCATCCATGCAACCTCGTAATCGACAGGGTCGAAGCCGGAATATTTGGCACAGGAGGCGCAGCGGCCGTGGCATTAAGGAAGCCAGAAGTGCTGTCCACCATCCAGTTTACCTCAAGGTAATCATTGGCTGCCACCGTGAATATTTGCGTTCTAGCCGTAATTAAAGTTGCATTGTTTTGGTGCAGTGCAGTTGTCATTGCGCTGTTGCTTATGTTTGTGCCATTGACGCTTGGCCAAAAGTAGAAGTGAACCGTGCTGCTCGATGTAGACGAAATTTGCGCAGAGAAGGCTATAACGTACTCCCCAGCCTCCTCAAACACAATTCGAGTTGTGGGTGTGCCTAGAGATATTTTGCTGTTAGTAACCTCGGCTGTATATGTTAATTTGTAAGCGGTATTTGCGCTTGCCGCCGTCACGTCTGCGTCAATATAAAAGTCGCCGTGACCTCCCTCAAGAACCACCTGCCGCCATTCTCCGCCTCTACTAACCACCGGGTATCCGTATTCCCGATCATAGAGAAACACGCCATCCGCTGCTGCACTTTCATATTCGCGCCTGTGCGTCAGGAATGAGCGCGTACTTGTCAGCCATGCACTGAACTTCTCAGCCCACACCTTGAAATCAGGACCAACAGGAGGCGCTCCGTAAAAACTCATCGCTTGGAACCCGGCCTTGCGTCAAGGCGCATGATACCGACGCGCCAGTCGGCGCCCTGAGCTCCCTCAACTCGCATCCTAATCTGACGACCCTGGAAGCGGACAGAAGTCGGGTTTGCTGGGCTGAATGGCCCGTGCTCTGTTTCGGTGGCGTTTGGATATAGGCGAGACTTAAATTTCAAGTCGACTTGTCCTTGAGTTTTTTCGTCTGGGATTACACTCGTGACGCTTATCTGCTGCTCGCCAGTGCCGATTGCTATTGGCCCAGTTTCCGCAAATGGAGTAATTCCGTCATATTCAAAACCAACCTCATGCTCATACACCACGCCGTCTGACTTCACTAAGAACGGCAAACGGAACACGCCGCGATCCACACCTGCGGTGCGGTCGATACTGCCAGTTGTCCAGATGTTTTCAACATAGTCATATGCAACATACTTGTCGCATTCTGACGCATCTTGCGACTGATACACCCACCAGATTTCATTCCATTGCGAGTTGACCATCGCCTGCACTTTTGATGCCTGATCGTAGTTGATATTGCTAAACACCAGATCTGCAACTTCGCACGGTATTTCTTGGACCTGACCGCCAGAGTAAATGTAAAAGTTTCTGCGGCCCATCCAGATGACGCCAGCATCAACAGAAGCATATGCTCCCGCCGCAATCATACCGCACGCCGTGCCAACCCTTTGGAACCCAAACACAAAAGGCGGCCCCGAATATGTCATTGAGTGAGCGTCTTGGTCGGTTAGGATTAAAGACTGACCCCGAGTTTTAACCGCTGCCAGAATTGTGCCGCTGGTCTGCAACTCGATGTCGCCAGCCTCGTTTGTAGCCGCCGCGGTCCATGTGTTGTAGTCTTCGCGGTCTGACCATGCCACGCGCTTGCTTGAAGTCTGAGAGACGCTGTAATCAGCCGCCAGAGCCACAAGAAACCGCTCTTCAGTTACAAACGCTGCCGTGCATCCTGTTGGAGCTCCTGTCACCGGGGCGGCGGGTGTTCCAGTAACCAAGTCCCATGAGTATATAACACCATCGTCACTTGAGCAGGCAATTAGCTCTTCACCCCAATTGTCTAAGCTCCAAGTCGTAGCTCTAAGAATTGATCCGAGATCAGGACGCGCAACGCCCCAACCGAACAAGCTCCAGCCGCCAGCTCCCCAGCCAGTATTTATCGTCGCGTTTATGCGACCGCTTGTTAGAGCCGTCGGCGTTACGTCTGCCGTGACAGAGCTTTCCAGCATGGCTGTCAGAGTGTCGTGAGACCCGAAGGCTGCGTAACGCTCTCCGTCGTTGTCAATCCATGTGTGAACACCCCGAACAATCCCGCCTGCCGTGACAGGTGTATTGTTTGACTGCGCACGGGGCCTCCAGCCACCCACCGGGCGCAGGGCGTCCTCATGCCAGCGCACTAAGTTTACGTCACGCCAGCGGCCCAGAGATTGATACTCAGTACCGTTTGCGTACTGGCCCTTTGGGATGTTCAGCGGGATTAGTGGCATTTCTTAATCCTTACGGTTTAGTAGGCCAGTCAGCCTCTTCAAGGTTGGGCCAGTTAGCGTGGCTTGTAATATCACGCAGTGCTTGACGGTAAGCTGTCATTTCCGCTGACATTGTAACGTCAGATAGAGCATAAAAGTCGGTTTCTGCTATTTTGTCATCACGCATGTTACGATTTGTGTCTGCCATCCCTGCATCATGCTCTGCAATCTGTTCTGCTGTCTTGCTGGTTACAGTCCATCCAATAGACCAAGAACCGCCAGACAATGTAGGCATGTCGCTTAAAGCTACATCTTGAGTGCGAAAATTAATTGAGGGCATTTCCTCCACCACAACAGAATGAAGGCCCCATTCCATTAACATTTCGTCAGATGGACGTTTCGGAAATGATGTATTTGGATTGTCACGGCGCAGATTGCCGACCGTGTAGGGATATTGGTCTACTGCTCCATTTGTTATTTTAACGTACATATTATATTTTCCTTTGCTAAATCGTAGTTATATTTGCTGCGGTGTAAGGAGCAGCATTGCTGAGAGAGGAAGATGTAGGTGCGGGCTGCAGGCTGAATGATTGTTTTGTGACAGACATGTTTTGAGACGCAATCGTATTGTCTATAAAAAAGTTTGCGGTGGCTGATGCCGTTTCATCAGTCACTGTAAACTCTGTATTGGCAAAATTATTTGACTGTAAAGGGAACGGGTAAGTTCCAGTAGACACACTGGTTAAATCCGTTGGAACATTTACATATGTAAAACACTTTTGACCGCTTGTTCCTGTTGCGCGTATAGGAACTGAAATAGACGTTTCATCTTGATTAAGAACACAAGCTACATTTACGCTGCCAGCAAAATTAAGCAATGCTGTAGTGGTCGGCGTGAAGCCAATGGCTTGTAAAACAGTAAATGTTCTTGATAGCTTAACGATAACTATACTGTACTTGTCTACGGCCAAAGAGTACTTTGCAATAGCAAAATAAGAATTTTCGTCTGCATCTCTTGCAGGGGCAGAGATGTTGTTCCAAAGGTTAGGGTAAGCGTTTGAAAAGTATCCATTTGCAAGTTGACTGCCATTAGCATTCAGAGATGATACATAATGTAATTGAGTACCTTTAGTCGGGTCATCTATCCGGCCAGTAACCACTAGCTCCCTAGAAGGGATATCTGTATTGCCAACCCTCCACTTTGTAGCAACGCCGTGTGGATAATTCCAAGAATAGCTATTGGAGCTAGTGTAATTATTGAGAGGAAATTCATCAGCTGCGAGTGTGTTGACGCTTTCCACGCAAACCATAGGGCGGTAGCCACTGCCAGCTGTCCTTCCGGCTGTGGCGATATGAGTGGTATAACCCCACCAGTACGCTTGGCAACGGTCTTCCTCGAACTGCATACCGGGGTTTGAATATTGATACCTTTGTAGCTTTGAATGCGCACCTGTAGCACCATTATATTCAGATATCATATTATTTTGGTCTGGTTGTTTCACCCATAAGTTGTTTGTGAATGGGTTCACGCCTATACCGCAGACAGTTTGAGCGTATGTACCTGCCCAATTAATCCATGTGAAACCGTTGCTAAAATTAGGCTCCATTCTAGCAACGAACACACCAGAGCCTGTCGTCCCACTTGCTATAAATACGTTATCATTTGCGTCTACGCAGATGGCAAAACCGTTTTCAAGAGAAGCTATATATTTTGTGCTGGGTTGAATGGTACCAGAGAAACGTCTAGATTGAACGACATTCCCATCTGGGTCAAATTCTGACACCTGAAGCTGACCGCTAGATTGGTTCCCCCCAACATATAGGCCCCATATAGCAACAAGATTTCCATTGCTTTTGTAAGCAGTATTCAGATTGCTTTGACTATTTTGTACATCATAGTACTGTGTATATTGAGCATTAAACATACAGGACGACAACATATATGCACTAGCGCCACCACCAGCCGCAGCCATCATTGTCTTTTTGAAGTTAGCCATCTAAGTTACCCCATCGCCTGACCAGCCGCAAAGCCGTAATATGTTGTGCCGCCATCGTATGTTATAAATACAAAGACATCTACTGCACCACTTGTTTCGGAAAGCGTAGGTGCATTCGAATTCTTCCAATCAACAGAGCTGGGCCATGTGATTGTACGCGCAGTGCTGTCTTGTGTAACCTTTAACGTAAACGCAGAAGTACGACCTGACGCCCCTGAGTTGCTAAACGTATATGTCACGTCTTCAGTTAAGGTGTGCGTAAAGTTTGTGCCGGTATGAAGATCAAGCGTTGCAGCATTGCTAGATGATGTAATCGCAGTGCTTTCCTCAACTATACCATTATCAAAAGTGACAACGCCGTTTGCATCCGCAGTAACTACTTTGCTGGCCTCTGATGTGCCAAGCGTTGTGATGTCGTTGTAGTTCAACTCGGCAGTGGTGGCCGTAACGCCGTCGAGGATGTTCAACTCGGCGGCTGTGGCCGTGATCCCAAGCGTTGTCAGTGTCGTGGCGTCAATTATCGCCCTGACATTTGCCGCAGCGCCAGTGCCATCGCAGTATATTATCCCAGAAGTCCCACTTGGAATAGATAAGCTGGCACCAGTACCCTGAGTAAACGTGCAGTCATGTCCGCTATCATTGTCCACCAAATAAAACTT
>ENA-UZXB01016128-UZXB01016128.1-metagenome-genome-assembly--contig:-Day-2-1m-contig-16128_pt1 | contig 9899 bp, 8 predicted proteins | sample MGYA00260339_ERZ794899 | MGnify/ENA metagenome assembly ERZ794899 | reverse complement strand
ACAGCAAAAAGAAGAAGCTGAGCAGGCACGTAAGGAAGAAGCTGAGCAAACTCGTAAGGAAGAACAAGCAGCTGAAGAAGCCGTGAAGGAGCAAGCTGCTGAAGAGCAAGCTAAAGAACAACAAGCAGCTGAAGAAGCCGCTAAGGAACAACAGGCTGCTGAAGAAGCGACTAAGGACGAGAATGCTCAGAAAGATACGGGTGCTGAGGTTGGAGCTAAGGATGCTGAACAAGCAACTAAGGATGCTGCTGATGAACAGCTAGAGAAAGATCTACAGTCTTCTGAAGAAGTACGGAAGGATGCAGAAACACAAGGTAAGGACACTACTGGTACTGGAGATGGTGTTGGAGACGGAACTGGTGCTGGAACCGGTGTAGGTGACGGTACTGGAACTGGAGGTGGTTCAGGTGCTGGAACAGGGACTGGTACTGGAGATGGTGTTGGACCTGGTGTTGGAAGTGGTACAGGAATGATGACTACTGCTCCTAAGAAGACTGACTTTAGTCCCTTTATGTCAGGAATTAATTACGAGTTACCTACTTTGGAAGAAATAGGTCAAGCACCTCAAGTTGACTACGTAGCCTCTTTAGAGGAATTACCAGGTTCAATAACAAGCAGTTTGTTTAAGGAATATATTGGATGACATATTTAAACCTTATGAACAGTGTGCTACGTAGACTACGTGAAGAAGAAACCACGTCGGTTACTAGTACTACTTATAACAAGATGGTTGGTGACTTTATTAACGACGCTAAGAAGTTAGTAGAGGAATCCAACGACTGGTCTGCCTTGAGAAGCACTATTACTGTTTCTACTACAGCTGACGACAACACTTACTCATTGACTGACTGTGGTGACAACGTAAAGGTTATGTGTGTACTTAACGACACTAGTAACGTCTTTATGCAGTACCAAAGCAAGGACTGGTTTAACGAGCAGTTGTACATCAATAGTGCTTCTACAGGCGCACCTATGTACTACACGTACAACGGTTTAGACGCTAGTAGTGACACGCAAGTTCTCGTAGGGCCAACACCAGACGGTGTATACAGCTTGCGGTTTGACGTGGTTAAACGACAAGGTGACTTGAGTGCTAATACTGACACGTTGCTAGTACCTTCGCAACCTGTAGTACACCTTGCTGTTGCTTTGTTAGCTCGTGAACGTGGTGAGACAGGAGGAACTTCTACTGCTGAGTACTTTGGTATTGCTGATAGGTATCTGTCTGATGCTATTGCAATAGACGCAGCCAAGCATCCAGAAGAGATGTACTTTAGGACTATCTGATATGGCTCAAGAACTAAAGAGTATCAATCTTGTAGCACCAGCGTTCAAAGGTATTAACACTGAAGATTCACCGCTGGCTCAAGACCCGTCGTTTGCTGAAATAGCAGACAACGCTGTGATTGACAAGCGTGGTCGTATTGCGGCACGTAAGGGTCATAGTGTTATTACAACCGACAAGACAGCACTAGGCTCTGGAACAATCAGGGCATTACATGAGTTTGAAAAGAGTAGTGGTAGTAACGTTGTTCTGTCTGCAGGTAACAATAAGGTATTTACAGGCACTACTACTCTTACAGATGCTACACCTGGTGGCTATACAATCACTGCGGACAACTGGAAGATTGTTAACTTTAACGAGAAGGCTTACTTGTTTCAAGCTTCTCATGCACCTTTAGTATACGATGGTACTTCTGTAGTAACACTAAGCAGTGTTTCTGGTGCTGCTGGTGTTGTACAAGGTAACGAGGTGTTAGCCGCTTATGGACGACTTTGGGTAACTGGCTTAAGCACTAACCCTTCTGTTGTTTACTGGTCTGACTTATTAATAGGTCATGACTACTCAGGCGGCACTAGCGGATCTATTGATATTTCTAAGGTATGGCCTGACGGCTATGACGAGATTGTAGCGTTAGCAGCGCACAATGGCTTCTTAATTATTTTTGGTAAGCGTAGCATTGTTGTTTACCAAGGTGCAGAAGCACCCGCAACTATGTCACTGGCTGACACTGTAGCTGGCGTAGGTTGTGTAGACAGAGACACTGTGCAGTATACAGGTACTGACGTGCTGTTCTTGTCACACACGGGTTTAAAGAGCTTTGGACGCACAATACAACAAAAGTCTATGCCTGTTAGCAGTCTGTCAGGAAACATCACTAAGGACATAATTAATGCACTGCAGACAGAGACTTCATTCTTTAGGTCTGCTTATAGCCCTGAAGAAGGTTTCTATTTACTAACTTTTGTAGGTCAGGACAACACTTATTGTTTTGACGTACGAGGAACAACAGAGAATGGTTCCTATCGTGTTACACGGTGGCCGTCTACAGGCTTTGCTTGTTACACACGTTTAGACAACGGTGATTTTAACATAGGTACTTCTTCCGGTATCAGTCAGTACACTGGCTACCAAGATAATGGATTAGGCTACCGTTTTAAGTACTACAGCCCAAGTTTGACATTTGGTGACGCCTCTAGAATAAAGATTCTTAAGAAACTTAAGCCGACGTTAGTAGGTGCTAACAACGCAACAGTATTTATGAAGTGGGCGTATGACTTTAAGGGTACTTACTCAACAGCAGAGTTTACAGTGGGAGACCAAGTTACTGGTTTTTTCGGTGAGAGTGAGTACACCGTTGTTGAATTTACGGGTGGTGCTTTAACCAACCAAAGAAGTTTAAACGCAACAGGCTATGGAACTAGTGTTGTTGTAGGTTTAGAAGCAGAGATTGACGGCTCACAGCTGTCACTACAGGAGATTAACGTAATGGCTTTAATGGGTAAATTACTATGAGGAGAATTAAATCATGCTGAGCTTACCGCAATTATTAGGTTTAGGTAGTCTTGGCGCTGGTGGTTTACTTACAGGTAAAGCTTATCAGCGTCTAGGAGACATAGGTGAACAAGCGCGTAGGGAATCTAGTGAGCTTGCTGAGACAGGAATGGAGCAGTCACAATTCCGTCCCTTTACAGTAACGACAGGAACAGGAGGAGCACTAAGTACTACTCCTGAAGGCGGTCTTACTGTAGGTTTGTCTCCTCAAGAACAAGCGTTCCAACAACAGATGTTTGGAGGTGCTGGTCAGTTCTATGGTCAAGCCATGCAACCTACGCAGGAACGTGAGCAAGCCGTGTTTGAACGCATTAGGCAAGCACAGCGTCCTGAAGAGGAGCGTCAGAGGCTTGCTACTGAAGAGCGTCTAGCTTCACAAGGACGCTTAGGTTTGCGTACAGCGCAGTTCGGAGGCGCACCTGAGCAGTTTGCTTTGGCTAAGGCTCAAGAAGAGTCACGTAACCAGGCTATGCTTAGTGCTATGCAACAGGCACAGCAAGAGCAAATGCAACAGGCGCAACTAGGCGGTCAGTTCATGGGTGCTGGTTATACACCTCAAGCGCAAGCATTAAACGTCCTACAAGCAGGTCTACCAGCTGCACAGATGGCACAACGTGGTCAGCTGTACGGCGCTGGTTTGTTTGGTGAAGCAGAAATGGGTGGACTTGAGGCACTGCTTGGTTCAGGTCTTGGACAAGCTAACCTCTATGGTCAACTTGGTACAGGTCTTTTGTCAGGTCTGTTGACACCACAATCAGTTGGTATGGGTGACGGTATCACTAAAATTGTTAACCCCTTCTTTGAACTACTAGGCATAGGAGGCTAAAATGGCTAGGTTTTCACAAGGACTACTACAGGGTCTTATGCAGCCTGCATTTGGTCAAAACCTGTATCAAGTAGGTAGAGCAGCGGCAGCTGGTCCTGCTATGACAAGTGCGTCACAACGGATGCAAGAGCAGCGTGAGCAGACTCAGCGTGGTATTACTGGTGGTCTGTTTGGTATGGAACAGGCAGTAGCTGAAGGTGCTGACACGCAAGACGCTATTGGTTCTCTTGTTGGCTTAGGTGCTACACCTGAGCAAATAGCGGCTGCACAAGAGCGTGGTAGAGCTACTAAAAAGCGAACGCAAGCAGAAACCCTTAAGGGTAAAAGAGATGAAGGTGTCGAAGCACTTACTGCTTTAATTTCAATTCCTGATTTTGACATTGATGAAAACCCTAAAGACAGAAGGTCATTCTTACGTGAAGCTTCGTTTTACAAAATAAGTCCTAAAGAAGCTAGAGATATTTACGAAGCTATAAAACCAACTGTTAAAAAAGGAACTCCAGCTAAGCCTACAATTAGATCTATATATGATCCTACTAAACAAATGAATATAGACTACGCTATTTCTAGAGATGATGAAGGTAGAATTGTTAAAGAGGTGATAGGCCCAACTAAAGTAGATGATGAAGATGACGAAGGCGAAGAAGTAGACTTAGGTTTAGATACTAAATGGGGTTCTGAATTACTTAAAGAGGCTAGAGAAAAGGGAAGAGATGCTGAAGCAAACGCCAGGCTTTATGACGACTTAGCTACGGCAGCAGGAAATAGGGAGTTTTACGAAAGAGGTGTTTTTGGAAAAACTTTGTCGAGCGTAGAAGAAAGTTTCGGTGTTGCTGGTCAAGCAACGATACACCGTAGAAGAATTAATGAAATACGTATGTCTGGTGCTTTAGAACTACTTCCTACTGGGCCTGCTTCAGACAGAGACGTTGCTCTTGCTTTAGACGCTAGTATTGATCCTAACAACTTAAGTAATGAAGATGCAGAAGCTTATATTCGTGGTATGGCTAAGATTTCTAGAGCAGAAGCAGAGTACTACAATAAAAAAAGGGACTTTATCCAAGAAACTAAAGATCCTAACGCAGTTGGTTATGATTTCTGGGTTACAAAGGAAGCTTTGAACAGAGATTTAAAGGAAATGGAAGCAACTGTTCCTCAAACAATGAAGGACTTTAATCAAAAACTTGCACAAGCAACTGCTTTACAAGACCCGCAACAAAGACAAGCTGCGCTGTCAGCATTAGAGCAAACTTTTCCAGAGATTGTTCGTTTACTAACTGACATAGATACTGCCGAAGGTCAGTGGGAGCGTTTTTCGACGGGTAAAAACCTTAGAGGGTTTAAGTAATGCAAAATGACGAACTTCAAAGATTGGCGGGAACGGCTGCGCGTACGGTCGTTTCTCCTACAACAACAACGACTACTTCTGCTCCTACTGGTTTTAGTCCTCAAGATTTAGCAGCTCTACGTCAACAAATGGATGACGAAATTAAAGACTCTTCAAAATCAAGAGAAGATCTTGAAGTAGAAGAAACTGCATGGAGTTCTGAAGATTCTTTAGCAGCTTCACAGCGTTTTTTCTCAAGTGCTGCTTTAGGTTGGGGTGACGAACTAGGTTTATGGGTTTCTGCTGCGATAAATGCAAACATTACCTATCCTTATTATGACATAGAGACAACAACAAAAGAGCAGTACCAAAAACTTAAACAGGAATATGACGAAAAACAACGCGAGTTTGCAGAGAGACAACAAGGAGCTGCTTTAACTGCTGATATAGCCGGTGGTTTTGCTTCTCCTGCTATGGCTCTCAAGGCCGCAACTACTTTAGGTAGGCTTGGATTAGCCACCGGAGAAGGTGCTGTATACGGAGCTGGCGCTGCTGAAGAAGGTCAGAGACTTGAAGGAGCAACTACAGGTGCTGCTGGAGGTGCTCTAGGTTTTGGTGTTGTTAAAGGCGTCACTAAAGGTGCTGGTATGACAACTAACCTCGTTAGTCGGCGTAGGGTTGAGGGCGATCTTGTAGACGCTGATGGTGACTTTGTCCCCATTACTTTGGCTTCTAGTAATCCTAAAGGTTCTGAAGGTCTTATTCACACTTTTTATAGAGATATTGTGGCTCCTTCTTTTGGCGCAAAAGGTATTATTAAAGAACAGGAAGAAGTTATTGTTAAAAAAGCAGAAGATTATTTAGAGTCTCAACAGGCATTCTCTAGAAAGCTTGATGAAGGAATAAAAGTAAAGCAAAAACAAAGTGAAGCATCTATGAAGAGTGCTGTAAAAGCTTTACAAGACGAAAGTAATAACTTAGCAGCAATAAAAAAGCAAGAAACTTCTGAGAAGATTATACCTCTCCAAGAAAAGTTTAAAGCCCTACAGTCAGGTAAAGCTGAAGAAATAGTAAATAGAGCTACTACTGAGACTCGAAAGTTATTAGATGCTCGTCGTTTTGATTTTAGAAATGAAGTTTTTATCCGTTCTTTTCCAGAAGGATCTACAGGAAGAGACATTCAAAGAGTAATGGAAAAACCTGAAATAGGTCAAAGAGCAAAAGCACTTGATGATCTTTGGAAAGTCAAAGGCTACTCTATGATTAACAATAAGAAGTTTAGATTTAAGTCAGGAGAATTACAAAGTAATTTAGAGGAAGCTTTAGTAAAAGACCCTTACTTTGTTGTAAACACAGTGGATGTCCCTTCGGTGATGAAAGTTTTTGAAAATGCTATAGAAACTACTAACTTTTTTAGGGACAAGAGTGGCCGCGTTAGTGGCTCTTTAGTTTCTTCACTACGTTCTAATGTTGGTACTTTAGCAAGTAAGGCGGTTGATCCTCAAAACAAAAGAGCCTTATATACGTTACAAGATGAAATTGATAAGATTATGCGAAGCCAGCTTACTGATGTTGACAAAATTAAGTTAGACAGAGAAAGCGGTAAGTGGAAAACAACCGTTGTTTTACGGGAAGCTATTGAAGGAACCCAAGTAGACGCTAAGAAACGAGGTGTGTTTGATGAGGCTGACTGGATTAAAGAAGTAAGTAAAAACAATCGTTGGGACTCTAGATACGGTACAGGTCCGTTAAACAGGACAGCAAGGACGCTAGAATCTAACCTAGGACAAGTAGAAAAAAGCATTGCTAAAAGAGCAGCTAATTTAGGAAAAGCAAAAGCTCGCTTAATTGAAAAAGAAATGAAGTCACACAAAGACAAGCTTACTTCTAGTTTAGCTAAAATAGACGGTAACTTAGTCGCTAAGAAAAAAGCAGTCTCAAGAAAACCTGAATTAGCTACGGAAATTAGCAATGATATTAACAGAAAAGGTCAGATAGAGGCTGAGTTAAAAACTTTAACTAGTGAGTTAGACCAACTTAAGCAACTTAGGTCTCCCAAAAATCCTTCATGGTTTCACACACTAGCTGCTACTGGTATTTTAGCAGGAGGTATTTCTGGAGGAGTTTCAGGAGCAGCTTTAACTGCTGCAGGAGCTTACGGCTTAGGTAAAACTTTGGCAACTCCAGCAGCACAACGAACCATCGCTGGTCAAACGCCTACACAACAAAGTATACAAAGTATGCTTCAGTCTGATAGGTCTGGTAGAACCGCTGAGCTATTACAAAGAGCAGGTGGTGTTACTGGTGCTAGAACAGGAATGTTGACAGAGTAATAAAAAAGGGGACCGAAGTCCCCTTAAGTTTACAACTCACAGTTATTACCAGTGCAGGCTAACTGTTGAGACCCTTCCGTCATGTCGGAGTTCTCAGAGATGTTCCACTCAATCGTCTCTGGGAATTCCTCCTTCAGCTTCTCATAGGTCTCTAAGTCTATGGGTTCATAAGGCGCTTGTTGGTACGTATGTTCGGAATAAGGGAGGAAACTAACTCCACTTATCTTATCGAACTTGTTGTACAACCATTGACCTACTTCCAGGAACTCATCGTCACGGTAGTAACAGGTCATAGACGGCTTATGTTCACACCAGAAGTCCTGGTATATTTCCCATAGCTCAAGTTGCTCCATTGCACCCATCTCAGAAGCCACTACAGCTCCTTCAGGCGACTTTATCGGGAAGGAGAATACCTTAGTAGTAGGTGACATTACGTCGTCCTCTACGGGCACTCCTGCCGATTCTAAGACTTCACAGAGTGGGTCTCTTGCGTCTGCTCTGACTCGTCTAATGTACTGATCTGAGTATCTAGGGTGGATACCACTAGCAGAATCAACCAACTGACTAACAGTACCGGAAGGTTTAACAGCAGTAATGGCAGTAGAAACATTGATACCAAGATTGTTAGCCCACTCTGCGTTAGTTTTAATAGCTTCTTCTTTAAGCTCTGTGAGCCAAGTCTTGAGAACACCTTTGTCCCTCCTTCCTGATAACGTAGGGTGATCCATGATACCCGTTAGGCTAACACCAAGCAGTGCTTCTTCTTCAGTGTTGTTCTTCCATATCTTACGTAGGTAACGGAAGTCAGTTAACGTAGCCTGTAAGCTTCCAAGGATAGCCGCAACACGTACTTTTCGTTTAAGGTCTGACAAACTATCGGACGACCTGACAACAACTTCTGATAGATTACAGAATTGGTTAGGTCTGAGGATGATTTCGCTACATGGATTAGTTCCAAAATCATAGGAAGCATCTCGTCGCTCGTTCTTTGCAGCTTGCTTTTGACTTGCGACTCTAGAGAACATACCTCGCTCTCCTGAACGGGACTCGTATAAACTTTTCCACTCATTTAAAAATGCCTCGAAGTCTGGCTTCTCTGTATAACAAGCACTGTTGTTAGCTAGTCCGCGTTGAGGGTTATCTTGCCACCATTGGCCTGACTTGCATCGTCGGAGTCTATCGTCAGTGAGGTTAGACAGACTGATGAGAGCGGACCTGCGTACACCTCCGACGACGACGATCTGTGCAATCTTACAGCAGATATCATGACATTCGATGGAGCTAAGTTTACGTCCAGCAGCCTCCCGAAAGACGCTGACTGTGAAGTTGAACAGATCGACAAGAGGCTCTGGACCAGATGCTCTACCTCCGAAGGTCTTAAGGGATGCCCCTGCAAGTCGTACTCCAGACACGTCCCATTTTGGAAGTTGGCCTGAATACAACAAGCTAATAAGTTCCCTGTAAGCTTTAGCCCATCCAATTTTGCTATCGGCGACGTGTATAACTGTATCGGTATCATGAAATTCCTCTGCTACTTCAGGTAGCTTGCTAACGTATTGTCGTTCAACAGAGTAGCCTACGCCTGTACCGCACATGAGTACGTACATCATCTCGTCAAACGCTTTAGGGTGGTCNNAGGTAGCTACAGTTGAAGCCAGCTACGTTGTCACGGTCAAGGGCGTCACCAGCAGTCATTAACGCTCTCATGCTAGGCATAACATCCATGTCGTGAATGTCTTTGAAGATACCGTTAGCTTCTTCGAGTGTTAACTTACCCTTCTCAATCCAGAAGTTTAGATACCTGTCGATTGTTTCTTCCCAAGTCTCGCGTCGCTGTTGCTCTGGTAGGTAACGAGCGTAGCGGGACTTATGTATGTACTGTTGATATGCGTCCATTAATTCATTTCCTTTATTAGTCTTTCAATATACCACTTACACTTACGTAAGTCTTCGATGGGTTTACCTTTGTAATCGTATCGCCACAGATACTTCAGTGCGTTACCCTTGAGATAACCGTTAAACTCGTTATCAGGCATGGACGCTTTGATAGCTTCGATGGCTTCAATAGCACCTTTGTTGTAGTGGTCGGGTTGTTCAACAGGGTCGGGTGTTTTTCTGATAGAAAGTTTATTTAGTGCTGTTAAGGTGTCCCAGTCAGCAGGGGTGGCGTTGTCAATACTCATCCGTACTTCCTCCTAAGATAGTTCATACTAACAGGTAGCTCATCGAACGACCCGTTGTTAACTTCATTAAGCATCCAAATACCTGACCAGCTTCCGTTAGTTTGAGGGTTTAGATACTCCTCATCATGGCTGTAAAAGATACCAGCAAACAAACCGGTGATGTTAGTACCGTCTGCCTTACGAGCGTATGCTATGTCACGGTCTTGAACATGTCCCATAATGCACGACATGAACTTCTTTTGCAACATAAGTTTTGCACACGTGACTGGTCTACCCATGACACCGCTGGTGAAGTAGTGGCAGTAGGCGATACCATCAACGACGATTGGTTGAAGGAAAGGCACAACCTCCCACCCACCTTTCTCCAGCTTGAAGTCATCATAGCTCATCAGTC
>ENA-UZXB01002828-UZXB01002828.1-metagenome-genome-assembly--contig:-Day-2-1m-contig-2828_pt1 | contig 9938 bp, 6 predicted proteins | sample MGYA00260339_ERZ794899 | MGnify/ENA metagenome assembly ERZ794899 | reverse complement strand
TTGTACTTACTCGACAGGCGAACAGCTCACAAAATGATAGCCTATTTCGAGGAAGAAGCGGTGCACAGCTACACTGAATATCGAAGTTTAGTTAAAAGTGGAGCCTTGGAAAACGTTCCCGCTCCGCCCCTAGCTATAGAGTATTACGGCATGTCACCTGATTCCAAACTTATTGACTTGATAGAGCACGTGCGCGCAGATGAACAGCATCACAGCGAAGTCAATCACCGTTACGCAGCTGGTAGCTGAGACAATTCGCATCCAAAACAGCAATCCCCATTACTGAACAAAAAGAGTGTGTGAGGACATAAACTTTTTAGAAAGTCTTTTGAAGGATCTTTGCAGATATAGCGACATTAACGGCCCTCAGCAGCCTCTCCCGCCCCCTAAAAAGGCTGCTCAGTGTGACTACAAATGACTAGATAAGAACTAAGAAGCCCCTGCAGTCTAGTGACTACAGGGGCTTTAGAGTATACATGGTACCAGTGGCCGGACTCGACCATATGTATTAAGTTATTGTTATATATATACTTAATGTTACAATAGCTGTCAATGTGACTACAATTGTGACTACAAATGGCTTTTTCACTACCTAAATACATTAGACCTAGACGTGGTTCTTACCATTACCAAAGACGTTATCCAACTAGGCTAAAGCATCTAATACAGCAAAGTCTGTTCACATATCCGCTGCAGTTACAGGTAGCCAACGCTACTGTGATAGAGATTCAGAAAGCAACGATTAAGGCTGAGGAAGCATATCAGCGTCAGCTTCTATTAATCAGTAACTCTGACCCAGACGCACTTTCTGCAACAGACTTGGAGAAAGCAGCTGCAGATTTCCTAAGGAAGCGTGACTTAGTGGCAGGTCAGTATGCAAAGGTAGCTAAGAACGCAGATATATCTATCAAGGAAGAAGAGCAGCAGACGCAGCTGCAAGCTGATGGGCATGACTATGCTGATTGGGCAGTTCCTGAGTTCGAAGATGTGTTGCACAAAGACCAGACAGGTCAGCCGCTAACCTTGCAGGATAAGATAGTAGGTGAGGCGTATCTTAAGCTGGTCAACAAAGCCAAAGCCAAACCAAAGACGCTAGGCAGCCTTTGGGATGAGTATGTTCATTACAGAGGTATTGATCCTGAGTCCCGCAATGGCAAGAAAGCCTTTAAATACTGGAATAGATGGATCAGTTTGGCGGGCGACACGGTAATTAGTGGAGCTACGCTTCAGCACATAAACGATGGTATGGACGCGTATGTGCTTGATAGGGAAGGGCAGGTGAGCAGTCAGACGTTGATAAGAGAGTTAGGAGATGTGACAGCGTGTCTGCGTAAGGCTAGCCGAAAGCACCGTTTAGGATGGCAAATAGAACTGCCTGAGATTAAGCCTACGCCAGTCAACGCAAGGAATCCTCTAGAGCCTCAGCAGCAAATAGAGTTAGTGAGAGCAATCCTAGACCCTGCAGGTAAAATTAAGCCAATGTATGGTGTGACTCTGTTGCTGTATCTACAGGCTGGAATGATGGTGTCAGAGATCAAAAGATTAAGGCCAGAGGATATTGCTTTAGATGCTGACATTCCTCATCTGAAGATTGTGAACGATACAAAGACTGACGATAGGAAACGTATCGTTCCAATAGTGCTGGGCCTAGAACTTATCAGAAACAATATTGAAGACACGATTAAATGGCTGCAAGGCTGCACAGAGTCAGCGCCAAGTGCCACTTTAAAGAAGATCATGCGCAGGACTATCGACAGTCCGCAAACCTCACCTCACTGCCTGCGGCATAGCTTTAAGATCAATGGGCAGCGTGCAGGAGTGTCATTGCTGACAATAGCATCCATTGCTGGCTGGTCAGATGAGCAAAGGAAGGCGAGCAGACACCTGTTAAATTACGGCTCTACTGCTATCTCTCAGTCAGAGATTGTTCAGACTCTTTATCAAGACTCACTGAAGATTCACCAGCACCTTATTGATATTGAGTATGACTATCAAAGCAACGTAGTCAGTATCAACAGGCGCAGCTAGGCTGGATTGCTCAGGCACAAAAAAACCCTGCGTTAACAGGGCTTCTTCGGAGAGATATAACTGATCATGTTCTAGGGGGAGAAGAGAAGCATTCACGCATTCTAGGACAGCTATGTGATGGAAAGTTCATTTCGGTCTGAATCTTTTTTTCTGCTATGCCTAAAACTGCAAGAGTGAGAGTCCAAACAGGTACTATTTACTCCCTATTTCGCCCACCCCAGGCTACCCAGTCCAACTCCGCTCCACAGCACCCCATAGGACGCATCATACTGCCCTGAGAGCTTTGTTATTGCTGACTTTATGGTAGTTTATAGGTGTGCTGAGAGTGGCTCTAGAACAGGCTATATTGCGCTCTAAGCGGGGCTGTATTTGGCCTTTTATAGCTCTAAGAATCGTGGTTTACTCCACTCACAAAAGTTATAGAGTAGGATGTTAAATCACTGTGAATTTCAACGATTTAGAAGAATTTATCACCACTAAGATGCGGATGTCGCATATCTATCAACCTGTAATGTTGCTAACCCTTTTAGACAATGCAGGCAGATGCCATCAGCAAGAAATTGCCAAAGCTATCCTAGCTCACGACCCTAGCCAAGTAGATTATTACACCAACATTACTAACAACATGGTTGGCAAAGTCCTAAGAGACAGATCAATCGTCGCAAAAGATAAGAAAGACTACACTCTTAGCGGTTATGACTCGCTTACTACAGACAATATAGAAGTTTTAAAGAAACTTTGTCTTAGCAAGATTGATGAGTTTAACGAAGCTAGGGGTAAAGCTGTCTGGGAGCATCGTAGGAAGTCTAAAGGCTATGTAAGCAGCTCAGTAAAATACGAAGTACTGAAGAAAGCTAAATATAAATGTGAGCTGTGCGGAATCTCAGCAGACGTTAAAGCACTAGAAGTTGATCATATCGTTCCAAGAAGTAATGGCGGTAGTGACGACATAACCAACTTCCAAGCCCTCTGTTATTCGTGCAACGCTACCAAGCGAGATAGAGATGATGCTGATCTCAGAGGCGTAGCAGACTCTTACAAAGACAGAGACGATAACTGTCTATTCTGCAATATAGAATCTACTAGAATCATTGACGAGAATGAGCTTGCCTATGTTATCAAAGATGCTTTTCCTGTTACTGAAGAGCATAGGCTGATTATTCCTAAAAGGCATGTTGCAGAGTACTTTGACCTTTACCAACCTGAGTTCAACGCTGTTAACCAACTACTGACAAAACACAAAGCATTGATAGAAGCAGAAGACTCCACAGTCACTGGGTTCAACATAGGTATTAACTGTGGCGAAGATGCTGGCCAGACAATCTTCCACTGTCACATACATTTAATACCTAGACGCAAAGGTGATGTTAAAGAACCTAGAGGCGGCATCAGACATCTAATACCTGGTAAAGGTAGTTATTAACAATCTCTTTTTTGTCCTATATGTAACGCTTTAAAGACCTATGTCTCAATAAAGGGTATCACTAGGGATATTAATGTTAATGACTGTTTAGCTGGAGAGAACTTCTTAGCCGCCACAGTCCCTATGAGGACCGAGGCGTTAAACGGCATAGAAAATGTTCGTCCACAGTTTAACCTTATAGAACTCTATGCTGTAATGCTTTTATGGATAGAGATATTAATGTTAATAGCAGCTTAGCTTTAAAGGACTTCTTAGCCGCCACAGTCCCTATGAGGACCGAGAAGCCAACAACGCTTGAAATACTGTGCAGGAAGCTATCAGGCCATCCGTTACCAACCGATGAGAAAGATCACCACAGCTTTTTAACGCCTATGCTAGTGCAGGCTAGCTATGACAGCTCCGACGCATTACAGCAGCTGACAAACTTCTTTACAGAACAAACCCGTGGTAATCGCAACAAGCCTCAGACAGAGCAACTGCGGAGACACTGGAGTTATGTTCTGCTAAACCTTTCGAGAGTCAGTCTTCAGCATCGCTGGTTACTTGTCTCACTAGGGCGCTCTAGCTACCAACAAGACTATTGGCTCCAACGATACGAGCTTAGCTACCGACAAATGAAAGATATTGTTGGTTACCTAGAGGCTAACGACCTAATAGTTAAAAAGAAAGGTGGCAAGTTTAACAGCGGTGCGACATATACACGCATCCACCCAACCTTTGCCCTGAAGCAGCATTTGTGGCAATTCTATCTAGATGCAGAGCAGCCTACTGAAGGGCCGTACATCACTATAAACAAAGGCACAGACGCCGCTAAAGACGCCATATACAACCTCCCAGATGACCATCCTGAGCGAATGCAGATGGAACTGATAAATGACTTCCTGAGAGGCCATACATGGGCTTGTAAAGGCCCTGTGAGACTTACATACAATACCAGCGTAGTGGGCGGTGGAAGGCTTGTTACGCCCTATCAGAGCCTGCCAGACAGACGCATTAGGCTTCGTATTAGAACCTTGATTGATGAACAGCCTATCTGTGAAGTTGACTACAATGCTAACCACCTCAGACTTAATCTAGCCCTGCTACACAATCAACATGCTGGAGACACTCCCTACGAGGATATCTGTGATATTGCAGGCTTCGAATACTCTAGACGAACGCAAGTTAAAGCATTTGTAACTAGAGCCCTGGGCAGCGGGAACAATACCTTATTACAAGGCTCTGAAGATTCAAGAGAGAAAGCACTAAAGGCATGTAACTCGACAGGGATGAGCAACAAGGTCTTTGAAACGATTGAGCACGCAACGCTTAAACGCTTTCCTAAGCTAGGTTTATACAAAGGCTGGGGCTTACATGCCCAAAACTTAGAAGGACAGATTCTCAAAGACGTCATGCTAGAGGGTATCAAGAAAGATATAGTGTGCTTGCCAGTGCACGATGCAATAGCTGTTCAGCAGCAACATCAGGACTGGGCTAAGGAAGTGATGCTTGAGACCTGGCAGGAACATTTAGACGGTGTGGGGACTAAGGTGAAGGTGGATTTGCCTTAGTATATTAAATCTGCGGGGCTAGCTGTTGTTAGTAGTTGTTACGCTAGAGGTTCTGTAGTCCCTCTATTACGGGAAACAGGTTCAGTGGACATTTAGGAGTAGAAAATGGAACGTATTAGCTTAAATATTTCAACCTTGATGAGAAATCAGTTATCTTGGATACCGAAACTACCGGACTTTCGGTGACGGCACAGTTTTATCATCACTTGCATTAATCTGTTGATTCAAGTACTTTTAATAATGCGTGTTTAGGTACTTTTACTAACTTGGGTGCCGGTAATTTTACCAACTCGTTGGTGCTAGCATCAAGCGAAAACGCTTTCACGCTTAATTAATCAGCAGTCGGCCAATCCCACAAAAATCTAGCAATAATTTTGTGCCAAACTGCTCCGATTGATTCCGCTTAAATAAATAATGAAATTGGAGTCTAATTATGGTCCTTAAAAAATTGGTTTTACTTTGCCTCCCATTGTTGTTTGTCGGTTGCGGTGATGGCTCTGATGGCCGCCCAGGCGCTGATGGGACAAACGCCGCTGATCAAATAGCTAGGGTTAGTGGTTCGCTAGCGCCCGGAGAGACTTTGACTCTTTCTCACGCATTAACTGCGTACGACAGTGAAGTAACATTTTCTTACCTCGGCACAAAATACGATGCAGAGGAGTTCTCTGACGTCTATCAAGCCGTGGATATCGAAAGCGCTGTGGTGGCTCTCGAAGGTTATGATCCTGAACCACCATACGATGAGTGGTGGTGGACTGATATTACCTTTTTAGAGACAGCTAGTGGTTTCGATATGTTCGCTCTTAAAACCAATGACATTGATGATGAACGGTCGTTCGTGAAGGCGAGCTTGGACGAACAAGGAGTTAGGACCGGTGATTTAATCGAATTAATACCAGATGCGGATTTTACATATGATAATTTTGAAGTGGTCGCACTTCCGGGTGGAAATGACTTGGTTGTTCATAGTATTAGCGATTCTGTTGAATTCGTGGTTTTTAATGCGGCCGGCGCCGCGGGAGAAACGAGGTCATTACCCTCCCATTCCTTGGATGCCGGATTCGGTAGTGGACACAGTACGCTTACGCAAAAGAATGAAGTAGTAACTTGTCTTTCGGACGACAGCGCTGGCGATTCAAACGAAGTCTTGCAACTCTACATCATGCCTATAGGAACAGCGGACGCGCTAGGGACGCCGACTACTGTGACTCTTTACGATAACGCGACAGTCACGCAGACACAGTCTCAAGATGATATACAAGCAGCTGATTGCATCGTCAAAGCATTGTCTGGTGGCGGTATAGCGGTTCTTCACGAGTCGGGCACTATGACCCAGCGTGTAAGTATGGCTACGTTTTTCGATGAGGACTTCGCAATAACGTCGACCAAGGTGGTCAGTCATAGCTACATAGGTTACGCGGACATTGCATGTAATGAAGACGACGACTGCGTTTTCATGTTCGAGATAGGCGGTCCCGACAGCAACGTCTACTACAAGAGCAATCCTGCAGGAACAGATACGTTCGGGCCTCATCCTTATACTGACCATGAATACGACGAAAGAAGCCAAGTTACGTCATTTGCAGATGGCACGTTTATGATGGTGTCTGGCGAAGACGATTCACTGATGTCAGCAATTTGGAACATTGACGAAAATGGGGTCGCTGCAGAGATACAGCTATTCAGTCCCATAAGCGCGCCTGGTAACTCTGAAAGAGAATTAATTACCACCGGGCCTTATACCGCTAAATGGGCTTACGGAGGTTACAACACGGACGCTCACTATACGATAGACGTGCACAAAAACGAGTTAAAAGTGACGGAAGCTGATGGATCGTTTTCGGTAACTAACCAGAGTGATCATACCGTCGACACTTCTATTATGTTAGTAGGTGTTGCTCCAGCTACCTAAGGCTGAGACCAGAGGAGCGCTTTTGAATAAACGTGGTTTTAGCCTTTTTAACTGACTGCCAACACGGTCAGATGGAAAGAGCCATAAACCACGTTTTTCGTTTTTGTTACGAGTCCAAAGGAATGAAACAGGAGAGGATAGTTAGACTGTTTTTGGGCGCATTATAGACACCAATGGTGGCCGCTTATACTAAGGAGCAAAGCAATCCGACAAAGCCGTTTAATGTTCTTACAGTCAGCACGGAAACCAGCACTCACGAATATGAGAACGACATTGATTGGAGCCTCCTTGATGAATCCTCCTCCCCATACAACACTTTAACGTATTGCCAACCCCTATTGGTTTACAGGTTCAGAAACTTTTAAAAATGTATGAACTTGCTGGTATATAGGTAGGCGGGGCTATGGCCTTCTGCGCCGCCCTTACTCTTGATCCAGATATGTTTAGTTTGCTTCACTCTAAAAGAATATCACAGTGCTATGGTTACCCTGTGTTTAATTGAGATGACAGTAAGAAAGTGTAGAAGAACTTATATTCATCGAGTCATTAAAAAAATTAAATAAAACTTTGTCGGGACGCCAAGATTTGAACCTGCGACCACTTAACCTCCCGCCTAATAGAGTAATACCAAAACTATCCCACAGCAGCGAAGGCTACGCAATTTAGGTTGGGCTGCGCAGGTGGGTTGTGAGATAGGTTTTAAAACCACCCTACTTTGTATCTCCCCAGATACAGCAACAATCACAACCATTCAGCAGCTCCCCCGCCCCCTATAAAGAAGCCCCTGCGTGACTACAAATGTGACTACAAATGACGAGATAAGAACAAAAAAGCCCCTGAAAGCTAATGCTTACAAGGGCTTCAAAGTATGCTTGGTACCAGTGGCCGGACTCGAACCGGCACGCTTTTAAGGGCGGGGGATTTTGAATCCCCTATGTCTACCAATTCCATCACACTGGCATTTAATGTTTCCTTTGGCGCTCTGATTTACAGGCGTAGATCACCGCAGCCCTCTGAGGACGGGGATTATAGCAGTGACTTCCCATTGGTCAACTTATTTACGGTAATCTCAGCTGATATAGAGCCCCAACCCGATGATATTGAGGATTACTTAATCTAGGCAGCGCTGCTGGCGTTTTCTGCCAGATATTTTAAATATATAGATACCATTTTGCTGTCAGTCGATCAAAGTGTGTGGTGAACGGAATCGTCGTATCAATTATCACTTCTTTTGAGAGTTAGGGATGCTGGTCAGCAAACAGGATATAGACGCTGAGGCGCGACAAAATTATGCAGGTCCTCTGCAATCACAAACTTCACCGGTTGAATTCGGATACTACGCGGAACTCGCTTGTAGCAGAGATGTTTTGGATTTTAAGACACGGATTGGGGCTGTAGTAGATCGGTTGGGCTTCTCTGACTTTGCATTTGTAAGGCTAGCGAGCAGAGATGCAGACTTTAGCATGTTGATGTCCACGCCTAGTACATTGTTGGACTCTTACTGCCAAGAGGGGCTATATGAAAACGATATGATGTTCTCCTATGCGAAAAGCAAGGTATCTCCCATTTATCGCTCAACTCTTGATCATTATCTTGGTCAGTCCCCAGTAGACACCAATATGACCAGAACCATGGAAGAGATCTATAAACTCAATAAGTCACTGGGATATTACGATTACTACCATATTCCATCCGAGGCCATGGATGGCGATGGGAAAGTGATGTTTTCAGTAACCTTACGTGGCTGCAGTCCGTTGGAATTTAAGTGCAGAATACAAGGTTGTGAATCTACACTGAGACTTCTAAGCGACGCTATTGATCTCGTTGCAACGCGAAAATTCGCGCATATATTCGTAAATGCAAAAGACAAACCGATTATCGCCATCACGCCAAAACCACTTTTGGTATTAGAAACTCTTGCCAATAATGACTTCACCGTTGCTCAGATCGCGGACCATTTGAATATAAGTCCAGTGACTGTTAGTAAGCATTTGGAAACGGCACGTAAAGCGTTGGGTGTTAGAACAAATCATGCAGCGATTAAAAAGGCGTTCGTTAATGACTTAATTGCATATAAGTAGTAATTTCCCCAAATAATGAGTAGATGTATGGATGCAGATACCTTTGAACATCAAGTTCGTCCCGGTATTTATTTACAGTTACCTGAAACTCTGGTTGACCCATTTCCCACCTATGCCTATATGCGCAAGCATCATCCTGTCTGCCAAGTTGAGCCCGCTGGTATTTGGGCAGTCACCTGTTTTGATGATGTGAAATATGTTTTAGCGACACCTGAAATATTTTCATCGAAGGCCATTAATCTGCTTAATGAATCTGACTGGTTGTCAGATGAAAGTAAACACTCTCGGCTTATCATTGCTCAGGATCCACCAGACCACAGCCTCTACCATGGCATGGTCAACAGAGTATTTATAAGTAGGGTGATTACAACCTTAGAGCCATTGATGCGTGAAACCGCAAAATCACTTATGCAACAATTTGATGATAGTGCGCCTGTCGATTTTGTGGAAAATTTCGCCTATCCCTATGTGGGAAAAATCACTAGAAATATTATGGGCGTTGGCGAAAAGCAGAGTCTCGCCGAAATCCGCGAATGGGTTGATCTGGAGGAACGATCATCCCCAATACGACCAGATGATACTTTTATTGCGGCTTTTGAACATGCCATATTGCGACAAAATGGACACTTTCTAGAGGTGATTGAGGAGCGCCGAGCAAATCCTCAAGATGATCTAATAACCCGTCTTGTTAATGCTGAAGCCGAAGGGAAAAAACTCACCGATCAGCAGCTATGTGGTGTGATGAGTCTATTGGTTTCTGCGGGCTTTGCCACCACAGTACATATGCTCAATCACACGGTAATGCAGTTATCACAGCGCCCGGATCTTATGGCGCATTTGGTTGCCTCACCCGATAGGGTTTCGTCATTTATTGAAGAGCTACTGCGCTACAGTCCCTCGGTGCTCTCATCACTTCGCTCGACCACTAAAGATACTGAGGTGTC
>ENA-UZXB01006041-UZXB01006041.1-metagenome-genome-assembly--contig:-Day-2-1m-contig-6041_pt1 | contig 9948 bp, 8 predicted proteins | sample MGYA00260339_ERZ794899 | MGnify/ENA metagenome assembly ERZ794899 | reverse complement strand
GCTGCTGGTTCTTATCTTAAAGAACGCTTTGACGGTGGCTTTAATATACAAGAAGTTTCTGGTGTAGATGGTAAACCTTTAGCTCATATGATTAATAGAACCATGATGTGTGTAGAATTACCAGTAACGTTAAATAAAGGTGATAAATTCTCATTCAATATTAAATGGTGGTACAACATTAATGACCATGTCAAAGATGGCGGTCGTTCTGGTTACGAATATTTTGAAGAGAACGATAACAAAATATATGTTATGGCGCAGTTCTATCCACGTATGGCTGTCTATAATGATGTAGAAGGTTGGCAAAATTCTCAGTTCTGGGGACGTGATGAGTTTGCGTTACCATTCGGGAATTTTGATGTAAATATTACAGTGCCAGCGGATCATATTTTAGATGGTACAGGTTATTTAACAAACAGAAAAGAAGTTTTTTCTAAAGAAATGATGAAGCGTTTTGAAAAAGCTAAAAAATCTTATGATGAACCTGTTGTTATTGTTACACAAGAAGAGGCTGAAAAAGCAGAGAAATCAAAAAGTAAAGACAAAAAAACCTGGAAATTATCTGCGAAAATGGTTCGTGATTTTGGTTTCGCTACATCACGTAAGTTCATTTGGGATATGATGGCTGTTAAGTTAGATACCAAAGATGTTATGGCAGTTTCAATGTATTCTAAAGAAGGAAATCCTCTTTGGGGAGATTGGTCTACAAAAGTAGTAGCTAGTACACTAAAGAGTTATTCACGTATGACTTTTGATTATCCATATCACAAAGCTATTTCGGCTCATGCACCTATGGGAATGGAATATCCAATGATATGTTACAATTTTGGTCGTCCAAATAAAGATGGAACATATTCTGATAGAACTAAATTTGGTATGATGGGTGTGATTATTCACGAAGTTGGTCACAACTGGTTTCCGATGATTATAAATAGTGATGAGCGTCAGTGGACTTGGATGGATGAAGGGTTAAATACCTTTGTGCAATACGTAGCAGAACAAGATTTTGGAGAGTGGTTTCCAGCAGCATTGTCAGAAGGACAAACTGCATACCCATCACGACGTGGACCTGCAAAAAATATTGTGAGATATATGGGTGGAAATCAAGATTTTATTGCGCCTATTATGACAAAAGGATTAAATACCTACCAATTTGGAAGTAACGCCTATTCTAAACCAGCAACTGGACTTAATATCTTAAGAGAAACTGTGATGGGTCGTGATTTATTTGATTATTCATTTAAAGAATATGCAAACCGTTGGAAATTTAAGCATCCAACGCCAGAAGATTTTTTCCGTACAATGGAGGATGCTTCGGCAGTTGATTTAGATTGGTTCTGGAGAGGTTGGTTCTTTACAACTGATTATACAGATATTTCTGTAAAAGAGGTAAAGAAATTTGCAATAACTTCAAAACCAACTGAAGAAGGTAAAAAGATAGCAGAACGATTTAATATGGATACTGCAGACTTATTATATTTTGTTGAAGAAGGAAAAAATGGTTATGACGAAGCATTGAAGGCTGGTGAGTTATCAGAATTACCAACAGTTAAAGAGTTTGTTATGGATAATTTTACACCAGAACAACGTAAAGAAATGAAATCTCCAAGGTACTTCTATCAAGTAACTTACGAGAAACCAGGCGGATTAGTAATGCCATTAATCGTAGAGTACACGTATGCAGATGGTACTAAGAAGAGAGAAACTTACCCAGCACAAATCTGGAGACTTAATGACAAAACTATATCCAAGGCTATTGCTTCAGATAAAGAAATAGTGTCAATTATTGTTGATCCAGATTTAGAAACTGCAGATGTAGATACATCAAATAATTCATGGCCAAAAGAGGTTAAGGATAGTGACTTTAATAAATTTAAAAATCAAATAAAGGACTAATTATAGTTTTTTTAATAATAAAGCCGACTTTAACGAGTCGGCTTTTTTTATTACACAAAGACAGTTTATATTTGCGGTATGTTAAGTCAGCTTATATTACTATTTATTGGTGGTACCGAAATTATTTTTATTCTATTTATAGTGGTTATGGTTTTTGGTGCAGATAAAATTCCTGAAATCGCTAGAGGTTTAGGAAAAGGTATGCGTACTCTCAAAGACGCAACTAATGATATAAAACATGAAGTTACCAAAAGTGCTAAAGAGAATGGTGTTATTGATACAGAAGTTACTCAAAGTATAAATGAAGAACTTAACAAAGTACGTGATGAGGTTGAAGATTTTGCAGGTTCAGTAAAGCGTAAATCTTAAACTATTACACCACTAAACTTTTCTACTAATTGTCAATCCATCACGGATTGGTAAAACAACCGTTTCTATCCTTGGGTCGTTTTTAAGAAGTATATTATAATCTAAAACAGCTTTAGTTGACTTGTCTTTTGGGTCCAATTTTTCAATAACCTTTCCGTGCCACAACACATTATCAGAAAGAATTATGCCGCCTGAATTAAGTTTGTCAATTATTAAGTGAAAGTAATTACTGTAGTTGGGTTTATCAGCATCTATAAACACCAAATCAAACATCACGTTAATTTTAGGAATAATTTCAAGAGCATTCCCTACATGCTGTATAATTTGTTCACTATAACTAGATTTATCAAAATATTTCCTTTGAAAATCTTCTAACTCCTCATTAATATCAATTGTGTGAATCGTACCTTCTTTAGCAAGGCCTTCGGCTAAACAAAGTGTTGAGTAGCCTGTAAAAGTCCCAAGCTCTATAATATTTTCAGGAGATTTTAGTTTAGAAATCATACTTAATACGCGTCCTTGATAAGGACCGCTAAGCATAATCGGTTGCAAAATCTTCTGATAAGTTTCTCGGGTAAGCTGTTGTAATAATTTAGGTTCAGTTTCGGAATGAGAAACTATGTACTCATCTAGTTTTTCTGGTAAAAAATGCATTAACTCAGTATTCGTTTTACCAATTTATTTTTTACTTCTTTGTTATCGCCACAAAGCCATTGAATAACATTATCTTCCCAAATAGTGTCGCGTTCATTTTCAGTAATGATATCACGTTCTATAGCTAAATCTAATATTTTACCAGGATAAGAGCTTTGTTTTTCACTTTCCATTTCACCCAAAGGATATGGGTCATCTAGGCCCATTATTACCTGCTTTGAAGTCTGATTTCTTATCAGTAATTCTAGTCCTCCAGTATCATGGACCAATGTATCAAAAAAGATATTAGGATGTGCAACAGCTTTCCTTGGATGGCTTTTGTCTTCAAATAAATCAGGTCTACCATCAAAACCTTGGATACGTCTTCCTAAGTTTATTTGAGCTAGTTGTCCACCATGAGCAAAACAAGTTCGCATGTTTGGATATTTATCTTGATAACCGTTTAAAGTCAAAAAGTGATAAGCATCTGCACATTGTGCTAACATCCAGATTAAATGAAAACGCCAAGATGTGTTTTCTAATTTAATAAATTTTTCACCATCATAAGGATGAATTTCAACAGCTAAATTATACTTATTAGCAAGCTCAAAAATAGGTTCGTTTTCTTCATCAAAAATACAACGCCATGTGCCAATGGTATCCATGTAATGTGTTGGTAAGCATAATAATTGCATTCCTAATTCTTCTACACAACGTTCAATTTCCCAACATGCACCACGAACAAATCCAGGATGCACTACAAAACCACAAGTAAATTTACTAGGATTTTCATGCTGAACTTTTGCATTAAAATCATTCTGAAAACGCAAAGCTTGCTTCATCTCTTCAACACGTAATCCGTTACCGTAGAGTTGAGAAAGATTAAGAACTACAGCGTGGTCAATATTAAAGCGCTCCATCCACGCTAATTTTTCATTTAAGAAAAAACTTGAATCAGTGATTGGTCTATTCCAGTCTTTTTGAAGCATAAACTTTCGATCTTTATCCACCCAAAAAATACCCTTGTCTTTCATAAACTGAGGAATTTCCTCTGGATATGGTAGTAGGTGAGAGTGGCCGTTTATACGAAGTTTGCGTTTAATCATCCAATTGTACTTTCTTAGGTGTTTGCATTATAGAACTGCAATTAGGACAAGTACGCTTTTCTGAATCTCTATAATACTTGTCAAAAATTGCAGGCATGTCAGTTTCAATATTATCTAAAGTAAAATCTTCTTCGTACAGTTTAGTTGTGCAATTTTCACAGAACCAAAGCAGTGCATCTTTTACACCTTTATCACGAGGGTACTCGATAACCAATCCAACGGTATTTGCACCACGTTGCGGTGAATGTGGTACTTTTGGAGGTAATAGAAAAATATCACCTTCTTTAATTTGAATATCTTTTGGTGTGCCTTTATCAATGACTTTAAGGACGATATCACCTTCAATCTGATAGAAAAATTCAGGAGTTTCATTATAATGGTAATCTTTTCTACTATTTGGTCCACCAACTACCATAACAATATAATCACCATCTTTCCAAACCACTTTATTGCCAACAGGTGGCTTTAGTAGGTGCCGGTTTTCTTCAATCCATGCTTTGAAATTAATTGGAGGATATAGCTTACTCATTGTATTTTGGTTTATTATTGAGTTATAAAGTTACAAACTTTTAGTTCTACCACCATCAACAGGCAAATTAATTCCATTAATGTAGGATGCGCATTCACTTGCTAAGAATGTAATTGCATCTGCTGTTTCCTCTGGTTTGGCAAATCGTTTTGCTGGAACATTATTTTGCATGGCTTGAGCAGCAGCATCCTCTGTCTGATTAGTTTTGAAGGCTTTGTTTTTTATAATCTGAGATAAACGTTCTGTAGATGTGGCTCCTGGCAACACATTATTTACAGTTATTCCAAATTGTCCTAACTCATTAGCTAAGGTTTTACTCCAATTAGCAACTGCACCACGAATAGTATTGCTGACACCAAGTCCATCTAATGGTTGCTTCACAGAAGTTGAAATAACATTAATTATACGACCGTAGTTTTCACTTTTCATGAAAGGAACAAGCGTTTGAGCTAAAACATGATTGCATTTAAGGTGTTGTGTAAAAGCGTTCTGAAATTCGTCTAAATTTGCAGAAAAAACGGGGCCACCTGCCGGACCACCGGTGTTATTCACTAAAATATGAAAGCCGTGATTTTTCAAAATGTATTCTGAAACTTTAGCTTTTAAATCTTCAGGATTTGAAAAATCTGCAACAATATAGTTGTGATTTCTATGTTTTGGTAATTCAGCTAGAACAGCTTTTAGTTTTTCTTCATTTCTTGCTATAAGTGTAACATTTACACCTTCCTCTGCTAATGCAAGAGCTGTTGCTTTACCTATACCTTGTGTGCTTCCACAGACAAGAGCTTTTTTGTTATTTAATTTTAAATCCATTCTAATATTTTATACATACATTTTTTGCTTCAGTAAAAAAGCGAAGTGCTTCAAAGCCACCTTCTCGACCAACACCACTAGCTTTAACACCTCCAAAAGGCGTACGTAAATCCCGCATCATCCAAGTATTTACCCAAATAATCCCAGCTTGTAGTTTATTACTCATACGTATGGTACGTTTTAAGTTGTTTGTCCAAAGAGTAGCAGATAATCCAAATTTTACTTTATTGGCCATTAGGAGTACGTCATCTTCTTTATTGAAGGGTAAAATTGTGACTACTGGGCCAAAAATTTCTTCTTGGTTTACACGGCACTCGTCATTTGGTACTTCAATAACTGTTGGTTCTATATAATACCCCTTTTCGTAACCTTTAATTGTTACTTCATTTCCACCGAACAGAACAGTTCCGTTTTCTTCTTTGGCAATACTTATGTAGTTTTTTACTTTTTCTATATGTGGTTTTGAGACTAAAGCACCAATATCTGTGTCTTTTTCTGAAGGATGACCAACTTTAAGTGCTTTTACTTTTGCTACAAAGTCCTTTTTAAATTTATTATAAATCGAAGCTTCAACAAATATGCGACTGCCACACAAACAAATTTGACCTTGATTGGCAAAAGACGAACGTACAGTGGTATCCAACATATCATCATAATCGCAATCTGCAAAAATGATATTTGGGTTTTTCCCGCCTAACTCTAAAGATAATTTTTTAAACATTGGTGCAGCAACTCTTGCAATATGTGCACCTGTTGCTGTACCACCAGTAAAACTAATCGCCTTTATATCTGGATGCTCTACAATGGCTTGGCCAGTTGTTGTACCCAATCCGTGGACTATATTTAATACCCCTTTTGGTAAGCCTGCTTGGTTACAAATTTCACCAAGTAAATAAGCTGTTATTGGTGTCACTTCACTTGGTTTTGCAACTACACAATTTCCTGCTGCTATGGCTGGCGCAATTTTCCAAGTAAATAGATAGAGCGGAAGGTTCCATGGAGATATACAGCCAACAACACCAATTGGTTGACGTAATGTATAATTGATGGCGTTTTGGCCAACACTCTCGTGACTTTCGCTAGCGAATTGTGTAATGGCATTTCCGAAAAATCTAAAGTTGCTTGCTGCTCTTGGTATGTCAACGACTTTAGCTAAATTAATAGGTTTGCCATTGTCTTTACTTTCAGCTTTGGCAAAGCGTTCTATGTTGGCTTCAAGTAATTCTGAAATCTTTATAAGTATTCTGCTACGTTCTTCTAAAGTGGTTTGTGACCAACTCGGAAAGGCAGATTTCGCTGCGATATAGGCATTTTCTACATCGTCTTTACAAGAGTTGGGAATTTGCCCATAAACTTCTCCATTTGAAGGATTGTAATTATCTATCCACTTATTTGAAGCTGAATTATGGAATTCTCCGTTGATGTAGTTTTGAATATTCATTATTCCTTTTTATAAGCCATAACCTTAATCTCTATCACCAAATCTGGATGAGGTAATTGGTGCACAGCAACTGTAGTTCTGGTAGGTCCAGTCTCTTTCTCGAAGAATTCAGCATAGGCTTTGTTGTAGTCTGCAAAATCATTCATGTTTACTAAAAATGAAGTCACATCTACGACGTCTTTTAAACTAGCACCTTCCTTTGCTAGGTTGCTTTCAATATTCTTTAAAACTTCTTGTGTTTGGGTATAAGCGTTTAATCGTTTTGTTCCCATCTCATCAATAATATCTACACCTGCAATGGTATTATCTGATCTTCGAGAACTTGTTCCTGAAACAAAAATAAAATTGCCTACACGTTTTGTGTGTGGATATGGGCCTCTTGGTGTTACAATATCTTTACTCATATGTTTTTAATGTAATCCAGCGATTTTATCATCTTCTAAAATCGCTTCTGTTTCTGTTTTTACTTTGTCCAAAATATCTTTGATGTCATCTTCTGTGGAAATTATGTCATCAGATAACATATTTAATATGGCCTTATCTTGCGCTCTTCCTCTAAGCATAGCTTCTCTGTAGCCAATTTGCTCATTAAAGGTAACCAAACTATATTTTGATGAATAGTCTTCAGGGAACTCTTTTTCAAGCGCCATTTCAATTTTTCGTTTTTCTTGGAAAATGGCTTGACCGACATGGTCTTTCATTTCATGAAAATTATCGATAGCTAAATCGGCTATTGCATCAGTATCCTTTTTTCTAGTTTTTCCGTATTCGCTAAAAATAGTTTTCCAATCACCTTCATATTTGTCTAATATGGCGTCAAACTCTACAACATCTTCAAAAGAGGCATTCATACCTTGTCCATAAAATGGTACTATAGCATGTGCCGAATCACCCATTAACAAGGTATTGCCTTTATAATGCCATGGGGAACATTTTACAGTGCCCAATGGCGCTGTGGGATTTTCAAAGAAGTCATCAACTAGGTTTGGCATAAGTTCTAAAGCATCTGGAAACTCTTTTTGGAAGAATTCTGTAACTATTTCTTGAGTGTTTAGGTTATTGAAATTGTACTCGCCTTTAGCATAACTTAAGAAAAGTGTTACGGTGAAACTACCATCTAAATTTGGTAATGCAATAACCATAAAGTCACCTCGTGGCCAAATGTGAAGCGCGCTTTTATAGGTTTTGTAATCACCATTTTCGGTTGGCAGAATAGTTAATTCTTTGTAACCATGAGTTAAATAGTCTTGTGAGAAACTGAATAAAAACTTACGTTCTAAATAATAACTTCTTCGTAGAGCAGAACCTGCACCATCAGTAGCTATGATGCAATCGGCATCCTCAATAAACTTATCTTTTGTGTGATATTCTTCAAAATGAGCTTTTGTATTTTCAAAATCTACAGAAAGACATTTTTTATTGAAGTGAATTTTCACGTTTTCATGCTTTTCTACTTCATCTAAAAGCATAGCGTTTAACCCTTCTCTTGAAATAGAATTGATATACTCGTGGTCTCTTCCGCTATAGTTAGATAAAAAGGTATTACCTTCTCTGTCATGAAGCATACGACCGTTCATGGGAATACAGAGTTCTTTTACTTTTTCTTCAAGCCCGACGAGTTTCATGCCTTTATTGCCACGGTCAGAAAATGCTAAATTAATAGAGCGCCCTGCGGATATGTCTGTTTTTCGTATATCTGGACGCATCTCGTATACGTTAACATTGTAGCCACGTTGTGCCATGCGCAAGGATAGTAAGCTTCCGCACAAACCTGCGCCTATAATGAGTATATTTTGTTGTCTTTCTTTCATAAAACTTTTTTCAATCTTTCAACAAATTCATAAATATCTTTAAATGAATTATAAAGTGGTACTGGTGCACATCTTATAACGTCTGGTTCTCGCCAATCTGTGATAATACCAGCATCAGTTAATTTTTTGTGTAATGATTTGTCAGCGTTTTTAACTTGGATTGATAATTGGCAACCACGTTCTTCAGGATTTAAAGGTGTAATAATTTTTATATCTGAATTGTTCAATTGGTTGATTAAAAATTCAAAATAACCAGTTAAAGCTATTGATTTTGAGCATAGTTTATCAAATCCTGCTTCTTTGAAAACATCCAAAGAAGCTCTAATTGCTGCCATAGACAAAATTGGTGGATTACTGAGTTGCCAACCTTCTGCACCTGGTAATTGGTCAAACTCGTCTCGCATTTTAAAACGTGTTTCTTTATTGTGGCTCCACCAACCTGTAAATCTATTAAGGTCTTTACTGTTGGCATGTCGCTCATGCACAAATACACCTGCTAAACTACCTGGTCCCGAGTTTAAATATTTATAGGTACACCAAACCGCAAAATCAGCACCTGAATTGTGTAAGTTAAGTTGTACATTTCCTGCACCATGTGCACAATCAAAACCTACGGTACACCCATAGCTATGACCAAGTTCTGTTATGCGCTTTAAGTCAAAGAACTGACCTGTGTAATAGTTGACTCCACCAATCATAATTAGAGCAATCTCGTTACCTTGTTCTTCTAAAATAGATTCTAAATCTTCATAATTGACAAGTTCTTCATCATCTCTAGATTTCCACAATACTAATCCCTCTTTATCATCATAGCCATGATGACGTAACTGAGATTCTACTGCATATTTATCGCTAGGAAAGGCATCAGCTTCGATTAATATTTTGTAGCGTTTTTTTGTGGGTTTGTAAAAGCTAACCATCATTAAATGTAAGTTAGCGGTTAAGGAATTCATTACTATAACCTCGAGAGGTTTTGCGCCAACAATTTCAGCCATTGTTTCAGTTAGGAACTCATGGTAGTGTAACCAGGGATTTTCACCTTCAGTATGTCCTTCTACACCAAGACTTGCCCAATCTTCAAGTTCTTGGTCAATGTATGATTTTGTGATTTTTGGTTGGAGTCCTAAAGAATTTCCTGTCATGTAAATCAATTCTTTTCCATTTTCGTCTTTTGGAATATGAAATTGATTTCTGAAGTTTGATAATTGGTCGTCATTGTCTAATTGATTAGCAAAGTCGCGACCTAATTTATATTGAGACAAATTGAGATTGATTTTAGTGTCTAACAAAAATAAGGATTTGAAAGGCATAAAAAAAGCGCCTTGAAGACAAAGCGCTAGAGAATATATA
>ENA-UZXB01009736-UZXB01009736.1-metagenome-genome-assembly--contig:-Day-2-1m-contig-9736_pt1 | contig 9954 bp, 5 predicted proteins | sample MGYA00260339_ERZ794899 | MGnify/ENA metagenome assembly ERZ794899 | reverse complement strand
TAGTCCGCGTGGACAATTACATGCAAGGAGTGGACACACTCGTTGAGGACGCTGTAACTAGAAACAATTTTGCCGTGGCTGACAGCTTTTACCCAGGTATTAGAATGGATATCTCAGACGCATACATTGTCCAATTCGTGCGCAACTTTCACCATATTATTCAAGACTTTTTCAAACTTGATTTACGCAGAATAAAAAAAGCAGCCTCTAAGTACTCGATTGTGACTTACAGCCCTGAAAAACTGAAACTTATGCAACGTATTCCTCATTTTGATGCCCCTACCAGAAATAGCCTGGCTGTAATTCATTACCTTAGTGATGCCCCGAATTCTGGAACTTCACTCTACAGACATCGTGAAACAGGCTACGAATATGTTGACCCGCTTCGCATCGAAAATTACAAACAGAACCTAGAACAACAGTTTAATGATCCCCTAAACCAACCAAAAGGGTATATTCATGGAAGCACTGAGAGTTATGAGGAAATTGCTTCCTACAAGACTGTTTACAATAGACTTTTGATGTATCGGGGCTCGAGCCTACATTCAGGCATCATTAATCCAGATTATAACTTTGATCCCAGCCCTGAAACTGGGCGGCTTACCGTGACAAGCTTTATTGAATTTGCTTAATTCTCGCTAACTAGGTTTAGTAAATCTCGATTCTTAGGCTGACTGGCCATCAAAGCCTCTACCATACCTAGATTATCACCCATCAGTCGATCAGCAATTCCCGAATCCCTAGACCAATTACGGTAGCGGTTATTATTGATTTTTGTGACAAATCCCATACCGTAAAGCACATACTGTACACTGGCCGCAGAAAAAAGCTCTGCTCGATTACTAGTATCAGAGACCCAAGGTACATGTGTATTCCAAAGAGCCAAAGAATCATTAAGGCTTTGGGGCAATGACTCAGGTTTAGAATGATCTAGCCAATATTGAGAATCTTTACGCTCACTTAGAACATAATGCAGCTTTAAAAAATCAATAATTTCAACCCAGTACCTATGAATAATTTCATTAAAACGCTTGGCAACTACTTCCATTTCTGGCTTGCCCTGAGGAAGGTTGTTACTAATATACTCGGCTGATTTTTCAATCAGCACCAGAGCGCTTGCCTCTAGAGGCTCAACAAAACCTGCCGAAACACCCACGGCTACACAGTTCTTGTGCCAAAATGTCTGTCTATGTCCTGGTTGAAAGGTAATTTTACGCGGTCTAGGTTGCTGCTTTGCCAAATGAGGATCAGCTTCAACGTAATTCATCAGTTCTTTTTCGGCTTCTTCATCCGAAATATGTGAACTAGAGAACACATGGCCAATTCCTCTTCTCGTTGGCAGTGCAATATCCCAAATCCAGCCACTTGACTGAGCAGTAGATTTTGTACAGGAGGCTATGGGTGAATTCTCATCAGCATAAGCAGCCTGCATGACCAGTGCGGTATCGTTAAACAAACAATCTTTATGTGAAACAAAGGGCACCTTGTAATGCTTATCAATTAATAGCGCGTTAAATCCAGTGCAGTCAACAAATAGGTCACCGGCAATATTTTTTCCGTCAGTTAGACTCAACGCTTCAATATCACCATCCTCTGTGGATACAACACTATCCACATGCCCAAGTTGATAATCTACACCGAGCTTTTCAACGCAATGACGTTTTAATAACTCCACAAATTTTCCGGCATTGAGATGATAGCCATAATTAAGGCTATAGGCATATTCAGGTGTTTGAGGCTTTTTCGGTGCAAGCCCCATATCACAGACAGCGCTTTGAGGGCATACTGCCTCAGCGAAAGTCTTTTCAGATTTACGGTCTAGCCAATGAGCTGCAAGATTAATTGAACCATAGCCGCCTGGTGCACTAAAGGGGTGATAGTAAGATTCCTGCTCACCCTTTTGCCAGCCAATAAATTGAGAACCCTGCTTAAAACTAACCTCACAGGTGCGCAAGAAATCAACTTCTGAGATACCTATTTGCCGCAAAGTATCTCGCATTGTTGGCCATGTACCCTCTCCAACGCCAAGATTAGCGACATCAGGAGATTCAAGAAGAGTTATACAAATGCCCTGCTCGTTTTCAGCAGGCGAATTATGACGAGCAGCAATAACTCCAGCAGTTAACCAACCCGCTGTTCCACCCCCTACAATTACTACTTTTCTGGTCATATTATCTTCACTTATCTTTGGCCAATCAGTCTTGTTGTGGCGCCGCGCAATAATGATCAATAAATTGCTGATGAGTTGGTAGCTTTTGAACCGTATTATCGATCGAAGACTTTATTTTTGCTAACGACTCCTGAAGATTGGTACCAGATAGCTTACCGGCGTTATGAAAGCCTTCAGGCATTAAACCCTGCCCCATCATCACCTGTACCCAGGAATCCACTCTAAATAAAGCAACATCATCGGGCCAGACGTAACCATTTTCTTTAAAGATCTGCATACGATGCGCGAGCGTTTCCGGTATATCCATAGTTCTGTAGAAGTTCCAGAAATCACTATCCTGACGCTGTGTTTGCTTGTAATGCAGGATAATAAAGTCTCTGATAGTCTCTATTTCGTTACGCGTTTCTTGGTTGAAACGATCAGCTAGAGCGTCACTTTTGTCGCTAAAAGGAAATAATCGAATCAATCGAATTATTGCGGTCATGACCAGGTGGATACTAGTTGACTCTAATGGCTCAATAAAACCACTAGATAAACCCAATGCCACACAATTTTTATGCCAGGATTTCTGACGACTACCCGTGCGATATTTTATGAATCTGGGATCAGTAATCATATCACCAGTAAGATTGCTGACTAGCGTTTCTCTCGCCTCATCATCCGACATAAAGCGACTGCTGTAAACAATGCCATTACCCACTCTGGATTGCAGTGGAATTCGCCATTGCCATCCAGCAGAGTGGGCAATTGCGCGCGTGTAGGGAGGTGGTTCTTCCGTAGCTGTAGTCTGAACGGCGATTGCTCTATCTGAGGCCAACCAATGGCTCCAATCGTCAAATTCCACTCCCAGAGATTCACCCAATAGTAATGAGCGAAACCCTGTACAGTCGATAAACAGATCGCCTTCGATCAGCTGTCCATCTTCTAGTAACAACGCGGCTATTTCGCCAGTCTCTTGATTCTTTTGAACTTCCTTAATAATACCTTCAACGCGATTAACACCCGCTTTTTCACTGATTTTTCTTAGATATTTTGCATAGCGAGTTGCATCGAGGTGGAAGGCAAAATTTAAGCGCGTATTATCAATTTCTGTTGCAAACTTACCGGCTTTAGCGGCTTTCAATTCGAGACAGTAGTCCTCTAAACTACCACCAAACCCTTGGGCTTGGGCTTCCATCCAAAACTCATGAAATTCAGCCATCCAGGATCGCTGACCAATCTCACCAAAGGAGTGGATATAACTTTCGCCAACATCACCCCAATTATCAAAAACAATACCCAATTTAAACGTAGCCTGGGTCTCACGCATAAATTCTTGCTCATCAATATTCATTAGGCGATGAAAATTACGCATTGGGGGAATTGTTGCCTCACCAACACCCACAGTACCAATTGAATCTGACTCAACGAGGGTGATATCTACAAGTTTACCCAGTCGGGTAGAAAGGCCACAGGCAGCCATCCAACCAGCTGTGCCACCTCCAGCGATAACTACTTTTAACATCTTAATTTCTCTCCAAAAGAAACTGATTCACAGCCTCTATCGATTTAATTTATTCTTTAAATAGGCTCGAAGTTGTCTTGCACTATTCTGATTAAGTTCAGCTAGTGCACCCTGAGATGCTATTGGAAGATGCTCTCTAGGTTTTTCGGCTGAGCCAAAAATGTAGTAATTAAATATCTCCTGCCATGCCTTCTTTTCAGCTTCAGGACGTTCTCTTAATGCCATCATAGCATGCATAACCACATCTAGTGGGTTATCCATATGACCAGGTGTCAGCAGCCACCAAAAATTAATCATTATGTTGAAAGGCGATAAGGCTTCTACCTGATGCCACCACATACTGGGGTAATAAACCGCATCACCGGGTTCCAAATCAACGATCACAGCTGCATCCAATGCCTTGCGAACATTAGGAAAGCGATCAAAATCCGGATTTTTCAAATCGACCATTGTCACTACTTGACCGCCTGGGGTTGGGTCAAGTGGGCCGGGATATAAATTATGTATTTGATTTGGCGGAAATAACGTAAAGCGACGATTACCCAGAACACAGCATGCTAGATTGCTCGGCACATCATAGTGCGCGGCAGCAATAGACTCGGTTCCCACCCAAACTTTCGAAAGCGGTTGATTATTTAAAAAAGCATCATGATCAAACACTAGATCATTGTGCTCCCGAAGCCCCGGAAAACACTGATCTAATGTCAATGAATTCATATAGTAGTAGGGATGCTCTGACTTACCCTTACCTTCACGAATTTGGGCAAATACTTCCATTAAATCTTTCTGTTCATTCTTATAATTAAAGCCAGAAAGATCGTCGTTATAAAAGAATCGGCCCTTTGCCTCAGAGGGTGCAGTAAAAACTCGCACAGGCTTGCCGCTTGACTGCTCTTGTAAAAGGTTCATCGCATTGTCTGGTGAAACCTTACCTGCTTTAACCAGACTCCAACTGGAGACTAAGCCTTTCAATATCACTGGCTCATTGGCTTTAAACAGCTCATCAAAGGGTATTTTGTCGGGTTGAACCCCCTCCAGCACAGATACTTTTTTACCTATCTCTGACATTTTTTACACAATCGCTGTCTTTTTATTTTTAAGTTTTATTAATTTATTAAAGTTTCCTAGAGAGGCCAACGCAAAGTATACAACGCCCAATGCACCCAATTTATTGAGTTTTTCTAAGCTTTTACCATCTAACTGCTCAAACTTCTCTTTATTAATTGTAAAGTAATCACTGAAATTAATAGCAGTAATACTACTTAAGGAAATTTCTATATTAACAGGCTCAAACAACCCCATAGCATCCAGAGTTGAGAAGAATTCCTCACTAATCCCTGCGCCCGTGTGAATTGTCTGAAGGGTTTTCATGATATTTTCAAGATAAGGCGTGTCGCCTCCATATTCAAGAAATAGTGACTGTCCATTTTCGACACCCACTCTTGGGTTATCCATATCAATATGAATAACTGGTTCTTTGACTGTTTTACCATCGACTGTATTATCTTGAAAACCTATCATAAATGGTCCGCGAGCCAACATCGCTGGCACATAATCGCCCAACCAACCATCATCGCCCAAAAACAGATTCTCATCCTTTTCTAAGCCCAAGATTGTATGAGCCTGAAAGGCTTCTGTTTTTGGGTCTTTGTAAAATAAAATCGGATATTCTTTTTGTAGGTCACCAAATTCCGTAGGGAAAGCTATGGTGCGATTCACATTATCACCGTATCCAGCACTCAATGTTGAATCGATTTTCAAATCTTTATGTTCTAAGTTACTTAGGAGTGCAGCTTTACTCATTTAATTATTCCAATCATTAATGTTTTTATAGAACTAAGTCTAATATGTCGTGCAAATAAAAAAAAGGCCTCCATAAAAACTACAAGGAGACCTTTATATATCTATGAAAAATTTCTTTGAAGAAGCTGTACCCTCTCTAACACAACATGCATTAGAGAGAGTACATTTTTCATATTAGAACGAGTAACGTGCTGATAGTACGTAGCGCGGATCAAGTTCTTGAACAAAGAATGCAGCATTCTCGTTACGACCGTACTTGCGCAGACCTTCGCCCGTCAAGTTGATCGCATCCAGTGCAAGTACTACACCAGAGTCTAGCTCGTAGCTAACATTCAGATCCACTTGCTCAACCGCAGCAACATACTCTGGGTTACGAGTACTGGCAGGACGGTTTACACGGTTTAGGAAGTCATCACGCCAGTTGTAAGCTATACGAGCAGATAGATTATCTTTCTCGTAAATACCTACTAAGTTAAGCGTGTCACTTAAACCAGGTAGTGCAAATTGATCTTCACTAGGATCAGATCCGTTATTGAAACCAATATCACCTTCTACAATTGTATAGTTGAATTGGTAACCAAAGCCGGTATCAGCAAAGAAGTGCTGAGAAGCAATCTCGAAACCGTAGATTTCAGCATCCTTTGAATTTGTTGGCGTCTGAAGAGCAAAGCTCAGCTCTGGATCAGCTGCCCCAGCATTTACGTCATAAGCTCCAAATGTGGCATCAAACAAAAGTTGCTCACTACCAGCGTCAGCTAGTGCTGCTTCATAAAGCTCGCCAGCGTCAAGGCCAGCACCAAATTCAGCATTGTAAGCAGCCTGATTTTGGATAATAGCCGCCATAGTATGGAGCGTATCCTCTGTTTCACCAACACCTATGGCTGCCAACTCATCAATTGCTTGACCAAGAGCTACACTGTTTCCAGAAGTAGCATCCTTCAAACCGAATAGCGATGAATTAACTTGACCAACACCTACGAAGTTAGAAACGTTTTTCTGGAAATAACCCACAGAAAAATAATTCGCATCGCCGTAATAGTATTCTACAGACAGATCAAAGTTATTTGACTCCAGTGGATCTAGACTAGCATTACCTTTGTTAGCAGTAGGCTGTCCACCAAGATATGTTGCACGACTTGGAACCCCAACTGAGGTGGCCGTGTACATATCACTGTAAACAGGACGTGCAAGAGTCTTACTGAAAGATGCACGAGCCTTAACGCTATCGGTTACATCTACAGATATATCCAAGTTAGGTAACAGTGAACTATAACTATAATCTTCAGACAATAGCTCGGTACTCGTACCTAGGCTAAATGCAAAGTCATTGTTTGACTCCCATGCCATAGCGTTTGGTACAGCCTGCTGCGATACTGAAGTTACATCAGTTTCTTCCCAACGCAAACCAGCCACAACATCAACTGGCATACCGCCAAGGTCACCATTCATTTTAACCTGACTGTAAAGAGAGACAGTATCTTCACTGACCATATTATGATCACTGGCATTAGATGGCATATCAGCCGCATCGTAACCGTAGTCTGCAGCGATTGCATTTAGCAATGTTGCAGGATCAGTCTGCCAAGATACAGAACCTAGAGCAATGGGCTCTGGCTCACCAGATGGCTGTGAAACGTTATCAAAAGCGTCCGCTGAACCTTGATAGTCAAAGTTGCTTAGCGTGCTAACCTGCTCAACAAGACCCTCAGGAATATCACCAGGAGCATCAACACCCCAACCACCCAGACTGCTTGAACCTGCTGTACGAGTTTGTGTCATTTCGCTGTCAATAACACCAACACCGAAATCTACTTCCACATTATCGGATACAGTAAATGTCCCATCGAAAGAGAACTGATCAAGCTCGGCTTTTTGGCCAGATTTAGTGAACTGAGTAACCTGAGAACCTACATCTTCAACATCAAAAATGCCATTTGGCGTACCTGATGTTTTAGTATCAGTAATAGAAGCAATACCCTGAGGTACTTCCTGGCTAAAATCAACAGCCTGCCAACCAGCAACAGCACCAGCAACATTCATACGTAGTACGTTATTGCCTTGCGGACCATTGCCGCCACTTTCAGCTTCAGATGAAGCCATATCAAAGCGCAGATTTAACTGATCACTAACATTCCAATCAAGATTTACACCCACGGATTGAAGAGTATCTTTAGTGCCCATATCAAGATTTTGGAAGAAGAAATCCTTACCACCATCAACGTCTTCTGCTACTAATAAAGGCGCAGCCACAACTGGGTTACCATCATACTCAACATAATCAAACTTACCGCCGAACCATAGGCCGTCAATTAGAGAAGTAGAGTCCTGAACGTTTTCCGCATAGGCAACGTCAGCAGTGACAGTCATATCATCATTTGGAGCATATTGCACTGTTAATAGACCGTTGGTACGCTCACGATTATCTTCGTTAAAACCTAGACCGAGGTTAGTAGGTCTGTAAACCAACTGACCCTGTTCAGGGGCGTTAACAACGTTAACGTTTGCAGGTACGTCAAGCATACCCAAAGCACCATATGTAGCTGCCTGAGCTTCTGCATTAGAAGTATCCCAAGTCACCAACTCCCAGTCTTCAACACTAGAATGACGGCTACCAGAATTACGTTCTTGGAAGCTACCAAATAGAGAAACACCTAGAGTTGAGTCATCATTAGACCAGCTATATAAACCACTTACCTCTGGAGTGACATCATCGCCACTGGTGTCATTCACTGCTTTAACACCAATAACAGCCTTAGTACCGACTGTATCTAAAGGTTTAACAGTTTGAACATTAATGGTTGCACCGATACCACCGGTAGCTACAGAAGCACGACCTGTTTTATAGACCTGCAGACCCTGAACACCCTCAGAGGCTAAATTAGAGAAGTCAAAAGAACGACCGCTACCTGTAGAACCCTGATCGAGTGGGTTACCAGTAATAGTACCAACATTAGCCGACGGCATTTGACGTCCGTTAAGGGTTACAAGGTTAAATCCACCACCAAAGCCACGAACAGTAACCTCAGAACCTTCACCGTTAACACGGTTGATAGATACACCTGTGATTCTCTGTAGTGATTCGGCTAAGTTAGTATCTGGAAACTTACCCATATCCTCTGCAGAAATCGCGTCAACAACACCAGCCGAGTCACGTTTAATATCCATGGCTCTCTCAAGACTGCCGCGGATACCTGTAACCACAACCTCATCGATTGAATTTGCCTCAGCAATTGCCTGACCGGCTACAAGAGTACCTGCAGCGGCTAGGATCGCAGAAGAAATTTTTGTTTTCTTAAACATATGAATCCCCTATTAAAAATTTTAATTATTATTAGTCGATTTGTGCACGACCATTTATCAAGTGGAAAAAAATCATCCACCACCCTTTGTAAGGAAAAAAGAACAGAATTACAAGTTATTTAATTGTTATGTGGGCTAATTAGCTTATTTATGCGACAAAGCTGACATGTCGCTTAATTTTCAAACACATTGATAGTGCCATGTATTTCGTAAGGATCAATTTACAACACCTGCATAAAAGACTTGCTGTAAAACATTCTTTTTGGCAACAACTCTATGCTAGAGTAGAATCAACAAAGTAATCAAAAAAGTACATTTGAACTTTACACTCCACACATAATTACTGCACTGGCTTTATTGAAACAGTAAAACATTAAAAGCAGGGCTTTTTCGGATAATCAATGAACAATGTCATTAGCAACCAATCAGTAACTAAAGTTTGGTTGAAAATATTAATCGCTATTTTACTCGTGACATTAAGTAGCTTTGTATTTGGCTCGAAAATCTTTCTAACCATGGTGGCATTTATTGCTGCATCAGTGGCTAACGCTACCGCTATTGGTGGCGGATTTTTATTTATGCCGCTATTTATTTTCGTTTACCAACTAGCACCTCCCCTGGCTCTAAAGTTAAGCATTGCAACTCAAGCTTTTGGGATGACCTCTGGAGCATTAACTTGGGGGCGAAAATATATCGATAAAAGCGCGTTTTTTATAGCCTCAACTGCGAGTATCTTTGGCGTATGGCTTGCAACCTATGTTCTGGCAGTCCCATCAGGCTTTATAAAGCCTTTGTTCGCAGTAATTTCGCTAGGTGTATTTTTTGCCTTGGTTTTAGAGATACGATTAAAAGTAACCGATCCACAGGTAAAAGCTAATTTCTCGCTAAATAGGGTATCTATTTTCTATGGTCTATTAGCCTTGGCTGGAGGGTTAGTTACTGGCTGGACAGCCATTGGCGTTGGAGAGGTGGTAGCCCTATATCTTCTGTTTTTTTACAGACTAAGACTTGATAAAGCCATTGGCACCGGAGTAGCGGTTTTGGCAGTGAATTCAATTGCTGGCTTTATCTTCCACTTAGATCTTGGCGGCATTCCCCTAGAATTACTTATGTACACAGTACCTGGCGTAATTTTGGGCGGTCGCTATGGAGTTAAAGCCGCTAAGTTTATTGAATC
>ENA-UZXB01001287-UZXB01001287.1-metagenome-genome-assembly--contig:-Day-2-1m-contig-1287_pt1 | contig 9956 bp, 8 predicted proteins | sample MGYA00260339_ERZ794899 | MGnify/ENA metagenome assembly ERZ794899 | reverse complement strand
CTTAGCTGACCTTTTCCACCATCAATAATAATTAAACTAGGCAAAACAGATTTTTCGTATAGCATTCTTTTATATCTCCTGTAAACCACTTCCTCCATAGAGGCATAATCATCGGGACCTTCAACAGTTTTAATATTAAAATGTCTATAATCTTTTTTTGAAGGCTTAGAATTTTTAAAAACAATACACGATGCCACAGGGTTTGAGCCCTGAATATTAGAATTGTCAAAACACTCAATATGTTTAGGGACTTCATTTAATCTCAAATCTATTTTCATTTGATTTAAAATTCTATTTGTGTGCCTCTCAGGATCAACTATTTGAACCTGCTTTAATTTTTCAATTTTAAATTGAGTCGCATTTCTAACAGAAAGATCTAATAGCTTTTTATTATCTCCTGCTTTAGGGAATATAAATTTCAAATCTAAAATTTTGTCAAATTCAATATTTGAGATAACAGTGTTGTTTTTTGAATTAAACTTGTCCCTTAAATTAACCAGAGTCATAAGTAAAAGTTCTTTGTCTGTTTCTTCTAACTTTTTTTTAATTTCTACATTATGAAACCTAACAATTCGACCAAATGCAACTTGCAAATGATTTACATAAGCATGAGAAGAATCAGAAATAATACTAAACACATCAATATTGTTTAGCTTAGAATTAACCACAGTTGATTTAGCTTGGTAATTTTCTAATAATTCTATTTTTTCTTTTGCTTTTTGAGCTTTTTCAAAGTGTAACGAATCTGACGCAGTTTTCATTTCTTTTTTGAAATAGTTTATAGAACTCGATAAATTACCTTTCAAAAAATCTCTAATATTGGAAATGTAAATATTGTAGTCGATCTCTTTTTGATACCCTTCACATCCCCCCAAACAATTACCAATATGGTATTCTAGACAAACCTTGTATTTATTTTCAATGATATTTTTCTGTCTTAAATCATAATGACATGTCCTTAAAGAATAAAGATTAGAAAAAATATCCATAATTGTTCTAACAGTTTTATAGTTAGTGAATGGTCCAAAATACTCAGAACCGTCTTTTTCAACTCTTCGAGTTGTTAAAACTCTAGGAAAAGATTCTTTTTTTATTACAATCCAAGGATAAGTTTTATCATCACGAAGTAAAATATTGTATTTAGGTTGATATTTTTTAATTAAAGAGTTTTCTAACAGTAACGCATCTGACTCGGATGACACTACGATGTGTTTGATATCATGAATATTTTTAACTAAATTTTTTGTCTTTCTAGAACCAACATTTTTTTGAAAGTACGATGAAACTCTTTTTTTTAAATTTTTAGCCTTTCCAATGTAAATGATTTTATCATCTTTATTGAAAAATTGATAGACCCCAGGCTCAGAAGGCATTGTTGAGAGCTCTATTTTTAAAGATTGACCAATCACATTCCAAAAATAATTCTTTTATATTTGGGACACTTAATAAATCTATGGAAAGTGAAATGTTTATTGCAATAATTATAACAAATATTTGTTTTATTGGCGTTGCTTATATGGTAAATGAAAATAACGCAGATATGTTACTAGCTGGATATAATACTATGTCTAAAAAAGAAAAAGAATCTTTTGATCTTAAAGGATATCTCATTTTTTTTAAGAAATTTTTTATAAATCTTGCCATATATACTTCTTTAATTTTTTTATTTTTTTATGTAGCTTTTGATGAATTAACAGCAAGTTATGCCTATTTTATTTCAGTTCTTTTGCCAATGCCTTATATCATCTACAAAGGGAATAAATTCAAAATAAAAAAATAGTGTTTAAGAAAGAATTAAGAAGGATTTATAAATCTAAAAGGAATTCTTTAACCAACAATGAAATTGAAGCTTTGAGTTTGAGTTTAGCTAATATGGTTTTAGAACTAGAAATATGGGAATGCAGTAATTATCATATTTTTTTTCCAATAGAAAAAAATAATGAAATAGATACTAAACTGATCATTCAGATTATTCAAGGAAAAGACAAGAACGTTATTCTTCCCAAATTAAATTTAGAAAATAAATCTTTTTTAAATTTTCTTTTGACTGATGCAACTTTATTAAAAGAAAATGAGCTTGGAATAGCAGAACCTCAGTCAGGAATTCAGATTGATGAAAGTCAAATTGAGGTTGTATTTCTTCCACTATTGTGTTTTGACACTCACGGTCAAAGAGTTGGATATGGAGGAGGTTTTTATGACAGATTTTTAAAAAAATGTCCAGAAAACACAATTAAAATTGGTTTATCTTATTTCGATCCAGTAGAAAAAATACAAGACATTAATAATACAGACATTAAAATGAATTTTTGCTTGACACCAAAAAAAATTTATGAATTTTGAGGGAACATTTTTCTATTGAATAACAGCATCATGCCAACTCCAATCGAGATAGAACTGTCAGCAATATTAAAAACAGGCTCAAAAAAAGTAAAACTTTCACCACCAACATAAGGCAACCACATTGGCCATTCCCAAGTAAGCATTGGAAATTGAAGCATATCAACAACATGACCATGAAAAATTGATTCATAGCCATTTCCAGGGCTAAATTCAGCCACGCTATAGTAACTTTCTGTAAACAAATATCCATAAAAAACAGAGTCAATTATATTACCAATTGCTCCAGCTAAAACCATAGAAAGGCTTATTATTAATAATTTATCTGCATGTTTTTTTATACTGTCATAAAGCCAATAAGAAATAAAAGTAACAGCTACAATTCTAAACAAGGTTAAAAACAATTTTCCACTTCTTTCAGAGATAAAAGGTAAAAAATCATTGATTGTGGCTCCCCAAGCCATCCCCTTATTTTCAATAAACAATAATTTGAACCACCCCAAATCAAACAGAGGTAATTGGCCGTAAAGAGTTAAGGGAAAATTTAGCTTGATATAAACTTTAGAAACTTGATCAATGATTAAAATTAAAAGAACAATAAGTAAAGATTTCTTTAAGTTCATAAGACTTAATCATGTAAAAGCTAAAATTATTTTTGAAGATTTTTGGCTTCAATACTTAATGTTGCGTGAGGGACAAGTTCAAGTCTTTTTTTGTTAATTAACTTTCCCGTTACTCTACAAACTCCGTAAGTTTTATTTTCTATTCTTATAAGAGCACTTTTTAAATCTCTTATGAATTTCTCTTGTCGAATGGCAAGCTGAGTATTAGCTTCTTTAGACATAGTTTGAGAACCTTCTTCAAAAGCCTTAAAGGTAGGGGAGGTGTCTTCAGTGCCATTATCTCCATCATTCATGTAAGCACTTTTAATTAACGCTAAATCATTTTGTGCTTTTTCAATTTTCTCTTCAATTAAAGATTTAAAATGCTTTAAGTCTTTATCTAAGTATCTAGTAATTGCCATAACTAATTAATTTTTGTTAAATGTAATTTAGAGTCAATGTTATCAAATTTAAGCTCAACGCCATCATCAAAATTATCTAAAACTATTAAATTTTCCGCTAACGTCTCAGTTAGTATATAATTTCGGTTTTCAAAAATAGCTTTTTCAAGGATAATATCCTTTTTAATTTTTAAATTAATTTTATCTGTTACCAGTAATCCACTTTCTTTTCTTAAAGTTTGAATTCGATTCACTAACTCTCTACAGATTCCTTCACTAATCAATATCTCATTTAATTGTATATCAAGAGCTACTGTGACACCATTTTCGGAAGCCACTAGCCATCCTTCAATATCTTCAGAAATTATTTCTAAATCACTTGGTTCTAAAATTATTTCTTCTGAGTCTATAGTGATAGAAATAGGCTTGTTTGCTTCTATTTTTTGAATTTCAGAATTGCCTAGTGTTTTGATCTTGGCCATTACAGCAGACAGCTTTTTGCCAAGTTTTGGGCCAAGAGATTTAAAATTAGGCTTAACTTTTTTGATTAATATCCCAGATGAATTACTTATAAGTTCGACTTCTTTAACATTTACTTCAGACTTAATAAGTTCTGAAATATCAAGAATTTCTTTTTTTTCGTTTTCGTTTGAAAAAGGAATCATGATTTTTGAAAGAGGTTGACGAACTTTTATTTTTTCTTTTTTTCTTAGAGATAAAACCAAAGAACATATTGTCTGAGCATTTCTTATTTTTTGTTGTAAATCAGGATAAATTTCTTCAGAGTTTGAAACAGGAAATTCATCATGATGAACGGAATCCAAGGGGTTTTTACAAGTATTGTTAACTAGATCTTTATATAATCTATCCATAAAAAACGGAGCGATTGGAGAGGATAATTTAGAAACGACTGTTAAACATTTGTAAAGCGTTTGATAAGCACTGATTTTATCATGACTATATGACCCTTTCCAAAACCTTCTTCTAGAAAGCCTAACATACCAATTACTTAAATATAATTGTACGAAGTTTGAAATAGCCCTTGCAGCTTTTGTTGGCTCGTAATTATCGTAATGATCGTCAACTTCAGCTATCAAAGAATTTAGTTCAGATAAAATCCATTTATCAAGTTCAGGTCTGTCGTTTATATTAATTTCACTTTCGCTGTATTTGAAAGTATCAATATTGGCGTATAAAGCAAAAAATGAATAAACATTATAAAGGGTTCCAAAGAACTTACGTTTGCTCTCTTCAATTCCCTCTAAATCAAATTTTAAATTATCCCAAGGATTAGCATTACTAATCATATACCACCTTGTTGCATCTGGACCAAACTTAGAAATAGTTTTAAATGGATCAACAGCATTTCCTAGTCGTTTCGACATTTTTTGACCATTTTTATCTAGAACAAGCCCATTAGATATCACATTTTTATAAGCTATTGACTTAAAAACTGTTGTAGCGATGGTGTGAAGAGTGTAAAACCATCCTCTTGTTTGATCAACTCCTTCAGCAATATAATCAGCAGGAAAAGCTTCATTATTATCAATTTTGTTTTTGTTTTCAAAGGGATAATGCCATTGAGCATAAGGCATAGATCCTGAATCAAACCATACGTCAATTAAATCAGGTTCGCGATACATTTTTTCACCTTTTTTAGAACAAAGAATGATTTGGTCAACTACATTCTTATGTAAATCAATCTTATCATAATTATCATTACTCATGTCATGAGTATCAAAATTTTTAAATGGATCATTTTTCATGAAACCCTTGGAAATAGATTTTTTAATTTCCATTTTTAGATCTTTCATTGAACCAATCACTAAAACTTCTTTAGAGTCACTTGTTCTCCAAATAGGTAACGGAATTCCCCAGTATCTAGACCTTGATAAATTCCAATCATTTGCGTTTGCTAGCCAGTTCCCAAATCTACCTTCACCTGTAGATTTAGGTTTCCAGTTTATGGATTTATTAAGTTCAACCAAATCCTTTTTCTTGTCTGTTACTTTTATAAACCAAGAGTCTAGAGGGTAGTATAATATAGGCTTATCAGTTCTCCAACAATTAGGATAACTGTGAACATATTTTTCAACCTTAAAAGCTTTGTTTTGCTCCTTTAATTTAATAGCTATTTCAACATCCACAGATTTTTCAGGGACATTTTCTTGCTCGTAATATTCGTTTTTAACAAACTTTTCACCTAAAAAACCAAGTTCTTTTCTAAATTTTCCTTGTAAATCAACCAAAGGAACAGGTTGTTTGTTTTCATCAAGAATTAATAATGCAGGTATTTCAGGATTAGCCATTTTAGCAACTTTTGCATCATCTGCACCAAAAGTAGGAGCAGTATGAACAATTCCAGTACCATCTTCTGTTGTTACAAAGTCACCCTCAATAATTCTAAAAGCATTTTCAGCATTTTTGTAAGGTAATGGTGCGTCTTCCCAAAGCTGAGAATATTTTATTCCAACTAATTCACTTCCATTTATTGATTCATTAACTAAATAAGGGATCTTCTTGTCAATTTTATAGTCATATTTAAGGTCACTTTTTGAATTAACTAGTAAATAATTTCCGCCAAACACTTTTGATATAAGATCACTTGCTAAAACAACATTAGTAAATTCATGGGTGTATTGATTGAAAGTAGAGACTACGCTGTATTTTATTTTTTTCCCAACAGTAAGAGCTGTATTTGAAGGAAGTGTCCAAGGCGTAGTTGTCCAGGCTAAAAAATATAGAATTTCATAGTTTGATAGCGATGCAGGAAGAGAATCATTTACAGCTTTAAATTGTGCTGTAACCGTGGTGTCGCTTACATCTTGATAAGTNNCCTGTTCCTGCTTTTGGTGAATATGGTTGTATAGTGTAGCCTTTATAAATTAAGTTTTTATCAAAAAGCTCTTTTAAAAGCCACCAAACTGATTCAATATATTTAGACTTGTAAGTAACATAAGGATTGCTCATGTCTACCCAATAGCCCATTTTTTTTGTTAAATCATTCCAAACATCAGTATACTTCATAACAGCTTTTTTACAAGCTTTATTGTAATCTTCAACAGAAATTTTTGTACCTATGTCTTCTTTTGTAATCCCTAAATCCTTTTCTACACTAAGTTCTATAGGAAGACCGTGTGTGTCCCATCCAGCCTTTCTGTCAACTTGAAACCCTTTCAAGGTTTTATATCTACAAAAAATATCTTTGATGCTTCTAGCCATAACATGATGGATCCCCGGCATACCATTAGCTGATGGAGGGCCCTCATAAAAAATAAATTTAGGAGCGTTTTTTCTTAAACTAATACTTTTTTCAAAAGAGCGGTTTTTTTCCCACTCTGCTAGAACTTCATTAGCAACTTGAGATAAATTTAAACCTTTATATTCTTTAAATGCCATTGTGAATAAATCGAAATTTACTAAAAGCGAAAGTAACTATTTTAGATGAAATTTGTAGAACTTAAAACTGATAACTTAAAACTAAATTTAAGTTTCTGCCTGGAGCGGATATTCCAGAAGCAAATTCTCTATAATGAATGTCAAAAATATTATCCAAAATAAGTAGTGTTTTAAGTTTATTTGAAAATTTATAAGAAGAAGAAAATCTAACTATATTCCATGACGGCATTCCATTGTAAGAGAAGTCAATACCATCAAAAACTAGAGGAGTTTCTTCAAGCCCGTCTTCCCCCCCAATACTATATTTTTCAGGGTTTTTAGAACTAGAAAACTTATATGAAAGTTCAAGATCACTTGATTTAGTAACCATGTATCTTAAAGAGAAGTTTCCAAATAATGGAGAAATTGAAGGTAATGGATGGCGGCTATTTACACTTCCCCCATGAGTAAAAGTTAAATTACCTTTAAGCGTCCATAAATTTGGCGAACTTAGTTTTATGTCCAATGTAGACCCATATATATAGGCATTTCCTTTATTAACATTAGCCATTGTGATTACTTCTTCTGAGTTAAATACTATGGTAGATGGATCACTTGTTGACGTATCATCTTTTATTTCAAAATAATCTCTAGTAATATGTTTTGAAATGTGTGTGTAATATGCGTTTATGGAAAATATATTTTGTTTGTTTAGCGAAGATTTATAAAGACCTATTTCTGAACTGTAGGCGTATTCTGGCTTTAGTTTAGAATTCGGAACGGAAAGCACACCTTTATGCTCTCTAATCTTCCCAATATCATCAATGTTTGGAGATCTGAAACCACTAGAAAAATTAGCGCTTATTTTCCAATTGTTTTTTGTTCTTAGCACATAACCAAAACTACTTGTAATTGATGAGTTTTGAGAATGAACATCTGAAATACTGGCGTTAATTATATTGGTATCATTCCATTTTGCTCTTAGCCGAGTATCTGTAAACCTCATTCCAAAATTAATATTTGATTTTTTTGAAAGGTCTTTTCTGTATTCAGAATAAATTGCAGCTGTTGAATAATGACCTTCATCGCTGGGATACCTTGTTGGGATATTAAAATATTGATTGGATAAAGCTAACCCAGAAATAGTTGATTTGTAACTTTGTAAATAAGCTTTTGAGTTTACATTATTAAAAGTGTATTCAAAGCCGTAAACTAAGGAGGAATTATTCGAGTAATCTTTAAAATAATCGTTATTTACAGAAAAAATATTTAAATTTTCTATCTGGTTGGTCTTAGAGAGATCTTGAAACCTTCTGTAATGTCTTGATTCTCCTATCTTTTGGAAAGCGATTAGTAATTTACTTTTGTCACTAAATCTTTTCGCTTTAGAAAAATTAAAAAGGGTTGAAATCATTGTCCTTTTTTGAGGACCATAGTACCATTCAGAATATTTATAATCTCCATTTGTAATTTCGTTTAACTTGTCAAACCTATTTATATCAGAGGACTTTGAATGTTGAAGATTTAATATCATATTGGAGCTATCTGACAACAAAAAATTAAATTTTTGCATAAAATCATATTGTTGATAAGCTGTATTTAATTGAATATTAGGATTTTCATTATTTTTTTTGGAATCATTATATTTATTTGAGTCTAAATAATGATTGTCTAAGCCCCATTCATCAAAACCATGTTTTCTGTTATCTCCCATTATAATATCTCCAAATTTTGAAAAAGAAAAATTTGTATAACTAGCCCATTTGTTTGTACTATATTCAAGATCTAAGTTTTGTACAATGTTATTGAGTCTTGAGTTGTAAGAAGAGATCCCACTTGCCCCCCACTTTTTAATATTATTCATTTTAGGTGTTTTGGTGTAAAAATGCACTATACCACCTAAAGCATCAGACCCATAGCCTATAGACGAAGGGCCATAAATAACTTCTGTTCTTTCAAGACTATTGGGATTTACAGTAATGGAGTTTTGTAAATGTCCTGAACGATAAATAGCATTATTCATTCTTACTCCGTCAACCACGAGTAAGACTCGATTTGCCTCAAAACCCCTTATGACAGGGCTTCCGCCCCCACCTTGAGATTTTTGAACTCTAACTCCACCAGCATAATTTAATAAATCAGCAGAAGTTTGAGGTAAGTCTAATTTCAAATCTTTATTAGTTATTAAAGAAACTTGTTTGGAAATTTTTTCTCTATTTTCTTTGTTTCTAGCCACAGAAAGAATAACCTCTGACAAGGCTAGGGTATTGGGTTCTAGAAAAACAGTAGTCTTATTTGAGAGGCGATTAATTATTAGTTGAATTGATTTGTACGAGACATGCCCGATTATTAAAGTATCTTTTTTATCAAATCCTTTGAGGTTAACTATACCTTTATTGTCGGAAATCAATGACTTTGAGCTTTGTTTTCCAAAAACAGTAACATCAGACACAGGGAGATTGTTGGTATTGTCGATTATGATTATTTTTTGAGAATAACCAATATTGCTAATTAGCAAAAGACAAACTGAAACAAAACATCTAGCCAAATAGTTCATAAAGAATATTTAGAGAGTTAGGTCTTTTAAAATCAGGCAAATGAATTTGCATATACTTAATTAAAAATTCAATTAATTTCTTTCTCTTGTTTGAAGTATTAACTTCCTCTATCAAATCATCAAATTCTGTGCCTAAAAAACTTTTAAAATGTGAAATAATTTCACCGCTAATACAATATTCACTACCATCGCATTTGCAAAAGACCCCTTCAATCATATTAAAACCACCAAGATCTTGATTGGATAAATTTGGCGAAATACCCATAAATGATAATAGTTTAACTAAGAAATGAATGTGAAAATTACTGAATCTGTTAGACTGATCTAGCCACACTGTGGATTGTTTTAAAAAGTTAAAGAGTGCTAAGTTTTTTTCTTNNATAAAAACATAACTATGGAGTTTTTAATTATATCTAAATGAATCTTTTTGTAAGGATTTATGATTTTTACTGATCGGAGGCTTTCTAATCCTCCATTATTTTTATGATTGGCATCTATTTCTAGTTGAGTAAGAGGTTGAAAAAACCCAATATTAATTTTTTTTTTTTTAGAAGTGCGAATGCCTTTTAATAAATAAGATTTTAAACCGTTAGACTTTGTAAAGCACTTAACAATTATGCTAGTTTCAGAGTATTTAATATAATTTAACGAAATAGCTTCGGTTGAAACAAGCATTAT
>ENA-UZXB01019085-UZXB01019085.1-metagenome-genome-assembly--contig:-Day-2-1m-contig-19085_pt1 | contig 9972 bp, 5 predicted proteins | sample MGYA00260339_ERZ794899 | MGnify/ENA metagenome assembly ERZ794899 | reverse complement strand
GCCTCACAGGGTAATCAAGGTTTGAAAGGGTTTACAGGAGACATCTTTGCTCATACAGGTGTCGTAACTGACAAGACTATTGCTACAAATGGATGGAACTACGTACAAGGTCAATGGGGAACCAGTAATGCTCCTAAGTTAACGAATTTAGGTAGTGATAAATACGAATTAAAGATTGACAATATTCGTTCTTTTTACGGTGTTCTTCCTACTGATGAAGTGCTCAGAATCGCTATTTTATTCAGAAATGAAGCTGGTGATAAATCGGGTAGGGCAGCTGATGGTAGTGACATATTTATTAATATATATAAGTCAGGTCTAGTTGCCCAAATCATCTCTCCCCAAAGCAATCAAGTATTTGGTAATGTAAATAGTATTTCACTTGAAGCTAGCAGTTCGGAGGATGCTTCACTTACGCTATTTCTTGATGGTCAAGAGTACGCGACTGCTCAAGGGAATGAGATAAGCGCGTCTATGAATGCTGTGACTAGTGACAATCACGAACTCATACTTAAAGCTGAGACTGCTGCCGAGACAGTTTATGATACAGTGAATTTTGTGCTATCCTTAGAAAAAGTAAGTGCTAAACTCCCTACAGATAATAAACTTGGAATAAATTATACTTCCGATACCAGTGTTGTTTTGGCACTATACGCTCCCTTGAAAGAGAGTGTTTTTGTAATTGGAGATTTTAATGACTGGAAGGTGAGCTTAGACTATGCTATGAATAGAAATCCAAACTCAGACACGCTTTGGACTGAAATTACGGGATTGGAATCAGGAAGGCGATATGCTTTTCAATATCTTATTGACGGTACGTTGCGAATAGCAGATCCTTTTAGTGAGCTAATATTAGACCCAGGCAATGATGGTTTCATTTCAAGCAAGGTACATCCTAACCCGCATCCATACCCAGCAAATAAAACCAATGGTATAGCTTCACTTTTAGAGATGGGCAAAACATCTTATGATTGGCAGGTAGACGATTTCGAAGCACCAAAGGAAAAAGATCTTATGGTTTATGAGTTATTGGTGCGAGACTTTGTAGCAGAACATAGCTATTTGACAATAATTGATAGCTTAGACTATCTTAAAAATTTAGGTATTAATGCTATAGAATTGATGCCGGTAAATGAGTTTGAAGGAAATATATCTTGGGGGTATAATCCTTCTTATCACATGGCATTAGATAAGTATTATGGTACACCTGAACATTTTAAGACTTTTATAGATGAGTGTCACAAACGTGGTATCGCAATTATTCTAGACGTAGTCTATAATCATGGCTTTAGCCAATCTCCACTCTGTCAAATGTACTGGGACAATTCAAACTTCAGACCTGCAGAGAACAGTCCTTATACCAACGTTACAGCAAAGCATGATTTTAATGTAGGTTTTGATTTGAATCATGGCAGTACTGCAGTGAAAAATTTTGTCAAGCAAGTTGTTCAGTATTGGTTAGAAGAATATAATGTTGACGGTTTTAGGTTTGATTTATCCAAAGGGTTTACTCAGAAAAATACGTTAGGTGACATTGGAGCTTGGAGTGCTTATGATGGTGAACGAGTAAATACTTGGAAAAGAATATATAACGAAGTGAAAGAAGTTAACCAGGACGCTTATGTTATTCTGGAACATTTCGCAGACAATAGAGAAGAGAAAGAATTAGCAGACTATGGCTGTATGTTTTGGGGAAATATGAATCATGAAGGCTTAGAAGCTGCCATGGGGTATCCTTCTAATCTGACAGGAGCTCATCACACTTCTAGAAATTGGAATGAACCAAAGCTTTTGGCATATACTGAGAGTCATGATGAAGAGCGAATGATGTTTAAGACCTTATCGTTTGGGGATAATGCAGGCGATTATGATGTCAAGGATTTTAACACTGCCTTGGATAGATCTGAACTTTCTTGGGTAGTATTTTCAAGCATCCCAGGTCCTAAGCTTATGTGGCAATTTCAAGAGTTAGGATATGATGTATCTATAGACGAAAATGGAAGAACGGGTGAGAAACCTATAAGATGGAATTACTTTCAAGAAAGTCCTCGAAAGGATGTTTACGAAGTTTTTTCTGAAATGAATAAACTAAAAAATACATATGAAGCATTTCAAGGAGATAGTTTCAGTATGGATTTAGATGGGTTTGTTAAACAGGTATTACTTTACGATGAGAATCAATCGTTTATTGTGTTGGGGAATTTTGATGTTGAAAGCGTAGAATCGGATGTGTTCTTTTTTGAAGAAGGAATGTGGTATGATTACTTTACAGGAGACAGTTTTTATGCTATCTATAATGACATGAAAGTGAATTTGAAACCTGGTGAGTATCAAGTATGGACGAATAAAAGAATCTTCACAGATTTATCAATAGGTTCAGTATATGATTTAAATGAAAATAACATAAGACTTTACCCAAATCCAGCTTCAAACCAGTTAAATATTGAACTTATCTCAGGTAAAGTAGAGGAGTACAGAATCATAGCTGCAGACGGCAAGACTGTGGCAACTGGTAAAGGTGATGCCGCTAACATTAGTGGTTTTACACCCGGAGTTTATCTAGTGAGAGTGTTTGACGGGTCTATTTGGTATTCTCAAAGATTGGTGAAGCAGTAGACTTGTATAAGAGCAACTAGTTAGTTGCCTTCCAAACAGAATCTGCCACCATTTTAGAAGGCTTTTCATCTCCTAAAAGATTTTGAAGGCTTTTATAGTTGGAGAATATTTCTTTTTTCCGAGTTTCATTGTCTAGTAATAGGCTGAGTTCTGTTTGAATTTTCTCAGGATTAAAGTCATACTGCAAAAGCTCTGTAATCACAGCTTTACCGAGTATGAGGTTTACTAAAGATACATATTCCAGCTTGAGCACAGTTTTAGCGATTAGATAACTTATGAAATTAGCTTTATAGCAAATCACCTGGGGCACGTTCATTAGTGCAGCTTCTAAGGTTGCTGTACCCGAAGTTACAATAGCCGCATCACAACTAGCAAGAAGAGAATACATGTCATTTTGTATCAATTTCAAGTTTGGATCGAACTGGTGGTAATAATCAGTATCGAAACCTGGTGCTTGAGCTACCCAAAACTCATATTCATTAAAGTGCTTGAGAGCGTCCAACATGATAGGGAGAGCAGCAGATATCTCTTGTGATCTGCTACCTGGAAGTAGTGCAATTCGCTTATTACCCCTTTGGATTTGGTTGGTGCTTAGGAACTCATTAACGGTTTCTTTGCTTGGATTGCCTACATAAGTGTGGTGCACACCTTTTTCAGTGAAGTATTGCTTCTCAAAGGGAAGAATGCAGTACAATTCATCAACGTATTTTTTTATTCTTTTAATTCTGCCTTCTTTCCACGCCCATACTTTAGGAGAGATATAGTAGTGAACGGGTATATCTAGTTGATGAGCATATTTGGCAATTTTAAAATTGAATCCAGGGTAATCAACAAGAAGAGCGATATCTGGCTTCCAGTTTTTTATATCGTTTTTGACGAGAGTTAGATTCTTAGAAATTTTTCTAAGACTTAGAAGAATTTCTACAAACCCCATAATTGCCATTTCTTTTTGGTGAATGAGCAGTTCCTGACCAGCAGCCTCACTGTGATCTCCGCCCATTCCTCTGAATTGGGCTTGACTATCTAGTTTTTTAAGTTGAGAGATTACTCGACTTGCGTGGTTGTCACCAGATGTTTCTCCAGAAATTATATAATACTTCATTTCCTACATCAGAGTGAAATAGACAATGAATAGCCCACAAATGATAGTAGAAAAAACAATGCCTTGAGCTGTTCGCATTCGGTTATCATTAATAAAGTAAAAGAAAGGGGCCAAATTAAAGATGGTAGCCATTTTTAACCAGGGACTAATGGTGCCAGTAGTGAACCCTGTTTTTAGAAAGACCCAAAAACTCATATGCTCAAAACTGTATACTTTAAATCCAAAAAGAATAATTAACGGGCCAAGGATTCCTATAATCAATCCAATGGGTATGGAATTGAATGATTTTTTCATAAATCCCAAGAGTTTAAGGTTGGAATAGCGTGATGAGCTGTTAAGTCAAATTGTACGGGCACCATAGAAACAAATCCATTTGCCAATGCCCATTCGTCAGTGTCTTCACCTTTATCCATATTCGTAAACTTGCCTGTAAGCCAGTAATAGTCGCGTCCGTATGGGTCACGACGTTGGTCAAATTCTTCAACCCATTTTGCCTTTGCTTGTCTAGATACCTTCACACCTTTAATATCTTCTAATGGAATGTTGGGGATATTGACACTCAATAATGTGTCAGTAGGTAAGCCGTTTTGGATTACATTTTTTGTAATCTTCTCCATAAACACTTTTGTTGCGGTGAAGTCTGCATCCCAGCTAAAATCAGTGAGAGAGAATCCAATAGCCGTGATTCCTTCTATAGCTCCTTCCATAGCTGCACTCATGGTGCCCGAATAGATGACATTGATAGAGGAGTTTGAACCATGATTTGCACCGGATACCAACAGGTCAGGCTTACGATGAAATACTTTATCTACCGCTATTTTTACACAATCTGCAGGTGTGCCGCTACAGTGGTAACTTTCTACCTCTGGTCCGAATTGATTATTTTTAACTAACCTTAGTGGTTTATTGATTGTTATGGCATGACCCATGCCACTTTGTGGGTTATCTGGGGCTACTACTACTACGTTTCCAAGTTTTTTCATGACTTCTACAGTAGCAAGTATACCTGGAGCTGTAATCCCATCGTCGTTACTAATCAGTATTAGTGGTCTATTTGTACTCATATTTTATAATGGTAATGCGAAGGTAGATAGAATAAGTAAGTTTGGGAATATTCAATTTGTTTGATAATATTTTAATCTATTTTACTGATAACTAAGACCTAAATTTGCAATAACATTATGCTGTTAAACCTAAAAGTTAAGAACTACGCACTCATTTCTGATATAGATGTAAGTTTTGAAAGTGGTATGAATATCATTACTGGAGAAACAGGAGCAGGAAAGTCAATATTAGTGGGTGCCTTAGGACTGGTTTTGGGTAAGCGAGCAGACAGTGCATCATTACGCAACAAAAGCAGTAAATGCGTCATTGAAGCTTCTTTTTTGATTAAAGACTTTGACCTAAGTAATTGGTTTGAAGAAAATGATTTAGACCATGAAGACCATACATTTATGCGAAGGGAGATTACCTCTTCTGGAAAAAGTAGGTCTTTTATCAATGATACTCCAACATCGCTCAAGGTAATGGTTGAATTGGGATCTAAGCTTGTGGAAGTTCATTCCCAGCACGATAATCTACAACTCTTTGAACAGGAGTTTCAGTATCGTAGCTTGGATGTATTAGCAGATAATACCGTCCTTTTAAGAGATTATCAGTCAGAATTATCAAAATTCAATCGATTAAAATCTGAATTGAAAAGTTTGAAAGACAAAGAAGCTGAATTAGTGAAAGAAGCAGATTATAATCAGTTTTTGCACGACGAATTGGTAGCTATTGATTTAGATACTGTGGATGAAGATGCACTAATCCAAGAACAAGAGCTCCTAGAAAATGCAGAGGAGTTGATTGCTACCTTTCAGCAAGCTGATCAGATATTGGGAGGCTCAGAATATGCAATCATAAATCAGTTAGATGATTTGAAGAATATCTTCAGACGACAAAGTACAAGCTTGACAGATTCTTTGGGAGAAAGGGTACATTCAGTTCTCATTGAATTACAAGACATATCCTCAGAGATTGATAACGAGGCTCAACGTGTTGAAATAAACCCAAAGCGTCTGGAAGAGGTAGGGGATAAGGTCGGGTTACTTCATCAGATGAAGAATAAGCACAGGTTAGAAAGTATCGAAAAACTAGTAGAGCTTCGAGAAGAGTTAGCAAAGAAATTAGCAGATTCATCTTCTATCGCTGGTAGCATTATAGATTTAGAAAAAGACATATTGTCAATGGAGCAATCCTTAAAATTGAAAGCCAAATCGTTAGCAACAAAACGAAGAGAGAGAGCTATAGCTATAGAAATGAAGATTAATGATCAATTAGCCGGTCTAGGCATGGAACACTCAATGATACGATATACGCTCAGTTCTTCTGAAGAGCTAAATATTTACGGTTTAGATGACCTTTGCATTGACCTTTCTTCTGACGGAGGAGATATGTATTCACCTCTTAAGAAATCAGCTTCTGGAGGTGAGTTAGCTCGGATTAACCTTTCACTCAAAAATCTGCTCTCTAGTCGCATCCAAATGCCGTGTAGCATATTTGATGAAATAGATACTGGAGTAAGTGGAGAAATAGCTCGAAAAGTTGGAGCAAAGATGAAAGAAATGAGTAGTGGCCAACAGGTAATCGCAATCACACACTTACCACAAATAGCATCAATTGGTAAGAATCATTTATTTGTGTACAAAACGGATGAAAATGATAGGATAGAGACCAAGGTGAAAACGCTACAAAAGGGTGAAAGGATATCTGAGATAGCTAAGATGATCAGTGGAGACAATCTTACTGAACATGCTTTAGAGCAGAGTAAGGCACTCTTAAGATTTTAAAGAAAATCTAAGACTCTTTCCATTTTCATACCTCTACTTCCTTTTATCAAGAAAGCTGTTTCTTGATATTTCTCATTTTTAATAATTGCTCCTAGCGTTTCCATATTCGATGGTGTGGAAATACCGCTATTCTGAAAAATCGAAGCAAAATGCTGGCCAAGTGTGTAAATCTGATTAAAATTAAATTGGCTACACCACTGCAAGAGTTCATCGTGTTCTTGATTTGCTGTAGGACCCATTTCGAACATATCTCCGAGTATCAGCACCTTCTTGCTTTGTGGCATATTTGCAAAATTTCGAATAGCTACTTGCATACTACTAGGATTAGCATTGTAGGCATCAAGTATGATGGTATTTGTTCCTCGTTTCAAAAGTTGAGACCGGTTATTGTCTGGCTCATAGCTTGATATAGCATCCTGTATATTTTCCAATGGAACATTGAAGTGTTCTCCAATAACTATGGCAAGAAGTATGTTGTCTAGATTGTAATCTCCCATCAATTCTGAGTGAAAAGAAAGACCCTTGTATTCAAAATGTATATTCGGAACAAGTGATTTTATTTCTACATTTGATTTACTATGACTAAGTTTTTTGGTAATACTACGGCTCATCCTAGTTAGCCACTCATCATCAGCGTTTAAAAAGATATGGCCATCATTTTCATTAATATGCTTGTAAATCTCACTTTCTTCCTTCGCAACAACTTCTAAGGTGCCAAATCCTTCTAAATGTTCCTTTCCAATGTTTGTGATAAGTCCGTAGTTGGGACGGGCAATGTTGCATAGCATTTCTATTTCACCTGGGCTATTTGTACCTAATTCTACTATTGCGATTTCAGTATCTTGGGGCATGAGAAGCAGAGTTATAGGCACCCCTATGTGATTATTGAAGTTGCCAGCTGTACAATGCGTCTTATACTTACTCTTCAGAACAATTTGGATAAGATTTTTTGAGGTAGTTTTACCGTTGCTTCCGCAAATTCCAATGACTGGAATATCAAAACAGCTTCTATGAAATTGTGCTAGGTCTTGCATAAATTGGAGTACGTCATCTACTCTAATGAGTCTGCCGTTTTGTTCTTCTATTTCATCTACTACAGCGTATGCCGCACCGTCATTTAGAGCTTGTTTTGCATAAGTATTGCCATTGAAGTTGTCACCCTTCAATGCAAAAAATATATCACCCTTGGATATGGATCTGCTATCTGTAGCAAACTGAAAATCACACTCTGTAAAGAGGTTGTAAAACTTAACAATATCCATAATTCTAAAATATCTGTGTAACAAATTTGGTATATTAGTGGTCTATTTAAAAACGGCATCATGAAAAAGATTCTACTTATCACTACACTCATCATTTTTAGCACCGGTCTACAAGCACAGCTGTTTAAAGAAACCAAAGGACCAATTGTGAAAGATCAGAATGGAGAAGTCATGAATCTGGCATTTTCAGGGGGATTAAATCAACCTCAATTTTCTAATGTAGATATTAATGGCGATGGGAGTCTAGATTTACTCATTTTTGATAGATCTGGAAGTAAACACTTGATATTTGTATCTGAGAAAATGGGCTCAGAGGTCACCTATAAGTATGCTCCAGAGTATGAGGAATTCATTCCAGAGTCTAACACTCTCACATTAACTAGAGATTTTGATGCAGATGGAGATATGGATTTGTTCAACTTCATCAATGATTCCTTATTCCTATACCGAAACGAGTCTTTCAAGGTGAGTACTAATCTGCTGCCTAGTTTTGAAGTAGAAAAGCCATTGATAGCCCTAGACAAGGTAAGTCCAAATGCTACATTTCCTTACAAAAAGCTAACAACTCTTGGTATGTGTATACCTGCAATACAAGATGTAGACGGGGATAGTGACTTGGATTTCATATCTATGTTGAATTTTACGGGTTCCACTATGATTCTGCATCATAACAATAGTGTAGAAAATAGCTACCCTTTAGACAGCATCAATTATGATATTTTAGATAAATGCTATGGAGGTGTATCTGAAGACTTCGATATTTATTTGAATGCTGAATGCTTTTTCTTTGAGCGTTATAAGAAGAAACATTTTTCAACCAAGACCTTGTTATCATTCGATAATGATGGAGATGGAGATATGGATCTATTTATAGGGAACTCTGAGAAATTGTCTAATCCGGTATACTTTTTAGAAAACGGTAAAAGTGATTTGAACTTCTATAAGGATACATTTATCACTATAGATACCGCATACTTTAGCGAAAATGTCGAGCAACTTATGCCAATTGCCCCAGGTATGTATAGTGTAGATATCAACTTAGATGGCACATTAGATCTTATTCTGAGTGCAAACGATGCTGACAAATCTTCTTACCCAATAAACGAAAAAGACAATGTGCTTTTCTTTTTGAATACTGGAGCAGATGATAATCCTAATTTTGAGTACCAAAGAAATGATTTTTTGGTGGGGGACATGATTGATTTAGGTTCACACTCAGCTCCCACATTTTCGGATTTAGATGGAGATGGTGATCAAGATATGGTGGTAGCTACTAGTGGAAATCATTTTGAGAATATGGGTGAAGCAGACTATTTGGTATATTATGAGAATATTGGTAGTGCTACAAAGCCAGAATTTCAACTTGTAGATGAAGATTATCTTGGGATTAAGTCTAAGGGCTATCAAGTGATTATACCTTCATTTGCGGATTTAGATGATGATGGCGATATGGACTTATTTCTTGGAAGAGCACAAGGAGAGATTTCATATTATCTTAATATTGGAACTAGAACAAATCCAAGTTTTGACTTTCAGACGGATAATTATGCTGATATCAAAGTTGTCTCTCACGCTGCACCTGTTTTCTATGATCTAAATGATGACGGCAAAACAGACCTTTTACTAGGCAGTGATGCTGGTACTGTAAGGTATTACAAAAATGAAGGAACTTCATCATTGCCAGATTTCATACTGGCTGATGATTCGCTTGGAGGTATAATTGTGAATGAGCTTATACTTCAAAGAATCCTTGGATCAGAAGGATTCAGAGATACCTTCATATACAAATATGAAGGCTACTCGGTTCCTACGATTGTTACTTGGGAAAATGGAGAAGTAGGCTTAGCTGTAGGTTCTGATGAGGGCTTGGTTAGACTTTATACCATTGCTGATGATATAAGTACGGACTTCGAAGAAGAAGAAGAGTATCTGCAAACAAGCTTGACTAAAACCAATTTTTCCAAAGATTGGGGGACGTCGACTTGTTTGGGAGCGGCAGACCTTAATGGTGACAAAGTATCAGACATAGTTGTAGGTAATGCACGAGGAGGGTTAAATTTCTTAGAAGGAATTCCTGGAGCAAAGTCAAATTCGATTAGTAGTATAAAATTAGAATCATTCAATGTGTATCCGAATCCGACAAATGGAATAATTACCGTTT
>ENA-UZXB01000650-UZXB01000650.1-metagenome-genome-assembly--contig:-Day-2-1m-contig-650_pt1 | contig 10022 bp, 14 predicted proteins | sample MGYA00260339_ERZ794899 | MGnify/ENA metagenome assembly ERZ794899 | reverse complement strand
AACCAACTACTTACAAGCCATAGGCGATCTGCTGTTAAGAATAAAGATAGAGAATTGTGGAGAACTGCATTTGATTACTCAAAGACTGTAGAGAACTATACACCTGTGGAATTCAAATGATTCAAACAGTTAACAATGTGCCATGGCCTAATATAAGAACAGATGTAGATATTAATAACAAGCAACCAGTACCGTTGCATGAAGAATATGCATTTGAAGATATGGCGTATCTTGACACTATTGAAGCATACCCAATGTTTGAAATTCAAGCTGATATTATTATTCAAAAACAATGCAAAGGTATTGTTGATGTAGGTTGTAGACACGGACCTGTCGTTGAAATTTTACATAAAAAAGGGTATACTGATTTTAAATATATGGGNNTTTGATACTTCAAGTGAACCAATTGTAATAGCACAAGATCTTTGGAGTAATTATAGTAATATCGAATTTAGACATGGTTCATGGGATAATGCTGATATATTGGCTGTAGATTTTAATGTTGATCAAGTTATATGGAGCGGAGTACTACTGTATAGGCCAGATGACCATTTTAGCTTTTTTAATAAAATTACACGTAATTTATATAATAGCCCTAATGCAATAATTCAAGAACCTATGCCAACACAACGGCACTGGAGAGATGANNATGGATGAATACAAAGAGTCGTGTCAAATATTCAAAGAACACATACTTGACTTAAATGTTTTTGCAGGACAACGTTTAGTAGTGGACGTAACATTATGATATTAGCACTTAGTACATCTCAAGCACCTAACAGTCTTAACCATAGAGGGTTAAAACTACTAAGCTGCGAGTTTGATAGAATTGATTGTTTATCAGAATATGATATACCAGTAGTAAACGTAAATGGTATGGATGCAGATATACCTAANNTTTGCAATACCAGAGTTTACTGGAATGATGAGTTCAAGCACAAAGAACTTACTAGACTGGGCTGTTGTAATATCAAATATGAATTTAGATCACGGCAAAGGTTATCCTTGGACAGATAAACATGTTATACTTCTTACTTTTACTCCTAGTGGCAAAGAAGGCGGCAATAGGCATATGCCTCAAACAAAGGCTATGTTTGAAAAGCTAGGAGCAAATGTAGTATATACAGATGTGTCTAATTATGGTTGGAGACACGTAATACCTAATAATCAAGAACACTTTAAAGGGTTTAGTGATAAGATAAACAACTATTTACTTTATAAAACAGACAATAAAGATTACTTTAAAAACGAATATAATGACTGGAGCGATAAATGGAAATAAACAATAAAGGACTGTACATATTAAAAGACGGTGATTATGCATCATACGAAATACCTCAAGGCAAAGTAATATTATGCGGTGTTCCTGGAGCGTTTACTCCGGGCTGTACAAAACGACATTTACCTGGTTTTGCAAATAACTTAGATAATTTAGATTGCAAGGTTGTATTTGTTAGTGTTAATGATCCTAGTGTTATGCACGAATGGAATACATTACACGGACACAAAGATATTGATGCTGTTGCAGATCCTCTAGCGGTATTTACTAAGAGTATTAATAAAGATATTGACTTTGGCGAATCAATGGGCATACGTTGTAAACGTTTTGCAATACTGTTACAAGACGGTGTGTTTGTTAAAGAATATGACGATCCGTTTGTAGAAGGTGCATTAAATGATACCTAACATTGCTGAATATATTGACGTAGATCCGCAAACTAAATTATTGCTTTCTTTATACGAAGAAGTAAAAGGTGTACAACAGGGCAAAGACTTTAATGTATTTGGTAAGACACCTTTTGAAAGTTATAGTTTAGAATATAACAGGACTGGCAAACCTACAGGATATGAAGAAATATTTGACCCTATATTATCTCAACATAGAAAAGTGCATCCGCATTATCAGTTTCGGTCAACCGGATTTAATACAGCAGACAGTACAGAGAAAGATGTATTCCCTCATACTGACATAGACGAAAACACTGAACATTCTCAAGGATACAATATCATATATCCTGTGCTCGGAGCAAGTCGTTTAGATTACTATGAAACAGATCCTAACGAAGTGTACTTGCCAGAAAAAAATGCACAAGGCTATCATTACTATCACGAATTTTATGCGCAAAGTGAAATGGGACAAGGTACACCAGAGTTTGAAAAGTTTTTAGCTGATAGGAAAATTGGTGAAATAATTGTAGATAAGCCAATACTTATAGATACAGAAACTATGCATAGAGTTGTTATTACTGAAGCACCTAGGTGTGCATTTGTAACAAGATGGAATAACATACCTGCAATTGACTTTCAATCATTTAAAACTAAAGTGGAATCAATACTAGCATGAGATTAGTTGCTTATATAAAAAACGGATCATATACAAATACAGAAACAGAGTTATGTGAAAATGCACTGCAACAAATGTATAAAGAGTGTGCAGGTGATCGTTTAGAAAAAAATTACAGTAAAGATACACTTCGATTAGACAGAATGGAAATTTTTACATTTGTTTTTGATGACAACGACAATCCTATACAAGCATCTGGTTGTCAAGTTATGTCTGACAATGTAATACGTGTATTCAGTAGATATTATGTATACAAAAAGTTTAGAACAGATAGTAAAAAATTATTAGATAAAACTGATAATTTTATGGACCTAAATTATTGTTTGCCTAAACTAACTAAGTACCCTCTTATAATATGGTCACGTGATAATTCTGCAGGATTCTTTAAAAGACTTAAGGCAGGCAGGCCAGATATATTTTCTGATTGGAATATACACAACGAAAAAGTTGAAATACTTTGGCGAAATAATATACAACACATCTTTTATAAAGGTGATAAATCATACATAGAAGAAATTAGAAAGAGATAACTTAATGAATAATTCTAGCTTATACTCTACATTAACACGCTTTGGCGACTACTATCCTCTAAAGTTAGAACACAATACAGACGGCATAATTCAAGATCTTGACCAATTCGATTGGGTGCAATATAATCCTCGAAAAAAGATAGATAGGCAAGGGTTAAGTATTACTAGCTTAGACGGCGGTATGTCAGGAATGCCTGACTTAGATTCATTGTATGATTATTACAGTGAAACAGGTATTGCACTTGACGAAACAAACTTTACTACTAAGACCCCAGTTTACAAATATTTTAAACAATGGTTAGATCCGTTAGAAGCGCACCTAGGCAGAACACATGTTATTAGATTAAATCAAGGAGCGTTCTTTCCTCCACACAGAGACAACAAGCACTCTAACATAGATTCATTTAGATTATTTTTACCATTAAACTACAAAAACAGCCAAAACTTTTTTCTATTAGAAGATAAAAAAATAGAATTTAAAAACGGAGTTATGTATTTTATTGATACTGCAAAAATGCATACATTGTTTAATACCGATGAGTACCCGTTCTACTTTGTTGTTGCAAACGTTATACTATCTAAAGAAAGTGTAGATGCAACACTACAGCATTTATTAGGGTAATAATAATAATTAAGAGCCATATTTTTGTATTTTTTGCGTAACGGACTGTATATAGTCATTAACACCGTATATATGTAAGAAAAATACTGTATATTGTGGATAAAAGTAACGTAAATAAAACTTAGTTTAAACACCACAATGTGTACACATGTGTTACCCTTAAACGTTTAAAGAGCCGTTAATTTACCTATAAGCATATAACGTGTACCGCGAGTGTCCTCTACTTCCTCTTCAAAAAGTATCTCTGCACGTTCAGGCATTTGATCTTTAAACTCTTGTAAACTATTAACACAATTCACATGCCCTTCTATACCAAACATATCGTTTGACTGAAATGCAAAGTAACAGTTGTTGGATAATTTAGGAGATCCGTATACTTTTCTTCTATGCGGTTTATCGTCTGCATATCCTTTTGGATGCACAGTGTCAGTTTCCATTGAACTGAATCTAAACCACGGCCATTCCTTCATAGGCGGCATATGCTCGCAAGATGTGTTTATTATTAGATTAGCATCTAAGTATACGTCTCGATATGTTTTAAAAACATCATCACAAATATATTCAATATTAGTATACTCATTAAATAATCTGTTCTTTGCAACTTGCAGCGGAGTTTCGTCTAAATCAATACTGACAATTTTCTTAACTTTATTAGTAAGTTCTGGTATAAGAATACTGCCATACCAGCTACCCCAAATAACAACAGTAGAATCTTTATCTAAGAAATTTAAGTTATCTACAGCATTAAGTAATGCGTATTTTGATGCAACTTGATTACTACTAAAAGAATCTAATAAGTCTTTACTACAACTAGGATCTTCTTGTGCAATAGTTATTACATCATATAATAATTTAGTATCAATATTATCATTGTTAATATTCAATATATTTTTTATAAGTGGAATATCTTCTCTATTAAACATTGTCTTTCCTAACTATGTAATCACCAATTACTAATATGTCTAGCCCGCATTTATTAAACGTAGCAATGGCGTCTTCAGGAGTTTCAACAATAGGTTCCTGACAATTGAAGCTAGTATTAAGCAACATGGGAACACCTGTAATCTTATAAAACTGGTTAATTAAATCGTAATAACATTCATTAAACTCTCTAGTTACAGTCTGTATACGTGCTGTACCGTCTATGTGTGTTACACCCGGAATAGCATCTGATATAACTGGCATGATACGGCTCATATACGGACTAGGTTGATTAGTGTCAAAGTATTCCTTGTAATGTTCTTCAAGTACACTTGGCGCAAATGGCCTAAAGTCTTCACGTAGTTTAATTTTGCTGTTTATTATATCTTTAATTTTAGGATTTCTTGGATCAGCAAGTATACTTCTATTGCCTAATGCTCTGTTACCGCTTTCGCTTTTACCTTGAAACCATCCTACTATCTTGCCATCGGAAATAGCTTGTGCAATTTCTTTAAAATCTACTTTTTCTTTGCCTACGTAGTTATATTCTAAGCCTGAATACACACTTGGAACGTGTACATTATTATTTTGTGTATAATCAGCATGCATATATGTACCAAGTGCTTGACCTTCATCGCCTGCCGCTGGCGGTACATGAACATTATTCCAGTGCTTTGTAAGTTGTTCATTTACATAACCATTGTATGCAACACCACCTGCCACACATAAATTATCACAAGTTTTTAATGGAAATACATATTCTTCAATAAGATTTTCTGTAAATTTTTGTAATGTATATGCTACATCTTCTTTAGGCACTCGATCTAATACATCTTTATGCTTGTTAGGTAGTTTATGGTTAGGATTCTCTACATACAACTGTAACATGTCATGTATTTCAATGTTAAACTTTCCAAATCCTGCTAGGCCCATAACTTTGCCTGCATGTAAATATCCAAAGCCGATGTCCTGTGCTAGTCTATTCCAAAGACCGCCTACTGGAATCTTATTACTTAGATCAATTATGTTATCATACTTGTCAATGAAGATACAGTTGTAATGCCATCCTCTTCCGTCTATTGCTAATATGTCAGATTTTTCATAACCTGATGTCAAATATGCATACGCGGCATGACTTTGATGATGATCAATATAGTAATAGGTATCAGTTTTATAGTAATCCCAAAGTCCTTTTGGTTTAAATTTAAGAAACTCCATATCAGGAAGACTCTCTTCTAGTAGGTCATAAACAAATTGCTGACCTAAATTACTAACAGTAAACGCAAAAAGTTCTTCTTTGTCTAAGTAGTTTGAAAGGAAGTGTTCGCAAAAAAACTTACGGCTTGGTTCTTCGTCGTGCGAATTATTAGGATTTAAATTGTGCTTTATTCTATTGTGTCGTTCTATTTGGTTATGGAATGTTCCATCGTACGAATTATGATCGTGAATGTTCACTGCAACAGAATATATATTCATTCTAATTAGTTTCACTCTCGATTATACTTAATATTTCATCTCGTCTTGCTTTAGGTCGCTTTGGTATAATATCCATACATGTTGTGCAATACTTTTCAAACTCAAATAAGTCGTAGTTCATCATTTTTTCTATATTATCTATAGTAATATTAAATTCTCGTGATCCATTAATTGCTTTTCTACTGCAATGTCTAATCTTTTGTATTTCAAAATCAAACACGGGTACTTGCGGAAACTTTGCACATATACGTCTTTCAATTTCGGGAGCTTGTTCAAGTTTATGATCGCTAAAGAAGTCCGGTGATCTAGAATTATATTCTTTGAATTCAGTATTTTCGTGATCAATTTCAGTAAGATCAAAATTTTCCCTATACTTAAAGTAGTTAGGTGTTTGAATGACAAGATTATAATTATTCATATCATTTTTTGGTAAGAAAGGATAATTTCCTAACTTTTCAATACGATCTTCATAGAAGTCTAGCACTAAATGTTCTATATAAATGATGTCGGGGTCTTCTAATATATGTGGATAAAACTTGCGTACTAAAGAATTTGATAATACTTGTGGAATAAGGTTAGGATGTTTTTTAATTTCAGCAATTACTTCGTCTAGGTTTTTAATAAGTCCTGGTTCGCCACCTAATAGACAGATTCGTGTTTTATATGGAGCTAGACCTTTTAAAATAGTACGCACTAAATCCATATCAACATGTAGATAGCGCATTTCTAATGTCCATGCTGTGCAATAGTGACAGCTCTTATTACAAGATTTTGATAGATAAAAGTCTACAGTTCTATATTCACTACCTTTAAGCTGTTTAAGTGTTAATGCCATTTATTTTTACCTTTGTATATTTTTCAAAACTTGGAAATCTCCATTTTTCATCTAATTTGCCGTTTCTAGCTGGCTCTGGTACATCCTTATTTAATGTTTCTGCATGTAGTCTACGATCAATTCCGGCGTTTTCGTGTCCTATACCTACTAACAGTTTAGGATCATAATCACTTCCTATAAGTTTTCCAACTTTACCTTTAGGAAATGCTGTACATAATCCTGTTTTGTATCCTAATAATGCAGCTGAAAGAATTAATTCCCCTGTAGCAATACCTATAGAATAATTAATTTGTTCCATATAATTTTGATAACTTTCTGTAGTTACATCTTTTGTATTCTGGGCAATAAAACTATTACCACCTCGAGCTTGCCCATGATCTTCAGCAAATACAAAAAGTATATTTGCTAACATTTGTGAATTGTGTACTGATCGATCTTCGTCTTGATAAAATTTACCGTCTTCTTCTTTGAACATTCCTCCATCCATTACTGCCCATAATGAAAATAATTTTGTATGATTATAAATTTCTCTTATCATATTTTGATCTGTGTAAACATGCAAACTATAATGAGTCTCGTTTTGTTTACTAGGCGAATGTGTAGCTGCATGTATTAAAGTTTTTATATCATCATCAGATATTGACTTAGATAAATCCCAGTTACGTTGCGCTCTTTGTGTGATTTCTACTGCTTTTCTAATTTGGTTGTTCATATGCATTTTTCCTAGTAATTATATATCTATTGCACAAAATTTACAATTCTATCGAAGTCTGGGCGTAAATCTTTTTCTTCTGTATCATTTTTAATATCATCTAAGTATACTTTAGCTTTACCTATAGTCATTAACATAATTGGCTTTCGTTTGACAAATGGAATGTTTTTCCACTTATCTATATTTCTATGAAAGCATCCAGTGTAGGAAACATCTATATTATTTTCTAGGCACATAGCACTAAATGCGTCACAGAATAATCCTGCTTCAAAACTGGCAGTAGGGTACATATCATCTAGTTTATTTTCGTCTACAGCTTCGTACTTGTGTCCTCTATCAATTAACATTTTTTGATAAGGATTAGGGTTATCTTCTAATCTCATTGTAAATATAAGTAGGTATGAACAGTTTAGGATGTTAGAATAGTTTGGTAAATTAGAGCTATACCTTATTTTTAATGGATCACTTAATCCGTCATTGGTTCCTTCATTACTCGCTGCATTACGGTAAACAAGATCTTTGTATTTTTGATCTGTAGGTCCGACAACATGAATAGTGTATGGCATAAAATTGTTTTTACTCGGAGTAACTTTCCAAGTTTTTAGTAGTAGATCATAGATTAATGATTCAGAAATATCTGCATTTTGATCATATTCTTTGACATATTTACGATTCTGTAGTGTATTAAATATCATTTAATTTCCCCTCAATATGATTTTTTATTCTTCTAAAAAATTCTTTCTGAGATTTGACGCCCGGATGCATATTATCTAATGCACTATCTACGAGCCAATCTGTGTTAAAGTCTGCATAGTCTACAAGGTTCCATTTTGGAATAGGTAAGGTAATTTGTAAATTATCTTGAGACAGGTTACAGGTAGCATGATAATTTTTAATTCCTCTTTCATTTAAAATAGACCTTGAAAAATTCATATACATATGACTTTCTATATTAGAATTAGTTTCAGTATAAAAAGTTTTATAGTAAGTAGCATTATACTTTTGATGAGAACGCCTAAAGTTTTTGTTGGTTATATCCTGGATCAATATTCTTTTAGAGCGACCTTTGTCTTGAAAAAAACAACTACGACTAAAAAAAGTCCACATAATAACAACTATGTCTGTTGATTTAAGGTCTGTATTAAGAATATCATTGCAGATCTGTTTATTACTGGTACCAGGAACACTTAAATTTACACATTCTAAATTTAAATTATCTGCTAAGAGTTGCGGCCACGCAAACTTGCTCGGAGTTGGCCCAGCGTCATTATTAATCCAGCAGTCGGGCAATCCTTCTCCGTATGTATTACTACAACCAAATGCAACTAGTCTACTCATTAATGCTCTCCTTAATAGTTTCTATTACATTAGTTATTTCACTATTAGTTAGCCAAGCGTGTATAGGCAACGATAAAACAGTGCTAGATGCCGTCTTAGACGCTGTACAAGCGTCACTGCGCATGGTTAAGCTGTCGTACATAGTATTTGCGCTCAAAGGTGTTTCGTAGTGTATACTAGCACTTAAAGCATTTTTTACACGCTTCCTTGTGTCTTTGTCTTCGAAGCGGACTACATATTTGTGGTAGTTATGATTAAGTCCATTTGACATTTCCTGCGTTAATACCGGTAAATCTACAAACGCTGTATTGTACTTGTGTGCTATTTGTTGTCTACGTTCTTGATTGCGTTCTGCATGACGTAAACGTAGATTAATTATTTCAGCGTTGAGTACATACATGCGGCTATTATATCCAAGTATACTAAAGTCTTTGTCTTTACCGTGACGTCTAATCATCTTAACACGTTTGGCAATGTCTTCGTTATCTGTAAGCACAACACCGCCACCATTTATGCCAGCAATAACTTTGTTGCTGTTAAAACTATATACGCTACAATCACCAATAGTACCTGCTCGTACTCCGTGTAAACTACTACCTAAACTTTGTGCAGCATCTTCAATAAACAGTATATTGTTGTCTTTGCAAAACTGTTGAATTTCTGTAGTGTCAGTCATGTTGCCAAACAAGTGCGGATATATAATTGCTTTAACTTTATCTGAGTACATACGTTTAATACTATCTATACTAATATGATATGAGGCTAAATCAATATCACAAAACACAGGAGTAGCACCTACCATGCTTGCACAAGCTGAACTACTAATCCAGCTAAAGTCTGTTACTAATACTTCGTCACCCTTGCCTATACCGTGTGCTAACAATGTAAAATGTAGTGCGTCTGTAGCACTTGCTACACTAACACAATACTTTCGTCCTACACGTTCAGCAAAGTTACGTTCAAAGTCTTCATTATTCTCATAATTCGTTTGACTCATAAAACGGTCAAAGACATCTAAGTAGTCTTGTTTATTTTCTTGGTACTCTCGATCCCATGCATCATATGCTGTCATTAAATTTTTCCATTGCGGTTAATATTTGTGTAATATTTGGTTCTTTACAATCACGCTTCCAATATATAGTTCCACCGTCTGTTCCTGGATCTCTCCGTTCATAAATTACATCCTTGCCATAATACTTGCACTCTTGAAATATACGAGGAGCAGGATCAAATGTTTCTTTAGT
>ENA-UZXB01012464-UZXB01012464.1-metagenome-genome-assembly--contig:-Day-2-1m-contig-12464_pt1 | contig 10041 bp, 10 predicted proteins | sample MGYA00260339_ERZ794899 | MGnify/ENA metagenome assembly ERZ794899 | reverse complement strand
ATATGTCCTTCCCCAAGGAGTGGGTCTTTTTACTCTAACCACATCACATTAGCTAGCGTTAATCTAACCGTATGACCATCGACTCCACCATCGTGTCGTTTGATAACGAGCCTTTAATGCTCGTGGACAGCAATGACGTCATTATCGGTTACGAAGAAAAGGCATCTGCACACCAAGGTGAAGGCCGGCTCCACCGAGCATTCTCTATCTTCCTTTTTAATGACCATGACGAAGTACTTCTGCAACAGCGCAGCCGCCTAAAGCCACTCTGGCCTATGTACTGGTCAAACACCTGCTGCAGTCACCCTAGAAAGGGAGAGACCCTAACCCGATCGACATCACGCAGACTCCAGGAAGAACTCAATCTCGAGGCGCCGCTGAGGTATCTGTATAAGTTCCAGTACCATGCACGCTACGAAGCCCTCGGGAGCGAGCATGAGCTGTGCTCCGTATTCGTTGGGCATGTTCCCGGGCGTCCCGAACCCCTATTTAACAACACCGAGATTGCGGACACGGTCTGGTTACCCATCGCTGAAGTGAATGAATGGCTGTCAGACGATCGCATCAACACGACACCGTGGTTCGCACTCGAGTGGGCACGATTACAAGAAGACTTTGCTGCCGAACTGAAACTGACACCCGGGCTCTAGAGCCAACGAAATCTCGGTGAAGAATCTGACCAAAAGTGCGGTAAGGCAGAGCGGCCCAGAGTCGTCAGGTGAACCGAGCTCCCCTGCTTTTGCGTGTAGCCCTGATTCTCGAGGGACTCCAACAATCCAAGCACCTCGGGCTGCGCCACCATCGAAACCGGCACCTCGGTATTGCACATCAATCGTCGCATCACCGATCGTCGAGTGACCTCAAAATCAGTGGTATCAATAAGGTATTGTGTTGCCAAATGCCCGCGATCAAGTGCCATGTGCCACGCGTCCATATCGATATAGTTTTGCGCAACAATGTCACCCACCTCGCTAACTGCACCCAGGCCTGCACCCAAGGTTTGCGACACTCGGGTTTCTGCATAGCCAAAGGCACTGTAACTTAGGCTGCCTTCTCGCTGTGCTGTTGCCAGCTTGTGGCCGGGGCGAACAAACGCGTTCAAACCAACCCAATCATAACCCTCTTGCTCAAGCCCCATTGCCACCGCATTAAAAATCGCCAGCTTCTCAGCGAGGCTGGGCATCGCGCGCTCGTCGAGCGCCGCTTGATGGGGGAACTGCTGTGGTCTGCGCGTATATTGCTGGCACACGAGCATGTCGGGCCCCAACTCAGCGATCAACGCAATGCTACCTTTAATCGTCTGCGATGTTTGACCAGGCAAACCAAATACGAGGTCCATGTTGATACTGTCAAACTTCATTTCTCGGGCAATGCTGTAAACGTCTTCGAGAAGCCCAAATGATTGTGTGCGACCAAGTTCATTTTGAACCTTGGCGTCTACATCTCGAACCTCAAGATGCAAGTTCCGAACGCCCAGGCCGTGCAGTAAATCCAACTGAGACCGAGACGTCCGCCGAGGATTAATCTCCATGGAAATTTCAGCATCGGGCGCCACTGTAAATGCAGTGTGTATCGAGCCCACGAGCCTGGCCATTTGGCCGTCACTCAAATAATTGGGCGAACCACCACCAATGTGAATCCGATTAATCAAGAGTGCGCCCCTTGATGACTGAGCCATCAGAGAAAGCTCTGTGGTCAGCGAATCTAAGTACCGGTCAATTGCCCTATGATCGTGCTCAATGATGGTGAGATGATCGCAGCTCAAGCAACGACTCGGACAGAAAGGTATGTGCACATAAAGCGCGGTTGCACCTTCTTGCGCGCTTTTTAAAGCGTCTGACAACTGAACATTCGCGTGATCGTCGACGACCGAGACAGCGGCACCAACAATCGCGTGCGGACTCTCGTGCCGATCAAAAATGTCGTCTAAGCCTGGCGGCTTTTGATTTGACCATTTCATGTTTACTCCCCCCCCCTCAAATACCGCGTCAATCGCTGGCTGGGTTCGACGGTGGCTAGCAAGCCAAGGACCGCAAACAAAAGCGCTGTAGAAGCACCAGTCAGTTGCGGACTAAACAAACGTGCCCGCTCTTCCACATTATTCTTCGGTCTCTGGCTCGTCAAGCAAACTTGGGAGAAATAATGTAGAACCGAATAGCTAGGCATCATCTTCATCGTCTCGCACGGCTCGCAGTTGGGGTGCGTTTCCTCTGGCCCACGACCAAAGCGCAGCATCATTGAGTGGAAACATCAGAAAAAGATGCTCAATTGACGCTAACAGCATCAAAGTGGCGATTAAATACAAGGATAGCTGTTGTGTGAGTTCAGCCCCTGCGGACGCACTGCCGAAGAGGGAGTAAGTCACGTAAAATCCCATCAGTGTCGACAGTGGTAAGAAAATACTGAGCCGATCCGTCTTCAAGTACGACACGAGATAGTGCAAGTGGTCCGGTAACCAACGTTCATTGAACGCTCGAACCCCGAGAAACAAATTCAGCTTTGCACTCCAGCGCATCAGCCAAAGCACGGTGAGCGTGTAGAAGGCAGTCGGGTTTGCTTGACCCATACTCATCACCGCCAGAAGCCCTACCGAGAGCAGAACACACACTTCGTGGTAAATCGTTGTGGCAACACCCCCTTTGAACCGCTCCCACATAGTGGCGTTTTTTTCACATACCTCGTGATTCGGCCCGTTAACGTAGCCCAACAAGTAACTGACCTCGAGCCAGGCCCATATCAGGAGTCCCAACATAAACCCCAGTGCCGCGGCCAAAGGCTCGCTCGTGTCCACGGTAAGGGGGACCAAACACCACGCCACAAGCGCCAGAATTGACAGTACGATAAAGCCCATCCTCGCCCGCTCGTGTGACTGATGAACAAGCAATAGAGCAAGCCCGGTCAACAACCACCATGAAGAGACCGCAATGACTAGAGCCGGAAGCAACATCGACTAAGACTGCTCCTGATCTGCAATATCGAAGGCGTGAGCGCGGTCAAAAATTGCGCGAAACTCGCGATAGTTATCGGGGCCAAAGGCTTCAATGGCGATCCAGTAACCCGTCAGCTCGTCAAGCAAGATAAGCCCGCCCGCGGCAGTCAACTCAAGAACGAACTGAGGGTCGCTCTCAATCGATCGAGACACTCGCTCACGAACAAGGGTACGCATAACACCGCGAACAAAGCTGCCTTCGCCGGCTGAATACGTGGCGAGCGGCTCTCTGCTCTCAAGGTGCTGAATAACCACGGCACCACCCTCTCCATCAGTGACAGTGAGGCTGGCTCGCGCCACAATCGGCACCTCCGGCTTTTGAGGTGGTCCCTGATGTCCCTGACTATTGACGGAAATCAGTGCCCATGACAGTCCCACAGCAGCGAACAATAGAACGACGGGGTGCCGTAGCACCCCGAACAACAATCCGGGCCAACCCACAATAATCCCCCCCAGCTAGCGAAGTACTAGCGTTTTCTACACTGCGGCAATCTGTGTTGCCTCTGCATCGCTTGATGTAACGCCCATCTCATCAATGATATTGACGAGTAACCGAGCGACAACATCGGGATCTTCTATCCCTCTCAGTAGCGGCTGCACTCGTCGAAAGCTGAACGGCCGGACGTGAGGCCAGAGCATCAACCAGTAAACCTTAGTACCTTCAATAGGCAGAAAAGTGATGTCGCCCGTTCCGTCTCGCAAACGCCTTAGCCCCGCTGACTCAACCTTCGCCAAAGGAAGATTGATGATCATCGGAAGCGCAACACCTGAGCGAATAATCAGTCGCCGATTCGTGATCGTGTAAAGCGTGCTGTTCGAATACAGTTTCGCCATGAACGCCAAGATGACAAGCACCGAAAGCGCCAACCCGCTTTGCCAAGCCAAAGTGCCTGTTAATACTGACAGGGACGCTCCATCCATGATTCGATAAATAGCGTGCGCAGAAATCAGCAGCAAAAAGTACAGCGATGCCGCATGCAACTGAAACACGCGCTTAGCCATCGATTCCCAAGTAGGTGACGACTGCCAGAGGACTTGTTCGCCCTCAGGCAGCTCCGATGGGAGCCCTACAATCGGCTCATACTCGTACTCATTCACAAGATCGGACCTTGGCGACCCGGCATCGCATACATTGTGCCGCCACCGTAGAAGGCGACGATCTTGTCCTCTTCCTGCAGCGTTACTTGATCTGGATTCGCCAAACCGGGCACCTGTTTAAACTGGTCGCTGCGAATAGACTTCACGTGGACGCTGCCGTCTCGCTTTACTCTTGCCATTGTCATAGGCAAAAGTACCCTGCGATCACCCACCTCGAGCTCCGCGTAGCGAAAGTGTGGTTCTGCGCGATCAACCCACAAATCGACCACAGTGGCTCCCTGAGCACCGTCACAGCCAAACACGGCTTGTCCGCGGGGGTCAGGATCGTTCTTGTGAACCTTGTGCTCACCATCGACCCTCAGCGGGACAATTCGCGGGGCTCCGTCAACGGTCAAATCAGGATGCTCCGGTCGAATTGCGTATGCCGCAGGGCCCACACCGTCGACCATTGGATCGCCGGTAGGCTCCAAAGGCGCACCTGGGTGAGCGTGGGTCGGCGTGGCTTTAAGCTCATACTGCTCAGGCATTGGCCCCGGAACAGTACGCTCGCCCTGGCCATGCGCCAGCTTGTAGGTTTTGGGGTTAGGAAGACCGCCAATACCGTTATCTAACTCATCAATTCGTCCATCGTGACGAATGGGAAAACCCTCGCGTTTTCCTTCTTTATGAAGGTAAAGCACGAGGACGACGAACGCGCCGCAAAATACGGTAAACGTTATCGCTGCAAAGTCTAAGTAAAATTCTCCAGTACCCATGGTGTGTCCTCCTGGCAGTGGTTTCTAGCTTGGGAAATCAGCAAGTTGCATTGTGCTTGGTTGGTTGTTGTTAATGCCTAACCGTCGCACCAATGGACCCAGTGCAATCAGCGAGGCGAATAAGATAATGATTTCGAGGTGGTAAACAGCGCCGTAAGGCGTTGCCGCGCTCGCAATCTCTGCGCTCACCATCCCACCCTCGATTAATACTTGGGTCGCGTCACGAAGCGCGCCACCTAAAAATACGGCGCAGCCTGCAGCGGTTGCCTGAACAGCGCCCCATATACCAATGACCAGGCCCGTGGTGGCGCTCCCCGCGAGCAGCATTGCCGCAGTCAGCGTTCCAACGGCAAATAAGCCGTTGCCAACACCAATCAAAAGCGTACCGAGCGCAAAGAGAGCCAACGACTCAATTGCGCCCGCAATGATCACGGCTGAGAATGCAAAGACCCCGATGACCGAACCGTAAGCAGCAAGCCGGATGGGTTCACCCGAATGTCCCAAATAACGTGCAGCCAGCGCCATTGCGAGTAGCATTCCGATCGCAAACATCGCGGTAAGCCGGGTCGTCTGACTCACCGACATGGCCAACACCTCAGCACCGTAGGGCTCCAGTAAAATTTCCTGCATGCTAAAACCGAGGGTGCCCAGTGCAACAGCGACCAGCAAGCGGTGCGCTCCCGGGTTTGATGACAGGGCGAGCCAGGAGGCTCTCAACGTAGGACGTTCAAGATCGAAACGCGTAAGGTCCGGTCTTCGCGGCTCCATTTGCCACATAGCGATAATATTTAGACCTGCTACAACGAGTGCAGAGCCTTGAATCACTTGAATCAATCTAAAGTAACTAAAAGGCTCCAGCAGAACAGAGAAGCCCAGTGCGCCAATAATCATGCCCACTAAGAGCATGAGGTAGAGCATCGTCACGACCTGGTGACGAGTCTTTTCCGTCGCAAGATCCGTCGCTAAAGCGAGTCCAGCGGTCTGCGTGATGTGCATGCCTGCGCCCACCATCAGCAGCGCGCCCAGCGACATCACAAACCCCAGCCAGGTCGCATTCCCCTCGCCAGAAGTCATAAGAATGAGTACGAATGGCATGAGCGCAAGGCCGCCAAACTGGCCCATCGTACCCATCCATAAATAGGGGAGACGACGATAGCCAAGAAACGATCGGTGATTGTCTGACCGATAGCCGATCAGCACACGTGCAGGCGCCAACAGCAAGGGCAAAGCGAGCATTGCTGAAACAAGCCACGCGGCGCGCCCCAACTCCACGACCATAATTCGATTCAGGGTACCGTTGAGCAGTACAAAGCAGATCCCGACCGAGACTTGAAACAGTGACAAGCGAGCCAATCTCGACAGCGTCAATTCGCCTTGCACCACGTTGAACCACGGTAGATACCGTGGGTTGATCTGCGCGGTGAAGGCGTTCAGCTGGTCACGAGTGATTAGCATGCTCTCACCAACTCCATTGCTTGTGACGTGTAAAACCCTGTTGAAACGCGCCGTTCACGAGAGACCTGCCAATGTGACAGCGCCTCTGAAGTCGTGATCGACCTAAGCAAGCTGTTCGGAGCAATGGGTTCAATGGCAGGCGCTCGATCACTTCTAGGAAACAATTTGCCAATCGCGTGCATTGCCGCCAACGGAATTGTTTTTGGGGCGAACGTGAAAACCATCGAGGTGTTAACAGTCGATGCCAGAGTCTCTAATGTTTTTAGACCGTCCTTCGCTGCGTAATGAATAATCGAGTCCATAGCGAGCACATGATCAAATTGCTCGCCCTCCAACTGACGCATGTCGCCCACAACAAACTGTATACGGCCATACTCATCGAGATCTGAGTAACGCTGATTCGCCAGACTGATCAGCGATTCAGACAAATCAACCGCGACAACTTGTGCGCCACGTTTTGCCAGCTCGATGGAAATCACACCGGTACCGCAGCCGGCATCGAGTACTTTTTTACCGCTCAGGTCGTCTGGAAGCCAACTCAACAAGGTGCTCCGCATTGACTCGCGGCCAGCACGAACAGTCTCTCGAATACCGCTCACCGGCTCATCCGAGGTCAGTCGTGCCCAGACGTCCGCAGCCGTTCTATCGAAGTAGTGTTCGATTTGCGCACGTCGCTGTTGGTAGTTGGCCAATGGCATCAATCAAATCCCAAAAAGTCGAATAGATCGCGATCTTTCATCGGCTTCACATCGTAGGACTTTGAACCGTAGTACAAGCCCTCAGCCAACTGCAGATACTCGTCTTGCACGGCCTTTAATTCGGGCGTCTCGGGCAGCTCAAATAATGTAGACTTCTTCAGTCGACTGCGACGAATCACATCGAGGTCTTTAAAGTGTGCTACGCGCCCCAGGCCCACCTCTGCGTTAAAGCGGTCAATCTCGTCGGTCTCCGCACTGCGATTTGCAATAACGCCTCCTAAACGGACACCATAATTTTTGGATTTTGCTTCTATCGCGGCTGCGATCCGGTTCATCGCAAAAATCGAGTCAAAATCGTTGGCTGTGACCACTAATGCGCGCTCAGCGTGCTGAAGTGGCGACGCGAATCCGCCGCAGACCACATCGCCCAGCACGTCAAAAATCACCACGTCGGCATCATCAAGTAAGTGATGTTGCTTCAAAAGTTTGACCGTCTGACCCACCACATAACCACCACAGCCTGTGCCTGCGGGTGGACCACCCGCCTCCACACACATGACACCGTTGTAGCCGATTTGAACGTAATCCTCCGTTTGCAGTTCTTCTGCATGGAACTCCACGGATTCAAGCACGTCGATAACCGTCGGTATCAGTGACTTGGTCAGGGTGAACGTCGAGTCGTGCTTGGGGTCACACCCTATCTGGATGACCCGCTTACCCAACTTTGAAAAGGCGACGGAAAGATTCGAAGACGTCGTGCTCTTTCCAATCCCACCCTTACCGTAAACCGCAAAAACTTTTGCTTTTGCAGCATCGATCTGCTCATCGAGATGGACTTGGACACTACCCTCGCCATCACCGCGACCCACGTCTTTTACTGGAATAAATTGATTTGGTGAATTCATGCTGCAACTTCCCCCGTGATACCCTCAAGAAGATCTTCAAGGTCTTCACCCGCGCGCCTAAGCGCCTCGAGTTGTTCCTCGTCAGCTCCCCAATAGTCTCTTTCTTGTGCCTCAATGAGTCGGTTTGCGACACGAGATGCAGCAACAGGATTGAGCTCAGCCAACCTGCGTCGCATATCTTCATCAAGAATGAATGTTTCTGACACTTGCTTGTAAACCCATGGAGCCACACCACCCGCTGTGGCTGACCAACCCATGGTATTGGTTAAGTGCGCCTCTATTTGACGCACGCCTTCGTACCCGTGATCGAGCATTGATTCATACCACTTCGGATTGAGCAGACGCGTTCGTGTCTCGAGTGCCACTTGCTCATCTAAAGTGCGAACTTTTCCGTCACCGCTGCCTGTATGATCAGCAATATAAACCGGCACTGAATCACCTTTAGCGCGCTGAACCGCACTGCTGATGCCACCCAATGTATCGAAGTAGTGATCGACAGTGGTGATGCCTAACTCGACTGAATCCAAGTTTTGATAAGCGAGATCGACATGACCCAAGACGTCATTGAGTAACTCAGTTTGCTGAGAGACTTGGCCGTTTCGCCCGTAAGCAAAGCCCTTTCTGTTGGTGTAGTTGTCGGCAAACTCAGATTCGTTTTCCCAGCGCCCTGAATCCACCAACATATTGACGTTGGACCCATAGGCACCCTCTGAGTTACTGAATACTCGCAATGACGCCGTATCCAGATCACAGTCGTGCGTGCGCTGATACTCCAACGCATTGCGACGAATCGGATTGAGCTCAAGAGGCTCGTCAGCAGCCGCTGCCAAATAGGCGGCCTCGGCCAACAGCTGTGTTTGCAGCGGCAGCAGATCGCGAAAAATACCTGACAAGGTCACGATTACGTCGACCCGTGCGCGCCCTAGCTCTTCAAGCGATATGAGCTCAGCACCCGACAAACGACCATAACTGTCAAATCGCGGCTTGGCACCGATGAGCGCTAGGGCCTGACCAATCGCAACGCCTTCACTTTTAAGATTATCGGTGCCCCATAAGACCAATGCGACCGAGGTCGGCAGTGAGCCTGTGTCCGCAAAATGCCGATCTGTCAGCTGGCTTGCTTGACGTTGTCCTTCGATAACAGCGAATGCGCTGGGAAGCCTGAACGGGTCGAAGCCGTGTATGTTACGCCCAGTTGGCAGGCTCTCTGGATTTCGAATAAGGTCCCCCCCCGACACCGGCGAAATAAAGTGACCGTCTAGGGCACTAATCAACGCGGGGAGCTCGTGCTCTTGAGCCAAATTCTCGAAGGTTTCTAGTAAACGCTGCGTCAGTGCCTCGATCTCGTCGCTAGGCACGTCAAGCTCCGCAAGAAGCCCCTTGAGTGCGGCTGTATCACCAGCCTCAAGCAACGCGTCTAAGCGTATTTCATCAATACCAAGCGCACCACCCGCTTCGGCAATCGCAGAGATCGTCTCCGCGCGCTCAGAGGAAAGCATTGGCGTCCCGACAACATGCATACCAAAGGGAATCAGCGATGTTTCAATTTCATCAAGCTGTGTGCGCAAAGCTCCAACCCAACGCTCAGCCTCTGAGAGTGCGTCTGGCGCTCCCCCATGGCTCAACTCACACCGCTCGGCATGACCTGCAATCGCATCGATCAGTAGCCTGAGCTGCTCGTCATGGGTCGCTGGATCTCGTGTTCGCCACCGGTCAATCATCGAGCGTAGCTCTGCAAATTCCTTGTGTAAGTCAGCCTTCGTCACCGGCGGCGTCAAATAACTGATCAGCGTCGCTGCCGATCGTCGCTTTGCAATGAGCCCCTCGGAAGGGTTGTTAGCCGCATATAAATAAAAGTTAGGCAAATCGGCAATGAGTCGATCGGGCCAGCACTTATTGGATAAGCCCACCTGCTTACCCGGCATAAATTCAAGCGCCCCATGTGTACCAAAGTGCAGCACAGCATCAGCTTCATAGTCTTCTCTAAGCCATCGGTAATAGGCTGAGAAACTGTGCGTCGGTGCGAGTCCACCCTCAAACAAGAGCCGCATCGGGTCACCCTCATAGCCCATGGCAGGCTGGATACCGACAAAGACGTTGCCAAAGGTTTGACCCAAGACGAAGAGCTGACGACCATCAGT
>ENA-UZXB01000562-UZXB01000562.1-metagenome-genome-assembly--contig:-Day-2-1m-contig-562_pt1 | contig 10053 bp, 8 predicted proteins | sample MGYA00260339_ERZ794899 | MGnify/ENA metagenome assembly ERZ794899 | reverse complement strand
AATAATTCAGAAGAAAATTAACCGTTTCTTCCCGCGGTTTAAGTTGTTCAGAATTTGAGGGTTCTTGAGTGTAAAGTTTTGCCATTCGCAATCATTTTTTGTGTGTGATTTACTACCAAAACGCAAAACTTTTACTTTTATTATATCAACCTCTAATTTATAAGACTAATATTGTGTTTTTCAATCATTTTACGAAGGTTTATCAACCCATAACGCATACGTCCTAGTGCAGTATTGATACTTACCCCTGTGTTTTCTGAAATCTCTTTAAAACTCATATCTTGATACATACGCATCTTTATAACTGCCTTTTGATCTTCTGGTAATTCTTCAAGTAATAAACGAACATGATCAGAAATTTGTTGATCCACAAGTCTGTGTTCTGCATTTGCACTACCATCTGATATTACAGAAAAAATATCAAAATCATCATTATTTTTAAATTTTGGCATGCGATTATTTTTTCTAAAAAAATCAATCACAAGATTATGAGCTATACGCATCACCCAAGGCAAAAATTTACCTTGTTCGTTGTACTTCCCTTTTTTTAGTGTTTTTATCACTTTAACAAAAGTATCTTGAAAAATATCTTCCGTTGCATCGCGGTCATATACTTTGGAAAATATAAAACCATACAAACGTTGTTGGTGTCTATTAATGAGAATAGAAAGCGCACTTTCCTGTCCTGAAATGTAATTGTTTACGAGCTGGGCATCGCTCAAAGATTTGATATTCATAACATTACTAATTTTAGCAACACCAATAAGGTGTTGAGATTAAAATTTCTTTTAAAAGTAATGTTATTTTATAAGCGATTCTTTTAGAATTGAAATCAAATATAAAGGGTTTAAAACTAGAAATCCAAATTTTTGTGGCTTTTTTTTATTCTTAATAAGACGTTAATCTCTTTTATTTCTTTGGGCAATAATGGTATCTTTACGACTTATTTTTGGTCAATGTCAAACACGTTTACTAAGCTACACCCAAAAGATTATATTCTAATCAAGGGCGCAAAATTACACAACCTAAAAAATGTTGATGTGGCAATTCCACGCAACAAGCTGGTTGTACTAACTGGTCTTTCTGGTTCTGGAAAATCAAGCTTAGCTTTTGATACACTTTATGCCGAAGGACAACGCCGATACGTAGAAAGTTTATCGAGCTATGCACGTCAGTTTTTAGGACGGTTACACAAACCAAATGTTGATTATATAAAAGGCATTGCACCCGCAATTGCAATTGAACAGAAAGTCAATTCAACAAATCCACGCTCTACAGTGGGTACTTCGACCGAAATTTATGACTACCTAAAATTACTTTTTGCTCGAATTGGCATTACATACTCCCCTATTTCAAATGGTATTGTAAAAAAAGACAACACCACAGATGTGGTAGATTTTGTTCAATCTTTTGATGAAAATCAAAAATTACTTTTGCTTGCTCCAATTCATCTAGAAAAGGGCCGCCAATTGGACGAAAAATTAAAAACGCTTCAAAATCAAGGGTTTTCACGAATTAATATCAATAATAAAGTAGAACGTATAGACCATTGTATTGGTATTGGTGTAGAAGTCTCTAATCTAAAGCTTGTAGTCGATCGTATTATTGTACGCCACGAAGAAGATTTTTTTAATCGCCTTGCAGATGCTATTGAAATGGCTTTTTACGAAGGAAAGGGGAATTGTGAAATTGAAAATTTAGACCAAAATTCAACCCAAGTTTTTAGTAATAATTTTACACTAGACGGACAAACATTTCTTGAACCTACAACCCATCTTTTTAGCTTCAATAATCCCTATGGCGCTTGTCCAAAATGTGAAGGCTATGGTGATGTTGTAGGGATAGATGAAAGTCTTGTGATCCCCAATACAACACTGTCAATTTATGAAAATGCCATTTTCCCTTGGCGTGGAGAAAGCATGTCTTATTTTAGAAATGAACTAGTCAATACTAGTCATAAATTTGATTTCCCAATACACAAGCCCTACTTTGAATTAAATGCAAAACAAAAAAAATTGCTCTGGACTGGGAATTCATATTTTACAGGGCTCAATGCATTTTTTGAAGAGTTAGAAGCCAAAGCCTATAAAGTTCAAAACAGAGTAATGCTTTCTCGTTATCGTGGCAAAACAAAATGTAGCAAATGTGAAGGCAAACGACTACGTGAAGAAGCCAATTATGTAAAAATTGGTGGGCGTTCAATTACAGATTTAGTAGAGTTACCCATTAAGGAACTTAAAGTTTTTTTTGAGCAATTGACACTTACAGAAAATGAAAACGAAATTGCAAAAAGACTGTTAGTTGAAATCAGAAATCGCTTGCGTTTTCTATCTAATGTTGGGCTCGATTATTTAACTTTAAACAGAAAATCAAACACACTTTCTGGTGGCGAAAGCCAACGAATAAACCTTGCTACATCTCTTGGTAGTAGTCTTGTTGGCTCTATGTATATTTTGGATGAGCCCAGCATAGGTTTACATTCCAAAGACACAGAACAGCTCGTTTCTGTCCTAAAATCATTACGTGATTTAGGCAATACGGTTATTGTTGTTGAACACGATGAAGTTATTATGAAAGCCGCAGATTATATTATTGATATTGGTCCTGAAGCTGGTAGTTTCGGTGGAGAAATTATGGCCACAGGTGATTATGACTCTATTTTAAAAAACAACACACTAACGGCAAAATATCTCAATGGAACAATGGCTATTGAACTCCCAAAAAACCGCAGAACATCAAAATATGCTGTAAAAATTAAAGGAGCACGTGCCAATAATTTAAAAAATATAGATGTTGAATTTCCATTAAATATGCTCACTGTGGTCACAGGTGTTTCTGGAAGTGGAAAAAGTACATTAGTTAAAAACATTTTATATCCTGCTCTAAATAAAGCCCTTGTTGGATATGGTGAAAAACCTGGCGATTTTTCAAGTATTTCAGGAAACTTTAGTTCTGTAAAATTTATTGAATTTGTAGATCAAAACCCTATTGGGCGGTCTTCGCGCTCCAATCCCGTAACTTACATCAAAGCGTATGATGATATCCGAATGTTGTTTTCAAAACAAAAACTTAGTACGCTAAGAAATTACCAACCAAAACACTTCTCTTTTAATGTTGATGGCGGGCGCTGCCCTAGTTGCAAAGGCGAAGGTGTTGTAACAATTGAAATGCAGTTTATGGCTGATGTACAACTCAAATGTGAAAGCTGTCATGGAAAACGTTTCAAAAAAGAAGTTTTAGAAGTCAAATTCAATGAAAAAACAATAGATGATATTTTGAATATGACTATTGATGAATCTTTGACTTTTTTTGAGACACACAATTGCACCAAAATAAAAAAGAAACTACAGCCTCTACAAGATGTTGGTTTGGGCTATGTAACGCTTGGACAAAGCTCTTCTACCCTTTCAGGTGGCGAAGCACAGCGTATCAAATTAGCTTCATTTTTGGGCAAAGGAACTAACAGCGAATCGGGGCTTTTTATTTTTGATGAACCGACAACAGGTTTGCATTTCCATGATATTAAAAAACTGCTTAAATCATTTAATGCACTTATTAATCATGGCCATTCTATTATTGTGATTGAACATAATTTGGAACTCGTCAAATCTGCTGATTATATTATTGATTTAGGCCCAGAGGGTGGGAAAAATGGTGGCCATCTTTTGGCCGAAGGCACTCCCGAAACAATTATAAATTCTAAAAAATCAAGCACAGCAAAATATCTTAAAGATGTTTTAAATAGCTAATAATCAATTATTTATTTAATGGTATAAATTATGGCACACTGTTTGGTCTAAACCTAACATGAATCTATAAAAATTTATATTATGAAAAAATTACTGATTATTTTAAGTGCCGCTATTTATTCTAGTTTTTCGTTTGCGAATGCGCCACTAAGTGCTCGCAATTACAGTAATGCTTTCATTTTTGATGAACAGGGAATTGAATTTGCTGTATTTCCTGACGGACATTTTGATTTTAATATTTTGAATCAAATCAATGGCGTTTATGATTCAAACGTAAGCGTCTTGGATGTTGGATTTTATGATGATATATATCAGTTTTAATACAGGTTACCGCTATGATGCCTATATTCAGTATGATGATTTTGGTGCTATAGTTCAAATTCAAAATGTTCCAGTTTTTTATGATTTTTATGGTCGTGTACGTCAAATTGGAAATATCCATATTCGTTACAATCAAAAAGGATATGTTCGTCAAGTCGGGTGGCTATATGTAAATTATCGTCCTAACTTGAGTTTTTATTGCCATGGGTATATCAATAATAGAAACCGTTTTTACAGACAACGCCCATGGCATGTACACTATAGAAGACCGAGTTTACACACAGCTGTAGTATACGGTCGACCATACAGAAGGCATTATACCCCTACTCGTCGTCATTACAATGGCCCCTTACCGCAATAATCGTAGACCACAAGTATATCATAGTAATACACGAAGTAGAACAAGAAGTAACCATTCGCTTGGATATACCAATGGAAATCGCAATGAGAATTCTGTGACTAGATCAACAACAAGACGTTCTGTAAATAGAACAAATAATAATATTAATATGCGCAACCAAACTCCTGTTCGCTCTACCGAACGGACTCGTAGTACTATTGTACGTACAACGACACCAAATCGTGGACAATACAACAGGGAACCTAATACAAGAAGTGCTAATGTGGCACAGCTGAATCGAAGAACAACAACACATTCTGTAGCACAAAACAACACACGTTCGCAACAAAAACGAACACCGAGCCGCTCAAGAAAAAACAACTAAAACCTACGCTTATTTTGATTTTTGTTTGATTAGTAAGAAGAGCCATCCTAATTTTTTTAGGGTGGTTTTTTATTTATAATTCAATACTTCTGCCAACTGTTTTGTACAATTTTTACGAGAAAAACGTTCTATATCTTTTGAAGATACAGAAAGTGAATTGGTTTTGTAGCCCTCAAAAAGCTCTAAAATATGTGTTTTTAATGCAGTTTTATTATCGTAATCGAAGTATCTTCCTGTGTGGGTGTCCTTTAAAATAGACGGTATATCAGAGTGCTTTGGCCCAAGAGCTACAATTGGACGATTGGAATTGATATATTCAAATAATTTCCCTGGAATGATGTATGATGCTTCTGTTGTATTAGCTTCTAAAAGCAATAAGACTTGAGTTTTTCTTTGATACATAACAGCTTCATTATGGGTAACTGAGCCTACTGTTTTTAGAAAAGATGTTAACCCTGTAGAGTCAATTGAGGTTCTAACATCTGCACTTACATTACCTACAAGAACCAATTGAAAATTGGCCTTAAACTTTGGAATTTCTTGAACAAGTTCAGATAAAACGTTCCACAATAGTATGGGATTTCTTTGATTCAAAAGAGAACCTATATGCGTCAATGAAAATTTTGAATCTAAAGTAATTGAAGGCACATTTTCGTCATCAAAACCATTGGTAATTACAGAAATAGGTTTTCGGGTGATTTTAGAAAACAACTGTTTTGTTTGCAAAGAAGTTACAATAATTTGATCTGATGTGTTCAACACTTGATGCTCTAATTTCAAATGATTTTGTTGGGCATTCTTAGTTAAATTCAAATTTTTGTGATAACTAATATCCGTCCAAGGGTCTCTAAAGTCGGCCAACCATTGAAGTTGATATTTTGCTTTGAGTTGCATTCCAATAAGGTGAACACTGTGCGGCGGACCAGTGGTTATGATGGTGTCTATTTGATGTTTTGAAATGTAAGACGATAAATATTTTACAGAGGGTTTTACCCAAAAAACACGAGCATCTGGAACAAAAAAATTACCACGAATATAAAGAAGAAAACGTTCAAAAAGACCTTGTTTTTTTAAATCTGGAATACCCCCTTTTGACAATTTATTTGTTTTTGATTTAAATAAAAGTTTCAAAAAACGTAGTGGTTCTTTTATAGGGTGTTTGAGCACTTTTATTTTAGAATCAACTTCTTGCAAAAGGATAGAATCTAGGGTTGGGTATAAGGGATTTTCTGGACAGTATACAATAGGTTGAATATTGAACTCAGGTAAATATTTAACAAACTTCAACCAACGCTGTACACCAGGTCCGCCAGCAGGAGGCCAATAATATGTTATTATAAGCACCTTTTTCATTTATTTTTATAAATTAAAATAAAAGCACCTAAAATTAAAATCAAAAACACAATAGAACTTATAAGAGAAATCTTTGCGCCAGTATGCACCACTTCTGGTTTGAACTCAAACTTTATGGTGTGATTACCTTTTGGTATTTCTAAACCTCTTAAGACATAGTTTACATTGTAATGAGGAACCTCTTGTCCATCAATAGTGACCTGCCACCCATTTTTGTAATAGTTTTCAGAAAAAACAGCAAAACCATCATTGACATTAGAAGAAGAATAAACAAGTTTATTTGGCGCATAATCTTTCAATGTAATAGTGGCCTCTGAATCTATAGAATAGCTTTTTGATTCATGGTATTTTTTGTTTATCACTGCTGAAATTTTAGTTTTTAATGTGTCAAGCGCTAGAATTTCTGTATCGGCATTGGAAACTGCTGTTAGAGTGCTTATAAACCATGCATTGCCATTAATTTGATCATTTTCAACATATTGTAACTGATTATCATCGTCTCTGTATATGATGTATTTGGTATTAAGCATATTAAAGACCTCTGGATTTCCTTTTTCAATATGGAACGACATTAGTTCATTAAAACGGCGCATTTTGGCTGCATGATAACCACTTATGGAATTGTGAAAATAAGACGATTTTGTAGAAGCATCGGAAGTGTCGTATACCCTAAAAATATCTTTGTCTTTTAAAATTTCTTTATCAATTGACGTGGCGGTGTAAGGTTTATCAACTTTTAGAGCAGACACAAAATTATCGTTGTTAACATAACGTCGATCAACGGCAACTAAATCGAATACAATCAAAACACCAAAGATTACAAGAGTTATGTTTTTATTGATTTTATGTTGAAGGTAAAACCATAGGGTTGCAGAGGCAACTGCAACAAGTGAAAAAGTTCTAATCAAATCGTCGGTAAATAGCTGCATGCGATCTTTGCGTAATGCTTTTACAAAATTAACACCATAGAATTTTTGATATTGCCCATCGCGAAGCCCTACAAAATCAAACAAACTCGTTTTGAATAATAAGAACATTGTTGTTAAACCAAGAATTGAAATTGTAGCATATTTGAGCGCCTTAAATTTTTGTGATTTTGATGTATCATCTGTAAAAAACTTACTCAGGCCAAGCATGGCCAAAACAGGAATGCAAAGCTCTAGAATAACCTGAATGGAACTTACGGCTCTAAATTTATTATAAAGTGGCACATATTCGATAAACAAGTCTGTGAGTGCTGAAAAGTTTTTTCCAAAGGATAAAAATAAGGAAAGAAGTATTGCCGAAACTAACCACCATTTATGTTGTTCTCTATATAGAATTAACGCAAGTAAAAACAAAAAAATAGGAACAGCACCCACATATGCAGGAGCTTCAACAATGGGCTGTTTGCCCCAGTACATTGGGGCTTGTTTTATTTCATTTTGCGCTTGCAATGCTGTTGCTCCCAAAGTTTTGTAGGCTGTATAGGTTTCAGAATTTGTATCTAATTCTTCTGTAGATCCGCCACCCATAAAGCGTGGTATAAGTAAATTAAAGCTTTCAAGAATACCATAACTGTATTCTGTAATGTATGCATTGTCTAGCCCAGTTGATTGTTTTCTAGCGGTACCGTCGGTAAGAATAGATAATTCACTTTGACTTCTAGTACTTTCTTTAACATATTCGCTAGTGGCAAGTAAGTTGGCAGCGTTCATTCCTACTGCTAAAATAGCGGCACAGAGTAGCACTGAAGTAGATTTTAAAAATGCTAATAATTCTTTCTCTCTATATGATTTAATCAAATAAGAAAGACCTAAAAATAAAATAACAAACAACAGGTAATAAGTCATTTGTGGGTGATTTGTAACAATTTCTAAACCAGAAGCCAGTGTTGTTAGAAGAAAGCCTATTAAATAGCGTTTTTGAAAGACTAAAATTATACCCGACAAAACAAATGGCATATAAGCAATAGCGTGGGCTTTGGCGTTATGACCTACTCCTAAAATTATAATTAAATAGGTAGAAAACCCAAATGCAAGTGCACCAAGCGCTGACACACGAAAATCTTGACCCAAAACTAAAAGAAGGATATAAAATCCCAAGAAGTAGAGTAAAAGATAATCTGCAGGTCGAGGCAAAAAGCGCAGTGATAAATCTAATATTTTGATATAATTATTAGGATATTTTGCACCTAGCTGATAGGTTGGCATTCCCCCAAAAGCACTATTAGTCCAATAGGTTTCAGCATCATTTGATGCTCTAAAATCGGTATGTTGTTTAGCCATACCTGTATATTGTACAATATCGCTTTGCATTATTTTTTTGCCTTGCAAAATTGGACTAAAATAGGCCACAGAAAGCAATAGAAAACCAATAAAAACGAGTAGATGTTTGACGTACTTTTTGAGTAATTGATTCATAATCATTTAATTAATCTATCTCTTCATAATCAATATACTCCCCTATATCATTATTTGACGAGTGTTTTTTTGGTGATTTATCTATAGATATTTCTCCCTCTTTTTGAGTTGAATTTGTTGGAGCATTTTGATGAAATTGGCGCTCCATTTTACGAGCAATTGAGCGTAAAAAAAAGGGAGCTAAAAGACGCATTACATATTTGAAAATGGTATAACACAAAACTATTATGAGAATAGTTTTAGCTAAGCCTACAATAGATGCTGTTTGAATCATAAGTGATAAATTTGCTCAAAAATACAATTCTTTAATTTATTTTTAAGGAATAATAAAGCAATGAATACCAAAAAAGCCCAAAATACGTTTTCAATTGTATATGATTTATTTAAAAATATGTAGATTTGATAAAAGCAAAATAACAATGACCTCAATCTTTAAAAACACCTTTATTTTTTTATTGTTCTGTACAGCATCTATTCACGCACAATACACCGATGTGATTAATTCTAACCGTCCAGGGGCTTCACAAACAGCATTTTCAGTAGGAATAAACGTATTACAATTTGAAGTTGGCCCTTTTTTAATGAATGAAAAAAGAACACCTTACCCATCTTATGAAGTCGAAGGTTTTGGTGTTGACTTTGCTGCTCATTATGGTTTTTTTAAGGAAGCTCTAGAGGTTAATCTTCAAGGAACATATCAAAGGGATAAAAAAACATACACTTTTGGTACTCCTGTTGAAAGCAAAAGAGCAAACTTTAAAAATCTAAATTTAGGAGCAAAATATTTAGTTTACGATCCTAACAAAAATAGAGAAGAAAAAATAAACGTCTACAGTTATCATGCAAATCGTGGATTTAAATGGAGACATCTTATTCCTGCAGTTGCCGTATCGGCAGCTGTAAATTATGACTCAAAAGATAACCCTTACACCGCAGGTGGTGTTGATGGATTGAGCTATCGTGCTGCTCTTATTACACAAAATAATTTTTATGGTGGATGGGTTTTTGTAACCAATTTGATGATGGATCGCATCAGTTCAGATCAACAAGACTTGCACTACATTCTTACGCTAACGCATTCTTTCAATCCAAAATGGGCTGTTTTTATAGAAAAGCATGGGATAAAAAGTGATTTTTATGCTGATAATCTTGTGCGTTTTGGTGGTGGATACCTCTTTAATAAAGATCTGCAATTTGACACGGCAGTCACATTAAATTTTAAAGACACACCATCTGTTTTTAGTGTTAATTTTGGCGTTTCGTACAGATTAGATCGTCATGTAGATAAACCAAAAATTAATAATAATAGCTCAGCAAAAGATCAAAATAAAAGAAAATCACGCTCCAAAAAAAAGAAATCAAAAAAGAAAAAAGTTGAAGATTTTGACGAAGGATTAATTTTATGATTGAAATAAAAGAAGTTTTTTCTAAGGAAGGAAAAAAAGCATTTGTAAAATTTCCGTTTAAATTATATAAAAATTCTACGAATTGGGTGCCTCCAAT
>ENA-UZXB01009013-UZXB01009013.1-metagenome-genome-assembly--contig:-Day-2-1m-contig-9013_pt1 | contig 10059 bp, 7 predicted proteins | sample MGYA00260339_ERZ794899 | MGnify/ENA metagenome assembly ERZ794899 | reverse complement strand
GACCTAGCAAAAGAGTCAAGACCCTCAAGAAGGTTCCCAGCTAGAGTCAGCCCAGTACTTGAAGTAGGTTGAATAGCTCTCTCGTATGCCGCAGCACCCTGTACATTCTGTTCTAGTGTAAAAGCCATCTAATTATTCTCCTTGAGCAGCTAGTGCTGTAAGTCTTGCGGCAGCAGACTGCCCTTGTGTTCTTTCTAGTAGATCAGTGATTGAGTTAAAGCTAATGATGCTTCTGTACAATCTCTGTTGGTTCTCATAAGAGAAGCCACCATCCTCAATCAAGCTAAGGGCATCCTGATAGAGTGCCTGACCTTCTGCAATCTTAGCTTCATCACCTGTAGCAATAAGTTCAATCGCTTGGTCCCCGTATCTTCTGATAGTAGCACTAACGGTTCTGAACCTGCGGTCATCACCGTAAGAGATGTCTTTAGCATCGTAGTGGTTAAGAACTCGCATAGGTGTAGCACCAGCTACGATAGAAGAGATAAGACCAAAGGTAATTTCTTCTTCTGCAAACTCACCTGCAATGCCTCTACGCTTACTACGGTACTCTCCTGTTTCGATAAGTTCAGAAATCTTAGAGAACATATCTACAGATTTTACACCTCTTGTCAACTGTACAAACTCTTGATAAGCAATAGAGTGTTGACCACTCACCAAAGCTCCTACCAATCCCCTTACAGCTTTATAGCTATCACTAAGAATTTGACCAGAAGGACCAGTAACCGTAGCTAGGAGAGGGTCATTACCAAACGAGTCAGCATACTGTTGTACGATACCTGACAGAGGGCCAATACGAGACCCTAGTGATACATCTGTACCTGCCAACTCAGACAAGGCCAAGTCAAACAAACCGAACTTAACTGCGTTCAAAGCCTCTACTGCATTAGGGTCTTCTGGGTTAATACCCAAGGATGTCATTCCAGCAATCATACGGGGAGGAGCACCCATACCTCTCATACCAAAGGCTAGTGTGTTAAACGTAGCCATACGTGCTCTCTCAGCACCTGTCAAGTCTCTGCCGATAAGGAGGTTGTCCACGAAGCGCAGAGAGTAGGACTGCCACTGTGTCGCCAAGGCAAGGATAGGGTCTACTGTACCCTCTGTACCACCTTGGAACCTAGCTCTCTGACCAGATGTCATACGGAAGGTAAGGGCTTGTTCTCTGTTTGCAATGTAACGGATACCCTTGTCTGAAAAGGCATCGTCAGAGATACGTTTAGCATTATGTTCCATTACAGCTACAGCTGCGGCTGCAATCCTACCATAGAGTTCACCACCTTTGAATGGTGTGAGACCCATTTCCAAGGCTTCACTAAAACCTGTCTTGTTGCTGTTAAATGTAGCACCACTACGTTCAAGAGTGTTAGAGCCAATGATGCTTCTGCCTGACTCTTTCATGTACCTTACAGTGTCAATCAACTCCTGCTTGGTCATCATCAAGCCACCATACTCACGCATGGTTTCACTTACAAGTCTCTCAATGTCAGCATCAGCTGCTTTACGTGTCTTAAACAGTAGGGATGCAATGATCGGTACGTTAGCAGCAGCCTGAGCACCGTACTTAGGAGAGATAAATGTAATCTGTGCTACGTGTGAGGCGTTAAGAATGAACTGGTCTGGGTTACCCAAGCCCATCTTCATGTGAAAAACAACAGCCCTTGTACGTCCAGCTGCTCCACCAATCCAACCAGCAGGGTTTGTTACAACACCCGTCTTATCATAGATGAACTCAGACAAGGAAGTCATGTAGGGTGTGGTCGCATCTGTACGATCCAGCAAACCAAGACGTGAATTGATAGCTTGCTGTTGCTGCTTCATCTCACGGTTGATACCTTTATTGTCATCACTCACTCTAGCAAGTCTAATAAAGTCTTCTGGGTTGTGAGGCACATCACCATCAAAGGTTACGTTACCTCTAGCTCTAGCCTTTCTGACCCAGCCGTTAACTGCGGACTGAGTAGCCTTGTAGTGAGAGTACCGATAGGCCTCAGACTTAAACTGTTCTACAATATTTTCGATAGGGCTTTGGTTTACTGTACGTCCACCACCGTAAGTCATGGGGGGTGTGTCACCACGTTTACGGGTTACCCGCATAGACTGGTACTCACCCATATTCAGCCCTGCACCCTCAGGAATAGCTGCCTCTACTCTAGAATCTCTAGCCTTGATGTCAAAACGGTTAGTGAAGCTCTCGTTATGATCAGCAGCAATTCTCTTAAGAGTATCAAAGTCTACTACGTTAGGGTTCCAGCTGTTATTACGAGCAATGATTGCGTTAACCTTTGCAAGGTCTTCACCAGACAACTCAAGTTTACGAATACCCTTCAAGCCCCTTGAGGCAATGTAAGGAGCTAAGGTATCTACAATGTTGTTAAGCTGGTTTCTAGCTGTTCTAGCTTCCTTCATGCTGAAAGAGCCAAGCAAGGTACGGAACCCACCTGTTATCTTACGACCACCAGCTAGTGTTTCGTCGTATGTTGTACCAATAAAGTGGCGCAGCCTATCGTTGTTACGAGGACCACCTACGTTGTAGCCAAGTACGTCAGACTTAAGCGGTACTCGTGTAGAAACAACATCAGTTACATGGTCATACTTAAGACCATCAGCTGCCTCAAAAGGTTCGTCTAGCTTGTATACAACTCTCTCACCAACCTGACTAGGGTTTACTTGCCCAGTCAGTCTACTAAACACAACAGTGTTTTCAGGAAGTGTGTCAACTACAACACCAATCGTGTCGTAACCCTCTTCAACAGTCACAGTACGACCATTACGTTCAGCTACTCTCTTAAGAATATCTGTAGCCTTGATGTTCCATGCTGCATTGTTAATATCTGTAATAGCTGTATAGGCTTTGAGTTGCTTTTCTGAGGGTGTCTTACCATACAAAGCAAAGAAGTCTCTGATAAACTCAGGCTGTGTAGGAGCACCCCTGACAGCAGCAAGGCCCGTGTCAATGTCACCAAGGATACCATCACGGTAGCCTGTCATGATACCCTCAACTTCCTCAAACTCCCCCTTAGAAAGAGCACGGACATCCTTGAAGGACTGATCAGCAAACTTAGAGAACCGTGTTACTACACCCTCTGCTGCGTTAATCAGGAAGCCTAGACGTTCACCAAGGGCTGTCTGCGGTGCGGAGATAATACCAGCTACTGCTCTCTTGAAGGCATTCTCTTCTGGTCTTACATCCTCAAGAGTGTCAGCAAGTCTACGAGTATCAAGGCGTTCACTGTACTCAAGGTAGTAGCCTTTGGGTTGAACCTGTGCTTCTACACCCTCAGGAACATCTCTCATTTTCAACACAGGCTCACCTGTATCTGTACGGATAACTCTAGGTGCTTCTACTACTTTGTAGTCAGGGTTGTTGTTTACAGCCTTAAGTGCTGCTTCCCTAGTAGGAAAGGCTTTTCCGTCGATAGCATTACCTAGACGTACAGTAACCGTAAACAAGTCAGAACCTTCATCCAGAGTCCTGTAGAGGGCAGCTGTAGCATTGTTAGTCACTTTAGCAACTCTAGCTACAACACCCTCTGCAAGCTCCTGTACTGCCTCAACGGAGAAGGCTCTACCTGAAACAGGAGACTTCATAAGTTTAGACATCTTCTCAAACAACATAGAAGAGTACGTTCCCTGAGTAGTACGAGCAGAGTTAGGCATGTTGACTGGACGTACAGGGCCTTGAAAGGGGTCCATAGTACTAGGACCAGCCTTAAAGGTAGTGTTGTCAGGAGCAGCGCCTGTGTTCATCTGACGGACTGTAGCATCCGCCCCCGCATCTGCACCTCTTGTAGCAGTGACACGATCTGTAGCAGAACGAGAAGACATCAGCCTTTCAAGAACTTCTCTAGAGGCTCTAGGAATACCTGTAGCTGCACCCCTAGCACCAGCCAAACCTAGACGGAGAACGCCTCTTGTAGTACCAGCTGTAGCAATCTCAGCCCAGCCGATAAACTGCTTGAATCCAGCCGCAGGGTCAGTACCAAAGTTTTCTAGTTGCGCTTGAACCTCTCTAAGGTTCTCATACTCTCTGATGTTGAATATGCCTTCTCTTTCGGCAGAGGCAAGTTCTGCTTCCCAGTATGCCTTAAATGCTTCTGGGTCTAGGTTTAGTGTTTCAGCATACTCTTGACTCTTAGCCTCATCATACCTTTGAATGTCTCTAAGAACAAGGAGAGGAAGTTGGGCAAAGTTATCAATACCACCAGCAATCCAACGGAAGGTGGAGGGATCGTTAGCTTCTAGTCTCTCTTCAATACGGTTAGTCAACCACTCGTAGTTAGTCAACATACCAAGACCTTGAGGATCAAGCTCTTCGTCGTCAGTCATCAAGATACTGTTAAAGAAGTACTCTCTAAGACCCACTGATTTACTCTGACGTTCTTGGTATGCTCTCAGTCTTTCAGCTGCTTCATCTACAGGAATACCTGCGGCAAACAGGGTATCTAAGTATCTCTCTGAGTTAGGATACTGTCTTAGCAAGTCTTCGTGAGTAAGGTCTCCAGCAACCCTAGCCTGAGAAATCTCTACAGGGTCTACCTCAAGTAAAGTAGACTGTTGGTCAACAATAGCTTGTTCACGAGGAGACTCAGGGTCAATCCGAACAGGAGCCTGTTGAGGTTCGTCACCGAACTGTTCCTCTAGGCTTGTCAGAGTATCTTCAAAGGAAGGGATACCAGTCATTTAGTTTTCTTCCTTATCAGATAGAATTACGAGCATACTGATTATCAATGACACGATCAACTCTTCTCTGAGTAAACCCTTCCCCGATACCGCTTAAAAACTGTTGACCCTGTTGAGAGAAACCAAAGTTCATAACACTAAACCCTAGACCTGCAATCTGACTAGCCCTCTGCTGCTTAATACCTAGCTCAGTGATCTGACCAGAAAGACCACTCATCTGTGTACCGAAGCCTAGCTCAGAACCAAGTTGAGAACGACCAGAGCCTACTGCACCCTGTAGACCAGAGGATTGAGCTACTCCAGATGCTTGAGCAGATGCTCTAGACCTAGCACTAGCAATCATGTTTGATCGAATAGCGGCTCTGCGTTGTCTTTTCTGTTGTAGCTCTTGTGCTCTCTGTTGAAGACGAGCAGACTTACTAGCTGCTCTGCCAGCCTGTACTGTACCTGCTACACCTGCTACTGCACCAATCGTAGACACACCTGCTGCAAAAGCTCCAGCCGCAGGAGCACCTAAGGCTGTGCCAATACCAGCTATAGCTGTACCAATAATTGCTACCATTTTATAAGTCCTTTAGATATACAGTTTCGGATTTATTGTAACCTAGTCTGTTGTACAAATTCTCAAGGCTAGAGATACCTTCAATATCTCCCATACCTACTTGAGAGGCTCCACTCTCTTTGGCCCACTTCTCAAAGGCTTTCATAAGACGTATGGAAGCTGGCTTACCTCTGTAGTCTTTAGAAACAAACCAAGCAAGTTCTGTTGCTTGAACCGTATGCGACATGTACAACTCAGATAAGAGACCTACGAGTGCTCCTTCGATCTCACCGTCTACGTCTATAAGGAAGATTTCCATATTCGTATTGTGAAAGGCTGACAATAAAAACTGCTCTGTCTTGTCTTTGTTCCACTTGTGAGACTTTGGAGCTTCTTTTGAGAACTCCTTTGCCAAGATTAGAATGTCAAAGACATCCTCTGGCGTTGCTGTTCTAATCTTAGATACCTGAGTTTCTTGCACCGATTACCTCGTAGCCTACCAGATGAAAGTCTTTACCTTCTGTACTCTCAAACCGTAGTTTCATTGAACGTCCTCTGCCTCTGACCTTAGACTTAGTAACAACAGTATCTGTAGGATAGTTGATTGAACTAAGATCGTTAGGGTCTACAACAGGAACATCCTTAAGTTTGTAAATTTCCCTAGGTGTAGAGTTAGTCTTGCTTAGGTTCCAAGACACGGACATCTTACAGCTTGAAGGATTGATGAAGGCGTAACCTGAGCCGTCTGCTACATAGCCATCCTCTGTCACACGCATGTAGGTTGTAACGTAAGGGGCATTCTTAAAGCCTGACAGGTTACCCATGAAGTCATAACCTGCTTCCGCAAAGCTACTGTAGTCTGCATCACCCCAGTCTAGGTAAGTATCACCACTAAAAGTAGCAACAGTAAGTTTGGAGTCCGTACCACTTCTGACAAGAAGTTTAATCTCACTATCACCCTGTAGGAAGTCTCTGTACAAAGTGGCAACTACGTTGTTAGCACCGTTAACAATAGTATTTGAACCGTTAACTACTTGTGTCTGTGTAGACGTAGAACCTAAGCCACTGAAATAAGAAGTACCTACAATGTAGTGTCCGTCTGTACCATCACTTACCTTCCAAGGGTAAAAAGCCTGTAGAGGCAGGTCCAAGACAAGGATGTTATTGTACTTGTAGTCGATAGTTTCCTCTTTGTCAGGGTAGAACCAGAAGATACGTTGGTTAATCTGGTCATACTCAGCAAAAGCCTGTGCCTTCTTTTCGTTAGGAATGTCGTTCCACAAAGTTTGGATAGTAGACAGAGACAAGTTATTAGCTGTAGGTGTGTTCAGGTTCTCTCCAGCTTGAATTGCGTAGATACCCGTCTTAGCCCACCAGATAGGGATGCCACCACCTACAACAAAAGTGTTTTCGTTGACAATACCTACATCTGAAATCTGAGTAATGGCAAACTCTGTAGCACGAAACACGTTGTCCACACCAGCAACAGCCCAGACACCATTCTCAGCAAACACCAAGAGAGAGGCCCCTAGTACGTGCAGTTTACGGATGTTATGGGCATCAGGGATGTTTACCACACCGCCGTCTGTGTCTAGTAGGTCAGAGACAATCTCAGAAGTAGGGTCATTTACTTGGTAGCAGTTACCAATGTCACGAATGTTTTCAGTTAGTCTGGAGAAGTAAACCTTGCCGCCGTTCTCAGCTGAGTCAATACCCGCATAAAATATACGACCTGCATAGGCTGCAACAGTACGGAACCTTCCTGTCTCGACTTCGGTAGGAATACTGTTAGTACGAACCTTGTTGAATACGTCAAGAACGTAGTGACCGTTGGCTGCAAGGGATGAACCTGTGTAAATCTCTAACCAGTCTGCTTTGCTGAAAGCACCCGCAGCTGTTTTTCCTGAGTACCAAGCATGTGTCAGAGCAGGGTATGTATTAGGTGCTCCGTAGTCAGTTAAAGCAGCCGCACCTTTTGTACCAATCCAGCCTACGTTTTCTGTATCATACTTTCTCTGATTACTAACGGATGTACCTTCTTCAAAATACTCATCAGTTACTTCATCAATAGAACCCTGCCACTCAAAGTCACGTTCTTTGAACTCAATCTCTGTGCCTGTAATCTTATTAGGACTACCAGCTTCATCATACTCAAGGTACACTGTGTTAATAGCTGGTGATGCAACAACAAGAACACCGTTCAAAGAAGTAACCTGAATACGTTCTTCCGAAGGGGAAAGATTGTTGTTAGCAGAAACTGTACTTAGATCAAAGCTGGCATTGGCAACCTTCTGATCAGACAGAGGGTTTCTAGCCTTCTCATAAAAAGTTAAGTCCTTGCCGTTCTGCACAACAAGAAACTCTAGATTAGTTTGACCTGCTACGTTGTACCAGCTTGATGTCTGGATAACAGAACCTTCTGTAATAGCTGTACCAGAAGTTACAGCATTCTCCTCTAGAGTAACAGCCTTACGTCTACGACGAGTACCATCTCTCTCTAGAGCACAGTTAAGTTCATCTACAGATGCGTTCTCAGGGAACGTAAGCTCAGAGGCCTCAGTAATGAGACCCTTGACAAAGGTGTTAACCGTTCTTTGTACTAAGCTCTGCGGCATCTAGTTTTTCCTTATCGGCCTTACGAGCCTTGGACCTGTCATTAACTGCTTTACGAGGAGTAGGTTTCTTAACTTCGAGGTGCTTTGTTACAGCCTTTAAAGCTCCGTCAATTCCTGTCCAACTTCCATTCAAATCTTTAGGAAGCTGTGCTCCGTTTTCGTATTTAACTTTGTAGAACTTAAAACCATCTTGAGGTTTATAAACAATCAGTGCCTTCTCAGTCTTGTCACTGTGGACCTTAACTTCTTGACCGTCTGCACTTCGGGTTAACTTAACGTCTGCCATAGTTGTTATGAGGCCTTTCCTTTTTAACTCTATACATATCGTTTTGAGAATAGACCTTTTGACGTCTTGCTGCCTGTTCGATCTTAGGATCAGGACCTGTCTTAAACAAGGACATGGCAGTAGACTTTGCTTCACCCAAAAGGTACGGGAAAAGAGTATCGTCAATGTCAGGTATAAATGTGTCAGAAAAAGAGTCAAAGGTTGGATACTTAACACCGTAAGCACGGGTCTTAGCAGAAGTAAGGATTGCATCTACTGTAGACTTGTATGCGTCAAGTACCACATTCTCGTCATCAAAGGAGGTGTAGTAACTAGGCATAACATCATTACGAATAAGCAGAGTGCTATCTGCTGCAACATCATTAACTTGCTTTACGTTAGAGGCAAGGCTGTCTCTGCTGTCTGACAAGCTAAAGAATTGATCTGGGTCTAGATACGTCAACCTTTTATACTCTACTCCTCCTGCATCCTCAGACACGTTGTAGTCAAGAAACTCAATGTTCTTTACACGGGAAGGGAAGGAAAAGTGAGTAGGTCTAGATGAACTAGAGAAGGAAGTAAGTTTTAGTGTCTGTGCATGTTCTGGGATAAAACGGGTAGCAATAAGATTGAAGTAAGTATTTTCTACTACCTTAGCAATCTGTTCAGCTTCGTTAGAATCCGTAATGCTGTTGACCTCCTCCGAATCCATATCGGACAAGATGTTTTGCACCATTTCGAGGAGAGTCATTTTCATGTTATGCACTCATTCCAATAATAGAAACATAGATGTTTGCGTAGTCCACATCTACGTTGTCAGCATCTGCTTTTGTTTTGATTTCAATGTAGTCGTTTTGCGTCAAAGACGTAACGGCAGTCACTGATATAGAACCCCATGTTCCTGTACCGATAGTACGAATAGCCCTTGATCCACCAATCTCTGTACCATTCTTAAACAAAGCCCACTCTACATCGTGAGATGGACCAGAGTCTTGAGTTGAAGACATTGTTAAGTTGATAAGAGAAGTAACATCTGTAGTATCATCGTATCTGAATTGTAGATTAGGTGATGTAACCACCGTAAATCCTGTTACGTGGGAAGAGTCTACTGGAAAAGAAAGAAACTTCTCAGTTGTATCTGTATCAAGTGAGTAGGCATAAGGAGTGGATGCAGAGAAAGCTGTAGCTGCACCAAGGTGTCTATGAATAGGTTGCCATGTACCACTACCTGAACCGTTAGCAACGTATGCTTCACCACTGTTAGCTGCGGCTACACCTTTAGGTTCGTGTAAGGCACTACCAGTAAGTGATGAATGTTCTACGTTAGCCATATTATGTATCCTTAGTGGGGGGACTTGTTAAGTCTATTATACACAGAACTGTATAAGATGTCAAGAGAAAAGAAATAAGAGGAGGAGATTTCTCCCCTCCCCTTGTATTTTAGTTACGCAAGAGGCGCAGTCATCACTGTGACAAGGTTCTCTGGACGGTACAGCTTCATACCATAACGTGCAGTAGTAACGAACTCTGTACGCTGGTAGTCTTTGTTGTACTCAGTGTCCACTTCTGGCATCTGACGCCATGCACCAACGAAGGGCAGGACAGACTGATCGGCAGAGAAGAACATGTTAGTGATAGCATTGTTGACAGTTGTGCCACCAATGGTTTCAGCAGTTTCAGTCTTCAAGTAGTTAGAAGTGTAAACGTCGAAACCGTAGATGTTAGCAACAAAGGTCATGCCTGTTGCGATACCATCACGTACAACGCCTTCCCAACGTGGGTTGTTGGACACGTTTGTCAACTGGGACAAGGTGTTCATTTCCAACTCAACAGATGGGTCAACGATTGCAACGAGGTTACGTTGTGGGACTTTACCAGTCTTAAGGGCATGGAGTGCCTTAGCAAAGTCTTCAACAGCAATCTTGCCGCCTGAACCAGAACCAAGCATACGGTGA
>ENA-UZXB01003716-UZXB01003716.1-metagenome-genome-assembly--contig:-Day-2-1m-contig-3716_pt2 | contig 10068 bp, 8 predicted proteins | sample MGYA00260339_ERZ794899 | MGnify/ENA metagenome assembly ERZ794899 | reverse complement strand
TTGAGCGCATAGATCAGGCTGCGCCAGCAATCCGATGCGAGTTCTCATTAGTCTGACAGCAACTTTTTGGGAAATACTCTTTAAAAATTGTAGATCACGCCGTTGCTCCGTGGACCTGTACGAGTGTGTCATATACATGGGAGGCTGCTAGCGTATGCTGTGGTCCTTCGTGACGAGAGAGGCAAATGGGCACATCGAAAGAAAACTGATCTGGACGAATGGCCCGCATTTCTTGGCGATCGACCCAATATTTTGCGTAAACCTCAGGCAAGAAACCAACGCAATTTCCGCTGAGTATGAAGTGTGCAAGCCCTTCCATCTGATGCGAAACGGCCAGTGCTGGCCGGTTGAAGAACGCCGAATAAGGTGTCAGGACTGAAACGAAGCCGCGCCTCACAAAATTCTGCTCCGCGATCAGTTCAGGTGTCATTGCGTCATCTTCGAACCTGAAAAGAGGGTGCCCTTTACCGCAGATCAATCTTTGTTTCTCAATGAACAGTGGCATCTGTGAGACGTTTTTTCGGGCTGGGAATTCCGGTGAAATGGCCATTTGGACATGCCCCCTGACAAGGTGTTCTTCGATCTGGTCGGGGGGGCCAATCCGCAACACAATGCGCAAGTCTTTGGAGGCTGCCAGGGATTCCCGAATGGCGTCGCGCAACCGGCATTCCGTGTTGGTGATCAGGTTGTCGACCACGCCAATCGCAACCTCGCCCACTATGCTCTCTTTCAACTGCCCTATTTGACCGTGATAGGCATCAATAGAGGACAGCATGGAACGCGAGGCTTCATAAACTGCTCCTCCGCGTGCCGTTAACGCAAATCCAGCACGCCCTCGGCTGCATAGTTTGAACCCAAGGCGGGTTTCCAAATTAGCCATATGCGTGCTGATCGTTGAGCGTGATAGGTTCAGCTCCGATTGCGCCTGCGAGAACCCGCCACATTCCACAATAGTACAGAAAACACGCAGTAGCTTGATGTCTACATCGGCAATGGGGAGGTTAGGCATTACGTCGCGATCTATCAAAGTGAATTACTATATGTCGACGTTTATCATTTTTTTCGCTTGTGTAAACCTTTTCCTCAACAAGCGTGAGGGAGATAGGGCATGCAGCCAAAAGATACGGCGTTTCAGCCCATTCCAGGACTAAAGACGGCACGATTTGCAGGGATGCCCACCTTTATGCGCCTGCCTCATCTTGAGTTGGATAATCCGCAAGCGGACAAGACTGATATCGCGATTGTGGGCGTTCCGTTTGATGGAGGCACCTCAAACCGTCCAGGGCCGCGTCATGGTCCGCGCCAGTTGCGCGATCTGTCCACTATGATCCGCACAACGCATCCACGCAGCGGGGTGAACCCGTTTAAACTGGCGAATTGCGCTGATCTGGGCGACGCGCCCGTGAACCCGATGGATATCATGGAAAGCCTTGATCTGATCACTAGCTTTTACAATCGATTGTTTGACAAGGGCATCATGCCACTTTCTGCCGGGGGTGATCATTTGGTGTCTTTTCCGATCCTGCGCGCGCTTGGCCGGCACGGCCCCGTTGGGATGATCCATTTCGATGCTCATACGGATATGAACGATACGTATTTTGGCGACAGCAAATACACCCACGGCACGCCCTTTCGGCGCGCGATTGAGCAGGGTTTTTTAGACCCCAAACGCACGATTCAGATCGGGATTCGCGGTGTCAAATACGAGACGACGGATTTTGACTGGGCCTTGGATCAAGGCGTTAGAATTGTTGAAATAGAAGAGCTGTTCGAGCGTGGCGTTGATGACGTTATGCAAGAAGCGCGCCAGATCGTCGGTGATGATGAGGCCTATGTAAGCTTTGACATTGACGGGATCGACCCTGCCTATGCGCCTGGCACGGGCACGCCGGAAATCGGTGGTTTCTCAACTTTTCAAGCGCAGCAAATGGTGCGCGCGCTGGCTGGGCTGAACCTGATTGGTGCGGATCTTGTTGAGGTATCTCCGCCTTTTGACCCTTCGGGTGGCACTGCTTGGGTGGGGGCGTCGATTATGTTCGAATTGCTTTGCGTTCTTGTTCAAAACTCAAAACGATACGGGCCGTTCTAACAGAGCGGCAGGAAATTTAAACTGAGCACTAATAATCAAAACAACAGGAGATAGAATGACCATGAAACAATCTTCCAAACTGACAAGAGCATTCAAAGCGTTCTGCTTTGCGGCCGGATCACTTGCGGTTTTGCAGCCTGCGACGGCAGAGGCTGGAGAACTTACGATTTATGCTGCGATTGACGGAGACAAGCTGTCAGCCATTAGCGACTTATTTTCAATAAAGCATCCGGACATCAAAATAAATTGGATGCGGGATTCTACTGGTATTGTTCATGCCCGGATGATGGCCGAAAAGGACAACCCCCGTGCTGATGCGGTCTTTGGCATGGCCGCCACCAGCATGTTGACGATGGACGCACTTGGTATGTTTTTGCCTTACACACCTGCGGGCGTTGAAAGGTTAGATTCGCGTTATCGTGATAAACAGGAGCCAAACCACTGGGTTGGCCTTTGGGGTTGGGCTGGGGCGATCTGTTTTAATACAATCGAGGGTGAAAAACTTGGTTTGCCTGCGCCAAAAAGCTGGGCTGACTTGCTGGATCCAGTTTATCAAGGCCACATCACTATGCCCAACCCGGCCTCCTCCGGTACAGGTTTTCTTGATGTATCTGCCTGGATTCAGATGATGGGCGAAGAGGCTGCTTGGGACTACATGGACAAATTGCATAGCAACATCGCTTCTTATACTCACTCCGGCTCAAAACCCTGCAAACAGGCAGCAGCGGGTGAATACACTGTAGGGGTTTCTTGGCCATATCGCGGGGCTTCTCTGAAGGCGAAAGGCGCTCCAATTGACATAATTGTGCCAAGCGAAGGCATTGGTTGGGAAATGCAGGCGGCGGCGATCATGGATGGTACTGACAACCTAGAGGATGCCCAAACTTTCCTTGATTGGGCCATCAGTGACGAAATACTTGAGTTCTATTCTGAAACAGCATCGGTCGTTGCACGTCCAGAACTGATCAAGACACGTCCATTCTTTCCGGATGAGGTTGTTTCCTCTATGATAGATAATGACTTTGCTGCAATGGCGTTAAAGAAGGACGCTATCATTGCAGAGTGGCGGTCACGCTACGAATCTAAATCAGAACCGAAGAAGTAACTACATTAAGGTGCGCGGTTTCATGCCGCGCGCCTGTTTTTGCAAAGAGCAGGCATCTTGTCTACATTTCATAAAGTGACACGGCATGAACAAAATGATATCGACCGATCAACCAGGGCAGACCTCCCCTTATCTGGATATCCGCCAGATCAAGAAGACCTTTGCCAAATTTGAAGCGCTCAAAGGGGTCAGCTTTTCAGTGGCGCAAGGAGAGTTCCTGTGCCTTGTTGGCCCATCAGGGTGCGGTAAGACCACGCTTTTGCGCTGTATTGCAGGTCTTGAGACGCAGACGTCGGGTGACATTTTTCAAGACGGCACCAATATCGGTCAATTACCAGTTGAACAACGCGATTTCGGGATTGTTTTTCAGTCTTATGCGCTGTTTCCCAACTTGACGATTTGGGACAACATTCGCTATGGAATCCAAACCAAAGGTGTGACACGTCAAGCTGACTTGAAGCGGCTTGAGGAATTATTGGCCATGGTGCGACTTTCGGAGCATCGCGACAAATATCCCGGTCAGTTGTCTGGTGGAGAACAGCAGCGCGTAGCCCTAGTGCGTGCGCTTGCGACCTCTCCGGGATTGCTACTTTTGGACGAGCCCCTCTCCGCACTGGATGCTCAGGTGCGGCATCATTTGCGTCGTGAGATCAAAGAAATCCAGAAGAACCTTGGAGTGACAACCATCATGGTGACCCATGACCAAGAAGAGGCCCTGTCGATGGCTGACCGCGTAGCTGTCATGAAAGCGGGCCAAATCGAGCAGATTGGTTCCCCACTCGACATCTACCACAAGCCGAACTCGCGCTTTATCGCTAGTTTTATTGGATCGATGAATATGTTTTTGGGGCGCAAAATTGCACAGGATCGACTTTCCGTCGGTGATTTGACTTTGGAATGTGCGGCTGATGAAAGTGGCATCGGTCGCGAAGTCACTTTTGCATTTCGGCCCGAGCAGGTGGAGCTGACCCTTTCGGACGAAAGCACACAGAATTCCATTCCGGCCACAGTCATTGATCGCGAAACCCGCGGTGCCACAGACCGGATTTTCCTGTCGTCACCTGATTTGGAGGGCGAACTTTGTGCGGATATGTGGAGCGCAGATACGCTCCTTGGCACTCTGATGCCCGGTACACCCGTCACCCTGCATGTGCCTGCACATGCGGTTGTGATCCTTGAAGGTCATCTGACGTGAGTGGCGCTGCATCTGAGCTGGATAAGGTCTCCACATCTTCGCGTGATACCCGGCCGCCGAAGGGTGAAAGTGACCGCATGTTCAGCCTTGTTCTGTGGCTTTATGTAGGGGCTTTTATGGTGCTGTTGGCATTGCCCCTGGGCATGTTGATTGCCAAAAGCTTCACCGATCGCGGCGGTGATTGGGTAGGCATATCAAACTACGCCACTTATCTGAGCAACCCCGCCCGATATGTGTCTTTGACCAACAGCCTATTTGTTTCCAGCTTGACGGCTCTGATCGTGACAACACTTGCCTTCGGCTTTGCTTTTGCGCTGACGCGCACTAACATGCCGTTCAAGCCGTTTTTCAAAATCGTTGGCTTTGCGCCGCTGTTGATGCCATCCGTTATCAAGGCGATCTCGCTTGTGTATTTCTTTGGCAATCAAGGCGTTCTCAAATCCTGGATGTTTGGCAACACCATCTATGGACCCATAGGTATTGTAATCGGATCGGTCTTGTGGACTTTCCCGCATGTATTGGTGATCCTCGTCGCTGCTTTTTCCCTCAGTGACGCACGGCTTTATGAATCTGCACAAGCCCTTAAGGCCGGACGTTGGCGCATCTTTCGCACCGTGACTTTGCCGGGGGCGGTTTACGGGATCATCAGCGCGGTAATGGTGGCGTTTATTCTTGTGATCACCGACTTTGGCGTGCCCAAGGTGATTGGTGGCAATTTTAGCGTGTTGTCTACCGACATCTACAAAGAGGTGGTGGGGCAGCAGAATTTCTCGATGGGTGCAGTAGTTTCCGTAGTGTTGCTGATGCCAGCGCTGGCCGCTTTCTTGATCGATAGACAGGTAAAAAAGCGCCAACGCACTGCCATGTCGTCGCAATCTGTGCCTTATGCGCCAAAAAAGGATCGTTGGATTGATCTGGCAGCATTGGCGTTTTGTAGCCTGGTTGCAGTTGCAACGCTTGGGGTCGTAGCCATGGCACAATATGCTTCATTGGTGACCTTCTGGCCTTACAATCTTTCGCTGACCCTGGATCACTATCAGTTCAATGTGTCAGGGGCCGGTTGGGACAATTTCTTCAATTCTGTCAAACTCGCCTTAGCGGTTTCTGCTTTTGGGACAACTGCAGCTTTTATTGGAGCTTATATAATTGAAAAATCCAAGACTGCCCCGTCTTTGCGCACTGTTGTTGGTGGTTTTTCCATGGTTCCGATTGCAGTACCGGGCCTTGTGCTCGGCCTTTCGCATTTGATGTTTATCAACCATCCGGACAACCCTTTGCAGATTTTGTATGGCGGCTTCACGATTCTGATCGCCAGCACGATCATCCATTTCTATACAGTGTCCCACCTGACGGCGACATCAGCGCTGCGCCAGATTGATCCCGCAATGGAAGGCGTGTCGCTTTCGCTCAAGGTGCCACTTTACAGGAGCTTTTTCCGGGTGACCTTGCCCATCAGTATTCCCGTTTTACTCGAGATCTCAATTTATCTGTTTCTTGCGTCCATGACGACCGTATCGGGGATCATTTTCCTCTATGGATCAGGGACCAAAGTCGCCTCAGTTGCGGCAATCCATTTGGACGAGATGGGGGAATCCGCTGCTGCGGCCGCGATGGGTATGTTGATTGTCTATGCCTGCGTGATCGTACGCCTGCTTCATCTAGGGTTTGGCACATGGCTGATCCGACGCAGTCAGGCCTGGAGGGTCCGCTAGGATGGGCGCGCCCTATCCTTGCTCCGGTCCATTGCAGTGCAATTCGGTTTTGGAGGTGGGGCCTGCTTCGTTGCTTTTGACACATTTGCCCGGACGCAGACACACAGACGGGCTTGGCCGTGTCTGGTCGCGTGACTTGGAAACGGACTTGCAGGCACTGAAAAACTGGGGGGCGGAGGCAATGATTTGTCTTGTAGAACTACCGGAACTGACGGCAATGGGCGTGCCCGACTATGCGCAGGGTTTGCGCAACTACGGTTTGAGGCTGTTTCATTTGCCAATCAGGGATATGTCAACGCCCGGACAAGCTTTCGAAGACGCATGGGCGCTTCATGCCGATGAATTGAATGAGCTTCTGTCAGTTTCGTCTCATATTGTGGTGCACTGTGCTGCCGGCTTGGGCCGGACAGGTATGTTCTGCGCTGAAATGCTTGTGCGGATGGGATGGTCTGCCGAGGATGCAATCCAAAGACTGCGCAGCATTAGGCCAGGCGCGATTGAAACGCGCGATCAGGAACGTTATTTGTCTGCTTTATCCCGCTAATTCTGTGAAGTTTCATACCGGGCACCTATCCCTATCGACCATTTTAATTGAAAGGCAAGCCTAGTGAGCGAACCGCACGCAATCCAAATTCTAATTTCCATTGCGGGTGCCGCAGCTCTGTTGATTTGGGCCGTGCGTTTGGTGCGCACCGGGGTCGAGCGGGGGTTTGCGGCTCCCGTGCGCATTTGGCTGCGCCATTCAGCTAGGAACCAATTCCTGGCCGCTGGAACGGGAATGGGGGCTGCGATCTTGCTACAAAGCTCCACTGCGGTTGCAGTTATGGTCTCCAGCTTCGTTTCAAAGGGCGGGTTGACCACAGCGGCGGGGTTGGCGGTTTTGCTGGGGGCCGACGTCGGTTCAGCAGTCGTGGCGCAACTTTTAATGGTACGCCAACCTATCCTGATCCCATTATTGCTAGTGATTGGGGTTACAATTTTTCTGCGCGGAGAAGGCAGCAACACGCGCCAAATTGGCCGGATCATGATTGGCCTCGCGCTGATTTTTTTATCGCTGGACATGATCAGAGGTGCAACGAACCCCATGATATCAAACCCCGGTACACAAGCTGTAATGGCGTATCTGGGCAGTGATCTGCTGACTGCCTTCGTGATTGGGGCCGTATTCGCATGGGGGGTCCACTCAAGCGTCGCGGCGGTGTTACTGTTTGTCACGCTAGTCGGACAGTCCATCCTTCCAACCCCAGCTGCGGCAGCGATGATCCTTGGAGCTAACCTGGGCGGAGGTTTTATCGCATTTGTTCTGACCTATTCCGCACCGCTTGCGTCGCGACGGATGGTTATGGCCAATCTGATCTTACGTGGTGGCGGTGCCGCGCTGACAGTCGTCGCGGTTGCGGCGTTGCCGGATCTGTTGACCCAACTTGGTGCAACGCCCGCTCGGCAAGCCATCAATCTGCACCTCGCATTCAACGTGGCTTTGGCGCTTGTGGCGCTTCCGTTTGTAGGGCCAATTACAGCTGCACTTTCGTATTTGATGGTCGAAAAAGTCAATCCGAACGGCTCTCTGAATGTCCCCAGCGCGCTTGATCCCAACCTGCTGGATCGGCCACAGCGCGCCATCGATTGTTCCGCGCGCGAACTGCTTTGGATGGGCCAAAAGATCGAACAGATGCTGATTGCAGTTGAACCGCTTTATGACCAATGGAACGTTGCCACTGCCACTATGATCACGGATCAGGACACAGCGATAAAACAGACACATCTAAACCTCAAACTCTATCTGGCCCGCCTTGGCCAAAAAGGAATGAACGAGGACCTGAGTCGCCGTTCAATGGAACTCGCTTCGATTTCGTCCAGTCTGGACTCTGCATCTGAGGCCATCGCGCGGATCATGCTGGAACTCGCTAAGCGTCTGGACAGTCAAAAGCTGCAATTTTCTGAACAGGGCCGCGAAGAAATCCGCGGCTTCGCCGATCGTGTACAAAGCAACGTGCAACTCGCCTTGAATGTAATGATGAACCAAAATCCGGCTGAAGCGCGCGAACTGATAGCGGCCAAGGAGAAAGTGCGCAAAGTCGAACAAAAGTTACAACGCAGCCACATCGGCCGCCTGCGGGATGGGCTCGCAGAAAGTATCGAAACAAGTAACATCCATCAGGAAACGCTTCGAGCGTTGAAACAGATTAACACAGCATTTTCGATGGTAGGCCACCCAATCCTTCTCAAGTCTGGTGACCTTTTGAAAAGTCGTCTCACCTAGGCCGGTATTGTCAGACAAAACTAACTTGAGACGGGGCGGGCGGTTTCGTAGCCTCGCCGTATGACAAAACACTCCCCACTTAGGTACTTTAAAACGAGCCCTGAGATCATCCGCTTGGCTGTGATGCTTTATGTGCGGTTTCCGCTTTCGCTTTGTAACGTGGAATATTCATAGAGTGTCTTTGTTTGTCTGTGGACCGCTTTTGGGACCGCTTTTTGGAATATGAGTTATTCCAAATTATTGATAATAAATGTTTTTATTAAATTATTTTTGCCGTGTGGGGGCACCATTTTCCGCTTAAAAATAAGATAAACGTTTCGATATCATTACATTGGACCATTATTCGGGACCGCTTTCGGGACCACTTAGTCGTGTTCGCTACCTGATGTGTCACAGACGAGCAAACTTGGCGCTTGAAACGAGTCATGTTTCAGCTGACAGTCAATTGATGGACAATAACATGCCAAAACTGCCCGCATTCGACTTCAGGTGTTAGAGATCATCCTGCGTCTCGAGTGAGATGTGGGGTGGGTGTAATGAATTAAACTGCGCCGCTGCTCTTACTAAGTGGCGCCAATTATTGAGCGCATAGATTCAGGCTGCGCCAGCAATCCGATGCAAGCTTCCAGGCGTTTTACAGCATCATAGCAATCGCTACCCAATGTTGATTAAAACAGCGCCGGCTGCAATCATTGCCATCAAGATAGTACGCTTTGGGCCTACCGGTTCCCTAAGAAATAAAACGCCAATTAAGGCCGCGAACAAGACAGATGTTTCACGCAGCGCTGCTGCCATACCGACACTGTCTAAACGGGTTGCCATCATGACGCAGCCAAAGCTTAGTGGTGCTAAAATGCTGCCTGCAAGCCCTCTTAAAACAAGCGGTCGAATAGTAGGGATCATGAGCTTTCCTTGCTTAACCCAAAAAAATACGACGATTGGGATTGTTATTGAATCAATGGCAAAAAACCAAAACACAAACGTTAGTGGATCTGGCATTTGTCTAATTCCATAGGCATCAAAGGTTGTGTATGCCGCAACCATAACCCCTGACAATATCGCTAACCCTAATGCTGCAAAAAGTGTTTCGCGATCCACCTGCATTTTTTGCCAGTTATAGATAGCAAGTCCAAAAATGCCGCACACCAGCACAATTACACCATTCCATTGCCAAATCGAGTAAACCTCTTGGAATAAAACTCCAGAAACAATCACTGTTACCAGTACGCTAGACCCGCGTACCACTGGGTAAACGACGGTATATGCCCCTCGCGCATAAGTCATTCCTTGAACGGCTTTGTAAGCGTTGTGGATGATGAAAACACAAAAAAATAGCCAAATGTGTTGTGGTTCTGGCCAAGGAACAAGAAATAAGGCGACAGGCCAGGTCAGAAGAAATAGCGCGATATCGATAGCAGCGCGACTGATCCAAGGATCGTCACGGCCATTTTGAAGTGCGGCAAAGCTGGCGTGGAATAATGCGGCCATAAATGCCAAAATCATAGCTAGCCGAGACGCGAAGCCTGTATTCTCGACTGAAATTAGCCAATCTGACAGATCACCCAGCAATTAACATGTCCCGGTTTTGGATAATGCAGACGGATTATTGTCTACTATGATTGTGCTTACTCACTTACTGATGGCTTACCCTAAACCTTTTGTAATTAGCTTCCAAGCTAATCATGTTATTGCTAGGGTTAAAGC
>ENA-UZXB01004988-UZXB01004988.1-metagenome-genome-assembly--contig:-Day-2-1m-contig-4988_pt1 | contig 10099 bp, 4 predicted proteins | sample MGYA00260339_ERZ794899 | MGnify/ENA metagenome assembly ERZ794899 | reverse complement strand
TCGTCGAGTGTTTTATATTCCCAAACGGGGTAAGTATGAATGGAGATGACGTCGAGATTTGCGGCGAGCTCCTCGAGGCTTGTGAGCCAGGGGACGTAGTTCTCACAAAATGTGACGGGCTGTTTGATTTGTGATCGCACACCGGAGGCGTAAGCCTTAACTGTCTCAGGTTCGATCAAGTGATCGGTCCAGTCGACGGTGGCCTCGTTGCCGACGGACACCACATCGACGATGTCGGGGTAGCGATTAGCCCAAGCAATCGCGCGATCCAACTCCGCGCGATTCGCCTCTTTGTTTGCAGCGAGTGTCGCGTCCTCGTAAACACCGCCCCAAGGACAGTTAGGATTATTCACTTCGGCGCCAATGTAGGCGCCCAGCATCACTTTAAACGGGAGTCTTTCTCGCTCGATGGTTCGCAGTACACGCTCGGTGTGTACGTCACACGCATAGACCCGAAGTGCAGACCAGTGACCGCTCAGTAAAAGAAGATCTTCTAGAATCTCGCTTTCCGACGGAAAGACGCCGATATCGGGGCTTTGATTGTCTCGAAAACCGGAATAGCAGATGGCTCTCTTGTAGGACAGTGGTCGCGTTTGATTCATATGATTCTCGAGTATTTGAAGCGTTCTTCCTCGTCCCAAAGGCCCCAGTGAGCGCCGACGTCGCCCTCACCAGCGTCTCCTGACACCTTCCAGCCTTCATCGAAGGACGCAAAGTAAAACATTTCAATATTTTCTTCAGCCGCCCATTCCATGGCTCTTAAAAAATAAAGGTATGCGCCTTGAAGTGAGGACTCTGCGCCGTAAAAGGTTCCCCCTGAACTGGGCCAGCCGGTCTCAGACACAATGACGCGTTTGCCCTGAGCAACCTTCATCACTCTGCGATACATATCCTGCATATAAAGCGTGGCGTAAGGTAAGGCGCATCCTTCCCAATATGGATAGCAGTTTGTCAACAGGACATCACACGCCGCGGTCACATTTGGGCGATCCTCGAACTCGTAGTACGCGTCAACATAGCCAATGGGTATCTGCGAGGGCACTCGCTCACGAACCTCGGTCATGAACTCGAGTAATTCACTTTCCTCGAGGTCTCCGCGATACAAGACCTCGTTGCCCACTGCGGCCACATCGACCACACCATCGTTGGCAAGCGCGATTAGGTTTTCAATTTCCAAGCGATTTTTATCGGCATCCTTTCCCAGCCAAGCCCCGACGAGCGTCTTCATCCCCATGGAGTGTGCGACTTTCGGAATGTGCTCATTGCCTTGCGTCGTTGAGAAAGAGCGAATCCAATTAAAGTGTGGCTCGAGCAACGCCATTCGGTGTTGGACTTGGTCCCAGGTCACCTCATCACCGGGTTTTTGTCCCTTGCTGTAAGCGCTAAACGAAATGCCGTGCATCTTTTCTGACAGTAATTGCTCAAGACGCGTGTCAAGATCTACGTCACTCGAATTTCGCGTGTCATTCCCAATTAGATAGTGGTGTTTCCCGGCCCGCTTGGACATTCTGCTCCCTTTCAAGGTGGTGTGTATGTGGGTGCGATGCTAAGCAAGGTCTGGAAGTTACACACCCGTAATACGATAAAATGCAACATTCACTGGTTAAGGTGGATTTCGATACGTATCCGAACCCGAATCGGTGTTTTAGGATAGGCCTCCATATCACTAGCAGCGACCTGGATGAGTCCGGCGGTGCTGTGCCCACAGGCCGGGTGGGGCTTTCGAGCACTACGAGTAGTGAACGGGTCCCCCAAATACGCCGATGGTGATAACACTGTGGGCGCCTCGGAATACTTGGCAAAAATAACTTAAAAGATTGAGAGATATGACTAACGCGACGCTGTATTTGGGTGACAATCTTCTTAATTCTGCACCGGCCTCGGTAGAGGGCGACTACATTCTGCGAGACGGGGAATCCTTTTACCGAATCGGTAATGTTGACGCGATGGATGATTTTTTCATCAGTGTGGTGAGCGATTCAAACCACTGGATGTTCATTTCCACCCGTGGAGGCTTATCGGCCGGTCGGACCGACTGCGACAGCGCATTGTTCCCGTATTACACCGAGGACAAGATTCGAGACAACTCAGACAATACGGGAAGCAGAACGATCGCAATCGTTGAGTTGACGGACAAACGCGTATTATGGGAGCCCTTTTCGAGAGCGCATGCGGGTATCTACAGCGTGACTCGTAACCTCTACAAAAATGTCCTCGGCGATAAATTGATCTTTGAGGAAATCAATCACGATTTAGGTCTTTCCTTTACCTATTCATGGTCAACATCGGATCGTTTTGGATTTGTGAAAGAGTCTAAGCTCTCTGCGATCGGTGATAGCGCGTGTCGAGTCGATCTGCTTGATGGGATCGAAAATCTCTTGCCTTATGGTGTTTTGGCCGGCACTCAGAATGAGTTGAGCTGCCTTGTTGATGCCTACAAGAAGAACGAATTAGTTCCTGACTCGTCGCTGGCCATTTATGCCATGAGTTCAATTTTGTCTGACAAGGCCGAGCCGAGTGAGGCGCTGTCCGCCACCACAGTCTGGTCTTACGGTACGTGTGCTGATTCCTACCTCGTCAGCTCAAACCAGTTAGACTCGTTTCGTCAAGGCGGCAGTATTGGCTCAGAATCAGAGGTTGTTGGACGAAGAGGGTCGTATTTTGTGCGCCAAAGGCTGACGGTATCGCCCGGCGAGGTACATACCTGGGGGATCGTGGCTGACGTCAATCAAGGACCGGCTGCGGTGAGAAACACGCTCGCACTTGTAACTAGTGGACAGGATTTGAGTTCTGCCGTGCTCGATGATGTTCGAGTGGGCACCCGCAATCTGGAACGACTGATCAGCACCGCTGATGGTATTCAGGTCACGGGCGATACCCTCAGTGCGAATCATCACGCCTCGAACGTGCTCTTTAATATAATGCGCGGTGGCTTGTTCATCGATAATTACACGATCCAAAAACAGGACCTGGCGTCGTTTTGTAAAGCCTGGAATAACGGTGTTTACCAAGCGAATACTGATTTTTTTGCTTCACTCCCTGAGACGCTCACCTATCACGACCTGGAGTCGTCGCTAAGTCAGCATGCGGACGCTCAAATTGAGCGACTCTGTCGTGAGTATTTGCCGCTTAGCTTTAGCCGACGCCACGGTGATCCGTCGCGTCCTTGGAATCGCTTCGCCATAAAAGTGAAAGACGATAGTGGGCAGAAATTACTCAACTACGAGGGTAATTGGCGAGATATTTTTCAAAACTGGGAGGCCCTGAGTTCTTCGATTCCCTGTTTTGGCGCCAACATGATTACCAAGTTTGTTAATGCCACCACGGCCGACGGCTACAATCCTTACCGTATTACCCGCCAGGGCATTGATTGGGAGCGTCCTGAACCCGAGAATCCCTGGGCGAATATTGGCTATTGGGGCGATCATCAGCTGATTTACTTGTTGAAGTTGGTCGAGCAGTCGATTGCACATAACCCTGATGCCATTAAGGCGCTGATGTTTAGAGAAACATTTGCGTACGCCAACGTTCCATATCGCATCAAGTCGTATGCCAGTATTCTGAAAGATCCTTATGACACCATTGAGTTTGACGAGGCGCTCGATAAGGTCATCGACGAGCGGGCGGCAGCTATTGGTGCAGACGGCCGCTTGTTATTCTGCCCTCAGGGTGAGGTCTATCAGGTCAACCTGGCCGAAAAAATCTTGGTCACGTTGCTGTCAAAGATGGCCAATTTTATTCCGGACGCTGGTATTTGGATGAACACGCAGCGGCCCGAGTGGAACGATGCGAATAACGCATTGGTGGGAACCGGGGTCTCGGTCGTGACACTGTGCTACCTGCATCGCTTCCTCAATCGTGCGGTCTCGCTGCTTGATGGGCTGGATGAGGCTGAGGTCAAGCTCTCTAAAGAGGTCGCCGACTTTATGTCGGAGGTGGGCTCTGTGCTTGAGTGCCATGCAAGCTCTATCGGGTCCGGCCCGGTGGGCGACGAGGTCCGAAAGCAGGTCATGGAGGCTCTGGGTACGGCCGCCGAACGCTATCGAGAGGGGATCTACGCGGACGGGTTTAGTGCCGAAAAAGTGTCGGTTCCAATCGAGCAAGTCAGTCATTTTCTGACTCAAGCGCGTGATGTGAGTGCAATCAGTATTAAATCTAATCGTCGTAAAGACGGCCTTTATCATGCGTACAACCGTATTTCAGTGGGGCCGGGGGGTGTCGAAATTCGTTACCTTTACGAGATGCTGGAAGGGCAAGTCGCAGTGCTGAGTTCAGAGCTCTTATCGCCTGAGGAGTCGCTGTCTGTGCTGACGACCCTGAGAGACTCGTCGTTGTACACCGCACGCCAACACTCGTATTTGTTGTATCCCGATCGCCGGTTACCGGCGTTTATGGAGCGCAATAGGATCCCTGATGCGTTCGTAAAGTCATCGTCACTTGCCAGTCGGCTTTTCGCGGCAGGTGATACATCGCTCGTCGAGACTGATCAGGCGGGTCAGGCCTATTTTGCGGGACACTTCAATAACACTGCCGCCGTGGCCGATACGCTGACGCAGCTCGCGAACGCCGGATATCGTCAGGAGGTAGACTTAGAACGCGAGGCGATTGAGTCTTTGTTCTCCGACCTCTTTGACTGCGCTAACTTCACCGGCCGGTCCGGGGGGATGTATGCGTACGAGGGCTTAGGTTCGATTTATTGGCACATGGTGTCCAAGCTCCTCCTCGCGGTAATGGAGACCGTCAAGCGTGCTGAGCAATCCGAGGCGCCGGCCGATGTTATGGGGGGACTCAGGCGCGTTTATTATGACGTTCGTGAAGGCATTGGCTTTAATAAGACGCCCGACGTTTACGGTGCCTTTCCCACCGACCCTTACTCGCATACGCCAGGTTTTTCGGGGGCACGTCAGCCCGGTATGACGGGCCAGGTGAAAGAGGAGGTGTTGACTCGTCTGCTTGAGCTTGGAGTCACGGTTGATCATGCGCAAGTGACGTTTAACCCGACGATGCTCCGTGCCTCTGAGTTCCTCCAAGAGGCTGAGGACTTGCACTACTTTGACACCACTGGCGCACCTCAATTTTTGACACTCGCGCGTGGACAGTTGGGCTTTACTTACTGTCAGGTGCCGGTTGTTATGAGTCTCGCGACTCAGCCTTCGATCTGCATACATTGGGCTGATGGGACTGATCTGTCGGTTGAGGGCCGCACCCTGAGTGCAGAACAATCGGAAGCTTTATTTAAAAAGACTGGCGCTATTGTGCGCCTCGATGTGTTCGCGGACGAGGTCTTAAAGTGAGTCGTGAGTGAATCTGAGAAGCCCGCTTACGCGGGCTTTTTTTTGACCTGCGGATTAGCCCGCGTTATGACGCGCGTCGAGCTCACTGCGGATCGCGCTGACGCTCTCCTCGTTGAGGTCGTAATTCCACATGGCCCAAATTCCGACGAGTGTGCCCGTGGCTGGAACAAGGATGAATGCGCCCCGCAACCCATTCAATGCTTCCTCGGTTTGAACAGTGATACTCTGATCAAACCCAACAAAGCTCATGATGAGTCCGGTGAGAAGCCCGGCAAATGCGGCCCCGAACTTGACCATCCACCAGTAAATGGCACCGAAAAGTCCTTCTCGACGCTCGTGGGTATGGAGCTCGTCAAGGTCACAAATATCAGCCGTCATCGACATCATAATGGTGAAGAGGCCGCCAATCCCAAATGCAAAGAAAGGGAGGGGGAGGAACATCAATAACGGGTTGGCAGGTGAAAAGGTCCACCAGAACATGCCATAACCGAGAAGTGATACGCTTTGGCTGATTAAAAACGCCTTGTGCTTACCGACGTTTTGAGCCATCCAATTAACGATCGGAATGACCACAACAAGGGTGCATATGGCTGACCCACTCCCAAACAACGCAGGCCAATTCCCGGCAGCCACTGGATCTCCCCCGTTCATGTAGTACACAATGATGAAAAAGGCGAAGCCGGCCACGCAGTTGTAGGCATTAAAAATAAAGAATGTTGCGGTGCAGATGCGCTGGAAAGGCCTATTTTTCAGTGTGATAGAGACACCTCTGAACAACTCCTTAAAAGTTTCCATTACCGTCGCACGAGTATTAACCTCTTCAGTATTTGTGATGTCCTCAGAATGACAAAAAATAGCGGGCACTATGGCCAAGAGTGTGCAGGTTATACCCACGTATATCGAAAGAGTGCGGGCACCTTCTGTCGGTGAATCAAACCAATTCGGATCGTAGAGGATGATCCAAAACCAAGGTGCTATGACCCATGCAAATTGTCCTATCCATTGCGCCACAGCCATGAGGCGCGTTCGCTCGTGGTAATCGCTGCTCATCTCGTAGCCCATGGCTACATAAGGGACACTGAAAATCGTCATGCCGAGAAAGAATACGACTGACCACCCTAAAAAATACCAGAAGTTATACATCTCCCCATTTTCAGCAGACAGTTGCCACATGGCGATGTAGGAAATTCCAGCAATCACTGCGCCTATAAAGACGAAGGGCCTGCGCTTTCCCCAGCGAGAGTTAGTACGATCTGAGATATATCCCATCAGCGGGTCGGTCAGTGCGTCGACTAGCTTGGGTAGAAAGAATATAAACCCCCAAAGAATCGGACTCATACCGAGGCTTTGAACTAATATCACCATGAAGACACCCAGCGCCGCTGGGAACATCTGATTCGCCAGCATGCCGACGCCAAAGGCGACTTTTTGACCCAGAGGTATGGCTTGCGTCTTAGCGTTATCGCTGGCCGCTGTATTGTCACTGCTCAGTGTTTGTGTGCTCATTAAATTCTTCGTCTAAAAAGGTTTAAAAACCCGTTTCGGGTTCGAGATTTTGGTTTGACTAAAAAGGGCAGATTAACCACGGCGCTTGTCGCATCGGGCATATCGACTTGACAAAACAGGCGGTACTCACCCGGTTGTGGAAGTTGAAAAGTAAAGTCCATGTTCTGTGTTCCAACGCTTGATATTAGGCTTGCTGGTGTTGGCTCAAAATCTCCGCCATCACTCTCAAGTGCCTTAGAAACCTCGGTGCGGACAGTCCAAGAGATAGCCGGATTACCGTCGGTTTCAAGCAGCGCGAGTTGCGCATGAAGTTCATCATCAATCTGACCTGTGACGCTGGCGCTGGCGGGCTGACCGGACAGTGTCAGTGACTTGATTTGGAGTGAATGGCGCTTGGGTGTTTGACCTGCCCAAGCTTGATTCATGATCTCAACAGCCTCCGTGTGTTTGCCATCCTCAAGAAACATGCTGTACCAAGTGGGCGTGCGTTCTTGCTTTTGACCCCAAAGAAAAATGTAAGCGCCTAAGCACCGACGACGGTCAGCAAGAATAATGGTGTGGTAGCGGCGTGAAATATCGCGGGCCTTTTGGCTACTGTTGGGTTCGATCGGTCTGCCCCACTCAGTTTTTGGGCTTTCCCAGTGACCGGTGGGGCCCCATTCTGTGAGTTGGTAGGGGCCGTCGTAGCCGGCGCGAGACAGCAGTTGTGGAAGCTGATCAATTTCCCCGTAAATTTGGAACGAGAGGAAGTCGAGTGATGGTGCCTTGGTGGCAATCGCGCTGACTGTGGGTTCGTCAATACCTGCCAGCATGGTCGTGACGGGATGATTGGGGTCAGCGGCTTTAATACGAGTCGCGAGGTCTTCCACTGCATCCCAGACACCGGTGTCTGTGGCGCGAAGATTTAACTCGTTTCCTAAGCCCCACATGAGCAGAGCAGGGTGGTCTTTGAGTCTTTCTACGTCGAGCATNNTCGCGCGCCATATCCAGACCCATACAGACCATGAGTCCAAGCGACTGCGCTTCGTCGAGAATGTCTTCAGCGCTACGTTCCCCGTTAGCTACCCGCCACGTTCTGAACGCATTACCACCCGCGCGAGCCAGCGACGCCAGCTGCCCGAACTCCAGTCCCGCTCCTTTGACGTAGAACGGTGCTCCATCAACCTCTAGACGGTATCCATCGGTGCCATCACCGACTAGACATACTTTGGCCATACCTGCTCGTAAATAACTATTTTTAGTCGTATTTTTTCACGATTCAGCATAGCAATCGGCGGGCTTGTGAGCAGTCAAAAGCCGCCAAGCTGGGACTGTGGTGAGACCAACCGGTTTATCGGGCGGACCGAATCAAATTGGCCCTAATTCATCTGTAGATTACAGGTCTGCTGAGTCTTATTGAGGGCGCAAAGGGGCACGCTTGCGACGCGCCCTAAACTTAACGTGTGGAGGAGACGGTGTAGCGACGCTCGATGCGACCTTGGCGACTTTCCTTGGTATACAGAGGCTCGTGCAGGACCTCATTCGCGTAGTCCTCGGCCTGATCGAGGTAGTGCGGTGAGTCGGCATTGGTCATGTCGTTACCGTATTGGTGAGTCCCCAGTACACGCTGCTCCCCACTGGGCATCCAGCGAATAACGTAGTAGAGGCCGTCTCCGGCAACCGCCGTCAAGTGATCGTCGCCCTCGAGTCGCCTGCTGTAAATGGCTCTCAACGTGTCTGGCCCACCAGCGACAGGCCAGTACGTTCCGTTGCGCCCATGGCGATTGACCTCTCCCCACTTCGGGTCCAGCTGGCCACCGATCTCGAGCGTCTGAGCAATGCAGTCATCGAGTACGTCTGCCGCTTCTGGATTGCTGTTACCGCCACTCTCCGCTTGCCATTCGGCGGCCAGTACGCAGACACCGAGCGCAGCGCCCCGGTTGTCTTTGTCCGTCGATCGATCCCATGACTCAAGCACAGCAATCGCTTTTGCTTGCGTTTCGGTAGTCTCAGACAAGCCCGTCACGCGCTTTAAAAAGGCCATGCCGCGATAGTTGGGCGAGTAGTCATTGTCGTGCTTCAGCGCCCAGGCCTCCTCGTCAGAGATTTGGTCAAAGTTCTCGAACAACTCCAGCCCACGCGTTGCGCGATTGGTCATGCGGGTTTGCCAACCCGCGTCGGCAGGCGCATCGGACTTCGCAGGGTTATCCGCCGCACTGGTGACATTGAAGGGTGTCTGATTGGCGCTGTGAATAAATCCTGAGCTGGGGTTAGTGACCTGTGGGAGGGCATCAGTCGGGTAATAGGCATTCCAAATCAAATCGGATCGATCACCCGGGAGGTACTGCTGCCAGTTCCATCCTGGTGCACGGATGGGCAGTTGTGCGTTGTGAATAAAATGAATATCGCCATGCCGATTGGCATAAACAAAGTTGAAGCTTTGAATGTGGTTAAGCGCCACTGCTGTCCGCCATTGCTCGAAATTTTTGGCCTTGTTCATCGCTAACCACTGTTCGACTTGCTTCATTTCGTCGATGCCCGCGTAGCGGATGGCGTACACGCCATGATCTGTTCGCAGTGCAGGACCGTGTGCAGAGCGCAGTACTTCGCGACTCACCGACCAGGGCAGGAAACCCCATAACTTGAGCTTCAGTTTTACCGTGCTGACGTCGAGGTCGTGCCACTGTCCGTCAAGTCGATACTGATTCTCATTGTCAGGGTTCATCTCGAGGACGTAGATATCGACAAGATCAGGCTTGTTAACGGTCGCTCCCCAACCGTGTTCTTCTGTAAACCCAACGCCCATGGTAGGCGCGCCTGGAAACAGACCCCCCATAATATTCAGGCCTTCACCTGATTCGAGATGGGCCTCATACCAAGCAACAGGGCCCGTCAGGGGCTGATGTGAATTAATAATGAGGTAGGTGGATCCGTCATCTGTACGCGACGGCGCAACGGCGGTTGCATTGGAGCCGATGGGCTCCTTGGGTTTTGGATTGTAAGGCGCTTTGCTCACGGTGTTGGGACGTGTATCACCAAACAGTTCTAGCACCGGTCCCTCAAAGCCATAAAATAACGGGTGTCTGAGCATGTGGCCTGCGACGATGTCTTTACCGGTCACAGGCAGTAGCTCTGGGTGCTTGATTTCATCAGCATAATCGCGTGCAAATGCATTAAAGCCTGCTGCAAACGCCTCGACATAGGCGCGGATTTCTGGCGATAAAACACGCTCATAGTCCCTATCCAATGTTCCCCAGAGGTCCAGCCATTTGACGAGGTAGTCAGATTGCGCGCCTTCCTGCCCCTCATAGCGGCCAGCG
>ENA-UZXB01014479-UZXB01014479.1-metagenome-genome-assembly--contig:-Day-2-1m-contig-14479_pt1 | contig 10127 bp, 9 predicted proteins | sample MGYA00260339_ERZ794899 | MGnify/ENA metagenome assembly ERZ794899 | reverse complement strand
AGATGTTTCTGTTTTAACACCCTCTGGGGTCAAAGGAACATCTGAAACTAATAATAAGGCCCCTCTTGCAATTTCATTATAATGGCCAACAGAAAATACTGTAGCAGTTTCCATATCAACACCAATTGCCGTAGTCTTCTTTAATCTTTTTAAAAAGCGTTTGTCATGCTCCCACACCCTTCTATTCGTTGTAAAAATTACACCAGTCCTATAATCACTATTTTTTTCAACAATGATATCTGAAACAAATTTATGTAATTTAAATGAAGGAAGGGCTGGAACTTCAGGAGGAAAATAATCATTAGATGTCCCATCCCCTCTTATAGCTCCAATTGGTAGAATAAAGTTTCCTATTTCAGATGAATCCTTTAAACCTCCACATTTACCCAAAAATAATACACCTTTTGGATTAACTGCAACCAATAAATCCATTACAGTTGCAGCATTGGGTGAGCCAATACCGTAGTTAATGATAGTTAATCCATCGCTGTTGGTAGATGCCTGCATTGCCCTACCTTCTCCATAGACTTCGGATGAAAATCTTTCAGCAAATTTTAATACGTAGTCTTTAAAGTTAGTAATAAGAATGTAATCACCAAACTTATCTAGTGGCATTCCTGTATATCTAGGTAGCCAATTTTGTGCAATTTCTAATTTTGTTTCCATTAATCATTATAGCCTAGATACCTTTTAATAAAAATTTTAAGCATTATTTAAATTGTTCTGTAGCTCCAGCAAAAATTAAATAAAATGTGCCGCCAAATAATAATGCAGCAGAACATATATTAAATATTAAGACCCATGAACCTGTGATTTCAAGTATTAATCCTGCAACTAATGGACTTATTATTGCGGCTAACATACCTATGCTTCCAGATATACCAACAAGCGATCCTGTATATTTTGGACCTAAGTCTGCATGGTTTACACCAAAACCTCCTACAGCCAATCCGCTAAATGCATTAGTTATGCATAATAAAATTACAATTGCTATATGCGACTCCTGGAAAGGAATCAATGATAGACAAAAGGCAGAACCAAAGAAGCCTAATGTATTTAAAGTTTTTCTGACCTTCAAAACCTTATGACCATTTTTAATTAATGTATCTGCAAGGTATCCACCTGTAATTAGAGCTGTGACTGAGACTATGCTTGGAAAAAGTACCATCAATATAAATACAGATGAATCTAAATTTATCCCAAGACCTCCCATTGAAACTGGACTATTAACAAATTTTGGTAAGTAAGAAAGAAAAGTGAACAAGGCCCAGTTATTGCAAAATGTTGCAATTGCAATAGACATAAAAGGAAGGTTTGTTAATAAACTTAATAATGGAATTTTATTTGCATTTGAATCAGCAGGTGCTTCGTTTTTTATTAAGGTTAATTCTTCTAACGAAATATTTTTATCTTGATCGGGGAATGAATGAATGTCTTTTTGCCAGAAAAAGAACCAAATTAAACCAAGCGCACCAAAAGAATAAAAAACCCACTCCCATGAATAAGATGCGATTATTATTGCCGAAATAACATAAGCAAAAATAGTACCTGCGGGTATGCCACTATTAGTTATTGCTATTGCTCTTGTTCTTTCTTTAAAAGGTATCCAGCGGGCATACATTGAATGCCATGAGGGAAAAGTTATACCCTCTCCTAAACCAATCAATATTCTTATAAACAATAAGGCAAGAAAACCATTATAAGAAAATGCAGGAGTAAGCATTGTAAATATAGACCAGAGCAATACCCCAAATCCTAAAATTTTTTTACCTCCATATTTATCAGCTAAAAATCCCCCAACAGCCATTGAAAAGAAATACCCAACATAAAATATGGAAAAAATAATGCCTATCTGAGCTTCATTCCAACCAAATTGTTCTTGCATTGGAATAATGGCTACAGAAATATTTACGCGATCAATATAGCAGATAAAAACTGCTAAAAAAGACATAAAAACTAATCTAAATCTAACTGGTATTCTCATTAAATATATGCATAAAAAAAGCCCCATAAGGGGCTTTTAAGTATATGTTATTTTTAACTTAGAAGCTGTAGCTATATTTTACAGATACTGTTCTTGGTGGTATCCACTGCATCCAGTTTCTAGGTCTACAACCAGTATCTTCAACTGCATAGATATATGCTTCAGTTCTTTCGTCAAGCAAATTATCTATTGATAATGAGAGCTTAGATGTTTCGCTAATATCCATACCTAGGTTAAAGTTTAACTTAGTATATTCAGGTGAACTTGAGTTAGGATTTTCAGCAAAAGTATTAAAACTATCACCATAATAATTAACATCTAATCTTGCATAAGATGGCACAGTTAATATTGTAGTGTCTAAAACAACGCCAAGATTCCATTGACTGTTAACGGTATTAGGCAGTCTGTCACCAGCTGATGCTCCTAATGATTCGATATCGATAGAAGTTGTAGCTTCCATGCTGCTTCCAGAAAAATCAAGTGATAATGCGTCTGTGAGCCCATAAGTAAATTCAACTTCAAAACCTGAGGTTTCAGCTTTACCACCATTAAAGTTATAAGACCAACCACAACCAGGTGTTACTGAAATAATAATACCATCCCAATCAACTTGGAAATAAGTAACATTAGCAGTGTAGTTATCTCCTCTAGCCTTTAAACCAAACTCAGTTGTTTCTGCTTCGTCTGAATTAAATCTTGGAGCCCAAGTTTCGCCAACCGTTTCATCACTATTACATGATGGAGGTGTTGGTGCTTGGTTACCACCAGGTCTATAGCCTGCTGCTCGCGTAGTATATAAAGTTAAGTCATCATTGACTTCATAACTTATAGCAAATTTAGATCTCGTATCTGCCTCAGATCCAGAGAGTTCAGCACATTGAGTTCCAGCTGGATCAGTTCCGGCAGTTCCATCAGCTTGATCACAACCTGTATCAGCCATATAAAAAATACCATACTGAAATGTTTTAGATGAATCTGAAAGTTCATAGTCTCTATTACCATAAGTTAAAGTTAATTTATCATTAACATGAAAATCAAATTGTCCAAAATAGGACGTTTCATCTTCCTGATTAAACCCTGTGTATGAACCATAGTACAAGTAAGGATAACCTTCGTGACCTTCACAAAAAGGTGGGCAATATGCTGTAGCATCATAATCTGAGCCATCACCAATAAGGCCACCAGCATATAATGAAACATAATTTAACCAATCTTGGTCCATAGCATACTGAGTTTGGCTGACTGAATTAGGTTCTTCTGCCCAATCATACTCATAGTAACCAACTGTCCATTCAAATTGACCAGGCTTTGAAGTTAGTCTTAGTTCAGTAGTCTTTCTATTGGTTCTATCACCTTCTATAATTAATGGTGCTGGAACATAATCATCCATATCTATCCTTGCCCAGTCAGTAACAGTGTCTTCAGTAACTTTTCTGTCAGAAAAAACAAGGTTTGCATCAAAAATTCCAAAATCGTAATTTACAGTCGCTGAGAACATTTCTGTTCTTACTTCCTCTGATTCATCTGCAGCTAATGCATGAGAATACTGTGGGTCATAGTTTGTCATTGCAACATCAACTCCTTCGGCTGAACCAAATGTTGAAATAGCACTCAAACGTTCGCAACCTGCTCCATAAAACCATCCAGTAGGCTGAGCACAAGCTGGATTATGAACATCTGCACTACCCGGCTTACTTTGACCAGGCTCAAGAATTCCAAATGCTTTGTTGTTCGCACTATAGTATCTAAGCGTACCATTAAGCTTACCGCCATCATTAAAACCTAAAGTTAGCATTAATTGTGAATCATCTTCTTCACCAACAGTATTTCCAGTTTGGATATTTTTATATATACCAGGAGAAACTAATTGCGAATAAACAGCTCTTAAAGCTAGAGAGTCTGAAATTGGTAAGTTGTACATCGCTTCAATAGATGTTTCTGGATCTGAAGCTAGTCTTTTAGAACCATAGCCAACTCTAACTTTTCCATAAGCAGCAGAAGAATCTGGTTTATTAGTAATATATCTAATTGTTCCACCAATAGCATTAGAACCATATAAAGTACCTTGAGGTCCTCTCAGCACCTCAACCCTTTCTACGTCAAACAAACCCATTAAGGATCCATTGACCTCATCTACGTATGTAGATGTTGTTCCAGGAGAACGTTGTGAAGTAGAAGTATTTAGCCCTCTAAAAGTATAATAGTCAGAACCACCAGGAGTAGATACACCAGCAAGTGTTCGTAGGTAATCTTCAGGGTTCGTAATTCCTCTTTCATCAAGTGATTCTTCAGAGATTACTGAGATATTCATTGGAATATCCTGTAAGGTTTGTTCTTTTTTGTTAGCTGTTACAACCACTTCCTCAACTTCTTGCGAAACGAGTACAAATGGTATTAACATTAACATTAATAGTTTTACATTATTCATGTTTAGATTCCTCTCTAAATGCTTATTTTATGCATGATTATTATAGACAGGGTGAAGAATACAATCAATAAAATCAATGTCAAGGTTTATTCAAGGAATATAAATTAAAATGAATAATCATCAATCTTAAATGGTAGGGATGGAGGGAGTCGAACCCCCACGCCTTGCGGCACTTGGTTCTAAGCCAAGCGTGTCTACCAGTTCCACCACATCCCCAATTTTTGAGCATTATAAAGGATTATATTTCTATGGAAAGAATAATTTGAAAATTATAATTACAGATTATAGTCAATCTGATTTTTTCTAGACTTTTGGACAGCATATAAACTAATCGCAAAAATTACTCCAATTACAAAAGTAGAAAATAGTTCAGCTGAGACACCGTCATAAATAAAGCTAAAAATTTTAGAGACAAGCATAAAACATATGACATAAAAAACTATTGAGCCAATTTGAACCTTTGATGATGAATATAAAAACCTCATTGATAAATAGCCTACTGCTAATATAAAACCAGCATAAGTTCTTGCAAAATGTGCTTCATTCATGCCACCTACCTCTCTAGGTAAGAATATAGTATTTACATCAGGAGAAACCATAGTAACAAAACCAGATATTAAAAATAAAGAAGATAGTAAAAAAATAAAAATTCTAAAAATGATCATAATACTCCAAGCATAAATAACGCCAAAAGGAATGTTATTACCCCTACTCCCATCCAAATATACATTTCTTTATAATTTTTAAACTTGTAAGAATTAATTGCAAGAAAACAACAAAATATTGGTGCAACTACCAGCACTCCATAACCCACCAAAATTGCAAGTGGAATAAATGCTAATAGAAGAAAAATTTGCAAGACAGACCTATTCATAGTCTATAAAATTAACATTTATGGCAATATTGTCAATTTTGAATATCAGTCAACTCATTTTCTTGATTATTTAGTATCGATATGTCAGTTTGGATTTCTATTATCGATTGATTTAGTTGTTTTTTATAATTGTTTAATGCTTGAACAGAATCATCCAAGATCATTAATTGGGTTTCAAGTGATTCTAATTTAGTTTTCATGTTTTCTAACTCAGATAATGTTGATTTAACTTGAGAGTTAAAAAGGCTATTTTTTTTAATATTTTTTGTATGTTGTGTTAGTGATTGATTAATTTCTTTAATCGATTTCTCGAGATTCTTGTTGGTGGCTTTCAATTTTGTAATATCTGTTTTATTTCTTTTATTACTTAAATCCCAAAGCTTTCTAATTTCTTTATCTAAAAATTGTATTGAAGAAGATATATCAGTTAAGGAATCATTATTAACCTCATCGGCTATATTCATTTGTTCTTCTATAACAGATAATCTATTCTCAGTTGAACTAATCTTAGAACCGATTGAGCTTGAAGCATAATTTTGCCACAAGGCAAGACTTAGGATGCTTAAAAATAATAAAACATACAAAAAACCTTTAAATAGACCTCCAGAATTTTTATTTTTTAAATAAGCTGGAGATGTTTTGTCTGGTCTGATATCTTTATTCATATAGATTATTATATTAAAAAACTAACATACAATACATTTTACAATAACTAATTAGAGTTTATATGAATTTAGATTTTTCAGACGACCAAAAATTACTTCAAAATGAAGCTAGAAAATTTCTTGAAAAAGAAGAGAGCATTAAAAGATGCAGACATGTTTTAGATAAGTCGGAGTCTCTAGATACTGATTTATGGCAAAAAATAGTTGAATTAGGCTGGACGGGTATTAGAATACCTGAAGAATTTGATGGTCTTGGACTAAGCCATTTAGAACTTTGTGTTATTGCAGAGGAACTAGGAAGGTTTCTTGCACCTGTTCCCTTTTCATCATCAGTATATTTATTTACAGAAGCAATTATAAAATATGGGAGTGAAGATCTTAAAAAAAATATTCTTCCAAAACTTGTGAGTGGGGAAATTGTAGGAACGCTTGCAGTTACAGAAGATTTTTTGGCCCCAATTTCTGCCAACATATCAACAAAAGTTTCTGATAATAAAATTGTTGGTAAAAAAATTGCTGTTCCAGATGGAGGTATAGCAACGCATTCAATTATTGTTTGTAAGTCATCAATTGGGATTGATTTAAGATTAATAGATCATTCTGATAAGAGTGTGACTATCTCGCAACAAGAAATTGTAGATGATAGTAGAGGTCATTACTCTATAGAGTTGAGTGGAACTCCAAGCCAACTAGTTGGGGATGAAAATAATGGCTGGGAACTCTATGAGTCAATAATTAATCAGGCTGCAGTTTTATTTAGTTTCGAGCAGGTTGGTGGGTCTCAAGCATCACTAGATATGGCTGTAAAATATGCAAAGGAAAGGTATGCATTTGGAAAGCCAATTGGCTCTTTTCAAGGTATTAAACACAAATTAGCTGATATGTATGTTGCAATAACTTTAGCGAAATCTAATTCGTACTATGCAGCTTGGGCTTTATCTTCCGAATCATCGGATCTTGCTGTGGCAGCTGCTACTGCAAGAGTAAGTTCAACTAAGGCATTTCAATTATGCTCAAAAGAAAATATACAAACACATGGAGGCAATGGTTTTACATGGGAGTATGACTGCCACCTCTTTTACAAAAGATCTAAATTACTTTCATTGAATATTGGTTCGCTCTCGAATTGGAAAGAGAAGCTAATATCAAATTTAGAAAAATCAAATATTAACTAGGAAAAGATATGGACTTTAAAGATAATCCAGAACAAGCAAGTTTTCGTAAAAATTGTAGAGAATGGTTAGAGAAAAATGCAAAACTTAAAATAGGTGTTGAGAAAAATGAATTTGCAAATATTGATTTTCTTCAATCTGCAAAGGATTGGCAAAAAAAGAAATACGATGCAGGTTGGGCAATGCTCCACTGGCCAAGAGAATATGGAGGTATTGCTGCCTCTGCAATTGAAAGAATTATTTGGTCAGAAGAAGAATCTAAATTTGATGTCCCAAGAGGAATATTTGAAATTGGATTAGGTATGTGTGGTCCAGTAATGATGGAATATGCCTCAGAAGAACAAAAAGCTAGATATTTACCTCCAATGGCTGAAGGGAAAGAAATATGGTGTCAATTATTCTCAGAGCCATCAGCAGGGTCGGATGTTGCTGGTTTAAGAAGTAAGGCTGTTCAAGATGGAGATAATTGGATTATAAATGGTCAAAAAGTTTGGACATCTGGTGCTCATTTTTGTGATTATGGTATTTTAGTTGTTAGGCATGATCCAAGCTTAGCCAAGCATAAGGGTATGACATTCTTTTTTGTTGATATGAAGTCTAAAGGAATTGATGTTAAACCAATAAAACAGATAACTGGTGGTTCCAGTTTCAATGAAGTTTATTTTAATGACGTTGTAATTCCTGACAGTCAAAGACTGGGTGAGATAGGTGACGGATGGAAGGTCGCTATCACTACTTTAATGAATGAGCGTTTAGCAGTTGGCGATGCAAATGGAGCTGATGTTGAGGAAGCATTTAGATGGGCTAAGGGTCAAGATGACTCAGGTGAACTACTCATAACTAATAAATCTGTAAGATCATCTATTGCTGATTGGTATTGTGAAGCTAATGGCCTTAAAAATACAAAATTAAGAACAATGTCTGCGCTATCAAAGGGAGAGACGCCTGGACCAGAAGCTTCAATTACTAAAATAGTAAGCGCAAATAAGCTTCAAGAAATTGGCAATTTTGGAATGGATTCACTGGATATGTCAGGAATGCTAAAAACTGAAAATGCAGAAATTCAAAGCTTTCAAAATGCTTGGCTAGGAGCACCTGGTTTAAGAATCGCAGGAGGTACTGATGAAATTCTTAAAAACATAATTGCTGAGAGAGTTCTTGGTTTACCTCAAGATGCAAGAGCTGATAAAGGTATACCTTATAAAGATATACCCACCGGAAACAGTTAAGATTTAAGCTGTGGAAATAAAATAACATCTCTTATTGATGTTTGGTTAGTAATCATCATTACAACCCTATCTATTCCTATACCCACACCTACCGCAGGTGGCATTCCATGCTCTAGTGCTGTTACATAGTCATCGTCAAACGACATTGCTTCCTTATCTCCTGTGTCTTTTGCTCTTACTTGGTCTCTAAATCTTTCTGCCTGATCATCAGGATCATTTAATTCACAGAATCCATTAGCAATCTCTTTACCACCAATAAATAGTTCAAATCTATCAGCTATATAAGGATTTTCATTGTTTCTTCTAGATAAAGGCGATACCTCAACTGGGTAACCAATTACAAAAGTAGGTTGTATTAATTTTTCTTCGACAGTGTTTTCAAAAATTTCTAATAACTCACTTCCTGATATTTTCTGTAAGTCAGAAGTAGATAAACTAGAATTATGTTCTAAAACAAGATCAGCTAAGTTTGCTTTTCTAAAATTTGATAAATCAATATTATCTTTACCCCAAGAAATATTTAAACCACCATTAACTTCAATACATGCGTTTTTAAGCATATTTTCAGTAAACTCAATTGTTTGTTCGAGACTAGTATAGGCTTCATAATATTCAAGCATCGTAAATTCAGGATTATGCTTTGTAGACAAGCCTTCATTTCTAAAGCTTCTATTTATTTCAAAGACCCTTTCAAAGCCCCCAACCAATAATCTTTTAAGATATAACTCAGGTGCGATTCTTAGATATAACTCTCTATCTAGGGCATTATGCTTGGTAACAAATGGTCTTGCTACAGCACCACCTGGTATGGGATGCATCATAGGAGTTTCAACTTCAAGAAAGTCTCTATTTTTTAACGCAGTTCTTAGGGATTCAATTATTTTAGTTCTATTTAAAAAAACTTTTTTAGGTTCATCATTACTCATTAAATCTAGATATCTTTGACGATATCTGGTTTCTATATCAGCCAAGCCCTTAAACTTATCTGGCATTGGTCTAATAGATTTTGTAATTAAATTTACTTCGCTAGCTTCTATGGTGAGCTCATCTGTTTTAGTTTTAAATAATTTTCCTTTTACACCAACAATATCACCAAGATCCCATGTTTTAAAATCTTCATAAAGATCAATATCAATAGTATTTTTACTTACATATATCTGTATATCGCCACTAGTATCTCTTATAGTTGCAAAGCTGGCGTTTCCCATTACTCTCATAAGGATGATCCTGCCTGCAACAGAAATTCCTGTAATATTCTTTTTTTCTAATTCTTCTTTAGAAAAGGAATCATTGTTTTCATGCAAGGCTTGTGCGTAATGTTCTTTAAAAAAATCATTAACATAGGCCTTATTTTTATCTCTAAGAAGTTGAAGCTTTTTTCTTCTTTCTTCAATAATCCCCTCTTCACCACCAATATTTTCTTCAGACATTTAAACTCCTGCTTTAAGACTAGTTTTCATAAATTCATCAAGATCGCCATTTAGTACAGCGGCAGTATTACCAGTTTCATAACCGGTTCTAAGATCTTTTATTCTAGATTGGTCTAAAACATACGATCTAATTTGACTACCCCACCCTATATCAGACTTACTTTCTTCAAGTTCTTGCCTTTCTTTATTCTGTTTCTGTAATTCTAACTCGTATAATTTAGATTTTAGTTGTTTAAGAGCATTTTCTTTATTTTTGTGTTGAGATCTATCGCTTTGGCATTGAGCAACAACTCCGGTTGGAGTATGGGTAAGTCTTACCGCTGAATCAGTCTTATTTACATGCTG
>ENA-UZXB01005246-UZXB01005246.1-metagenome-genome-assembly--contig:-Day-2-1m-contig-5246_pt1 | contig 10128 bp, 13 predicted proteins | sample MGYA00260339_ERZ794899 | MGnify/ENA metagenome assembly ERZ794899 | reverse complement strand
ACATCTAATTTAACAAAGTAAGGTGTTAGTTGAAAACTATCTAATGTTTTACTAGGTAATGTTAACTCTTCAAAGTTCTCCATATAGGAGTGTTTTTGTAACCCACTCCATCCTAGTCTGTCTGTGTCTTTATAGAAAGTTGTTTCATTACAGTTATTGCTGATAACAAAATTATGTACTGTAACATTGTTGTGTTTTCTAAATCTATTTTTGCATTTTTCGTATTGTTCTGGTAAAGCCTCAAAACAATGAAATGTTGCTTTTGGAAATTCGGTAACAAATGTTTTACACCACTTGCCTGTTCTTGCACCTACGTCTAACATAAACATGTTGTCCGGTGCTGTGTCTTTAATATATTCGTAAATTAATCTATCGTCATCTTTCTTAAAGGCTGGCATCTTCCATACCTGCTACTCTTAGTTTAACTACGTTTGTAATTTGCCATTGCTTTTGATCTAATGCTTTAAGTACACCTAACCATTTGTTACGCAATAATGCAAACTCATTAATAATCTTTTCATAGTCAACAACATCTGCTTCACCGTCTACGTATTTTTCTACATCACGACTAGATAAAGCTCTTTGATAATTTTCTAAATATTTTTTAAAGTATGAACTACGCAACCTGCGTAGCTCAATATTTAAGTAGTGTAGCACCGCTTCAATCTCTTGAAGTTGATTAAAGCGATGCTCTACAATGCCTGGCATAGATGCAGCAGCACGTTCAACGTTACCTACTAACTTAACTTCCTTCTTTGCATCAAGAAGTTCATTTTCGTAATGCGCAACCGCATCGGGTATTCTACCCACGTCACGACTTACTTCACTATACCAACCCATTACTCACCCCACTCGTTGTCTTCGTCATCATATGTATCTTGCTCGTCTTCATCTAAGTAATAGCCTATTGCTTCATCTAGATGATTATCATTACCAAGAAGTTCTTTCATTTGCTGATCGTCAACTCCGTGATCAGCTAATAAATCAACATACTTTTCTGCAACTAATTCGACTTGCTTTTTGTCTACATATTCTTTAAACAAATTCCAAACGTCTACCGCTTGTTCCAATTCCATAATTACTCCTCTGTAACAGCTTCTACTAGTTGTTCTTCTTCTAGTTCTGCTTCAGAGGTATTTACCAAGGATTGCTCTTTTAACACGTAATCAGACATAACAGTGTCTAATAAGTCACCTGTCCAATTCTTACGGTATTCAAGAATTTCTTCACCAGTAGTACTAACATACTTTAGCCTATTGCCTTGCTTTTCAATAACACCTTTTGCTTCAAAAAGTTCAACAATACCACTGTGTGGATTCATTCCTGTTTCGTATGGAATCTTAACTTGTACACCTTCAAACGGTTTTGCGTAACGTGTTTTCATTACTTTACAGCCAGCACGGATACCCATGACTTGACTGATCTTATTACCGTCTGCATCTTCTTTGAGCTTCATCTTCTTCATTGCTACAACAATACTAGAAGCGTATATAAAGCCCTGTCCGCCACTTATTTTATCATCTGGGTCAAACATATCCTGCGATGCATAAGTGTGGTTAGTACAAACTAAGCCTACGTTGTGGGCACCAATCATGTTAACAGTATTACGTACAAGTGATGTTAGTGCTTTAGGCTTACGACCCATATCACCTTTCATATCACCTTTGTTAAACTGATCAACATCTGTTGGTGTTAATAACATGCCTAGCGAGTCAATTACAAACATTACTTTAGGACGATCTTCTTCATCCATTGCTTTGTAATCTGTCATAAACGTTGCTATTGTTTTAGCAACATCATCAATCATACTCATACTTAATTTAAGTAGTTTTGATTCGTCACAGTCAACACCAAGTGCTTCTAGCCATGATTGATCAAGTGCATTTTCTGAGTCAATTAATACTACATAAATGCCTTGTTCTTGTGCGTGTTTTACAATATTACCTGCCGCAAAATAACTTTTACCTGCGCCAGACTCTCCTGCAAACACTGTTACCTTACCTAGTGGAACGCCTCTATGAAAGTCGCCACTAATAAGATAGTTTAGTGCATATGAGCCAGTACTTACCCAATCCGTCGGATCGTTAAAACCACTACTCATACCTTGGATTGACTTAGTTAAGTCTTTCCTAAATTTACTTACATCAAATGATTTAGTCATTTTTTCTCCTATATAAAAAGTTGCTTCTACTAGCGTTTAGAGTGTTGACAGGTAAACCGTGAATCTCTGCTCTGGTTTAACTAGTAGAAGCTATGCTACTTTTAGCCTTGACGTGAACGAATCATTGCAAGGATGTCTTGGGCGTTGCCGCCTGCTTCAGGTGCCGCTTCAGCCGCTGGTGCTGGAGTTGCTTCTGGAGCCGCTGTAGGTGCCGCTTCTGCTACTGGAGCAGGAGTTGCTGGTGCTTCTGGTGAACGTGATGTTGCTGTAGCCGCTGGGCTTGCTGCAACCTGTGGATCACCTGTACGTGCTTGCATACCTGCAGGACGGAAGTAGTTACTCCAACGTTCTGCGTCATATGCTTCACCATCTACTGATGCTTCGAACATTTCTTGCATTACTTTCTGTGCCGTTTCGTCCGGCTTCTTAGGAAGAAAGTCTGATAAATTAAACAGACCATGTGTATTTACAGCATTCATTTCAGTGTCATCTAATGGACGCTCTCTACGAGCCCATGTCGATGTTGAATAATCTGCATATCCGCCTTTACTTGTTTTGTTTAAGCGGAAGTCTACACCTGCTGTATAATCCGTTGGCAATTCTTCCATGTCTGGATCCATAAGCGCCTGCTTAATGATCTGGAAGATTTGTGGACCAATAATAAACCTACGAACTGGGTTCTCAGGTGATTGATCGTCTGCAAGTGGATTGTCAGTTACAAAGCCTTGGAATACGTATGAACGCTTTTTCCAATACTTACGACCCATGTCTTCTAGACTTGAATCTTTAAACCAACCACGTACTTCATTTAAGATGTTACATGTTTCGCCATACATTTCCATACATGGAATTTGTACTTGCACTGGACGACTATCGGTTTCGCCTTTAACACCTGCGAACGGAAGTTTGATCATCAAACGTTCTGCCCAGAAAAAAGTGTTATCTGGATTACCATCAGGAAGGAAACGTAGAGTTGAACTCTCGCCTTCTTTCATATTCCAAAATGGGTAAATTGGGTTAGGACCTTGATTTTGTCCACCGCCCGATGAGCGGGTTTCTTGTTCTTTGAGCTTTGCTCGGATTTCTGCTAATGATGCCATAGTTAATGCCTCCTATAAGTGCCTATGTTTTTGCTTTGTAGCTACATTGCTACGTTTTGTGCCTATTATGTTTGTAGCACAGTTTATATTATATACTGGTTTACAAACAAAGTCAAGTCTTTTTTAAAGAAAAACTAAAAAACTTATGAGTATTAGCAGATTATCTTAAACCTGCTAATTCTCTCATTCTGTTAAAATCATTATCAACTTCTACTTCCATTTGCTGTGGCTGTGCCTGCATTTGGTATTCTTCGAATGTTTGATTAATTTTTTCAATAAACTCTTTTGCTGGGTTAATGTACTCTTCACCATAATCTTTTTCAATCATAGTTAGTACGGCTGTTTCGCCTTTTGGAAACGACCCATTGTCTCTATCAAAGTATGATAAGATGAACTCGCCTAATGGTGTCTTTTCGTCCTTTTCAAGTGTAATTTCGTCACCATCTGGACCATCAATTTTGTCGCCTTTTTTCTTGCCATTCATTTTGGCTTTCTTNNCCTTCGTCCATGTTGTCAACTACTTCTTCTATGTAACCTTGAATAATATCGTCTCTATCGTCATCAGCATGTAAGCCGTGTTCCATACCGTACTCGTTAATTTCTTGATCAAGCTCTTGATCGCTTATGCCCATTGCTTTTGCTAATGCTGGTTCGCCACCTTTTTCATATGCATCCATTAACTTGTCTGCCATCATATCTGCTTTGCTTGGCTCTGCATTTGGATCAAAACTTTCATCTGCAACATGTACTGATACCATATCGTCACCGTTGCGTAGTCCGCCTTTTTTAACTTTTACGTGTTCTTTGCCGTACTTTGCTACAGCTTCTTCTGGTGACATACTAGTTTGCTTCCACTTCATTTCGCCTTCAGCAAACTGACCCATCATTTCTTCAAACGCTGATTCAATTTCCATTTCTTCTTTACTTAGATACTTGTCTTTGATTGCGCCTTTTTCTTCTTCGCTTGCGCCCTCACGTCCTGCTTTTTGTAATGCTTCAAAACCTTTTTTACCGTATTTCTTAATACCTGTGTAACGTTGTAAGCCTGACTCTTCTACTTCTTTGTCTTTAGCCTTACTCTTTTTACTCTTTTTACTTGCGNNCCAGCAACAGCTCTACCTGCCATTCCTGCAACAGCTGGAAGGAATTCGTTTAAATCGTCTGGATTAACATCTTCTGCTTTACTTGCTTCACTTACTAGTTTGTATATGTATGGAAATACATCTGATAGTTCTTCATTAAACTGTCTAATAGTTAATTGATCAATCCAATTTTCAGCAACGTCTGCTGGAACATCTTCCATTACAACAGGGGAAAATGTTTCAAATGCTTCTGCATAAAACTTTGGCTTTTGTAATGACTCAATTGTTTTCTTAACTGATGCAACACGATCCTTAACAACGTCCATATACTCACTTAAACTTTCTGCCATTACACTAGAGCGACCCATGTAATTTTTGAACTTTTTAAGTTTTGCTAATTCTTCACTTAAACTTGTAATGTGTTTACCAAAGTCATCGTATGCGTTACCGCCTTCAGCACAATGTCTAGCCATTGCTCTAGCACCACTTAGGTGTTTGTATGGATATAAGAAACGTTCACCTTGTGGTGATTCTACGTAAATTTTTCCAATGCTTCTGTTACGCCCTGTAGGTGAAGTTTGGTCAATGCTTTCATTGTGTTTAATTATTAGTCTGGCTTCTCCAACATCTTGATAACTTATCTTAGATGTGCCATATAATTTTGATTCTGTCATGTTGCTATCTCCGGATCGCTGTGCAAGATATTTATAGTCTCTTTTTTCTAAGTTAGACTTTGTTATGTCTCTAGTTGTAAAATTTAACAAACGTTTTTTACTAAACTGTCTTAATTCTTTTAAGAAATCATACCATGTACTTTTACTTACATTATTTTCTGCAACGTCTTTATTATGCATTACTACTACACCGTCTTCTTCACTTAACGATATACTAACTTTGCCTACGTCTGCATCATCTTCTCTAAAAGGAAATTCAAAGAACCTTGCTTGTTTAGGTTCACTTGTAACATTGCCTTGATCGTCACCAATTGTAACACCAGGGAATCTACCTCTGATTTTTGAAAATAATTCGTCTGCTATAATTTCTATATTCTGCATAATGTATTTATCAATAGTTGCTACTTACGAAGATTGGCATTGGCGCTTCGTAATCTTCAATATCCTCTGCTTGATTAAAAGAATTATATATTCGTGGGTCCCAGTCTTTAAGCACAGCCATCATTCTTATAGCAAGTAATGTTGCACTTGTTAAATCATCATGGTGTCCTACTTTTGCTTGGTAACTACTACCAGTTGCAATATAATTCTTTAGTTCAGATATCAATGGTTTAGACTGAATTATCATCTTATCATTTTCAATCATAGTTTTTAATCGACTACATGCTGTAATCTTTGTACCGTGTGTAGTATTAAAGCCTTTTCGGAACTTTCGCACATGTCCTTTTCGAATAGGTTCAGACACAAATAGTCCTGGTATATTCTCTTCCCCAAAATCGTTTATAACGATTAGTGCAGCCTCGCCGATGCCGTTATTTTCTACACTCCAATATATGCCATTGGCATTCTTGGTTTCTTGCTCTATATATTTACATATATCTGCAAGTACTCTTATTTGCCCTGGGATTGCTGTTTGATTGTGTTGCCATTCCGCAACTTGTGTATAACTGGGTAATTCAAAAACTTGTATAGCAGCATAGTCGCCGCCTGTACCCATACTAGGATCAAGAGCAACAGCATATGTATAATCACCAGTAGGTTTTTTATACCAGCGTGTTTGCCCCATATTTAATAAAGGATCGCCACCTTCCATTGTTGCAAGGTATAAACTGTTTATAAGCGTTTCATCAAATACTAAGAATTCACAACCATATTCACGTCTAAAGCGTTCTTCACCAATACGTCCAATCTCAGCTTCTTTCCATTCTTCGTCTCTATCAGGATGTTCGTCCCATTGAGCAATAAATGAATGGAAACCGTTTGAGCCTACTTCTTGCTCATTACCATGTGAGTCAAACTTCTCTTCGGCTTGTTTCCAAATACTAGCAAACGTATCTTCATCACTGTTGGGTGTACTAGTAAGAATAGCACGACCACCTGTTGCTAGTGTAGGAGATATTGAAGTCCAAAACTCTTCTGCGATGTTAGGTTGCACAAATGCAAACTCGTCACAGTATAGTAATGATATACTCATACCACGTCCTGTATTACCAGTTGTTGTAGCACTAACAATACGTGATCCATTTTCAAATTCAATTGATCCTTTATTGTAGTTAACAACACCTGCTCTAATATGATCAGGACATAGTTCATACACGTAACGTATACGTTGCATGATTTCTTGGGCACCTGTATATTTGTGTGCCGCTATAAGACAAGTTTGATCCGGATTAAACATTGCATACCATGCTAGGTATATTGCCGCGCATGTAGTTTTACCTGTTTGTCTAGGCATCATGTTTATGTTAAAGCGATAGCTATGATAACTATGCATCAAACGTAACTGATATTCAAAAGGTTCAAATAACAACTTGCCCCTTACAGGGTGTTGAATGTATGCAAATTGACGAGCAAAATATAGATAGCCTAATTCAGGATCCATGCATTTAGCCAGTTCCTCAATTTGTGCTTCTGTATATGTTTCTGTCTTGTTCGCCTTTTTAATTAAGACGCCATCTAAACTTGTACTCATATTAATATTTAGTGAAAAAAATAGGCTCCTAAGAGCCTATTGAGTTTGGAGGGCTATTATATAAATTAGCCTATTATTGTTATTCGATTAACTACAACCGCAACTTGAACATGCTTTTAGAAGTGTTTTGCCTTTACATTTTGGGCAACCTTTTTTGCTGTCTTCTGCTACTTTCATTTCTGATTGGCAAGTTGCGCACATTTCTTTAAGTTTCTTTTGATCACAGTCTGGATATTTTTTGCATATTTCTGCTGTACTCATTCCGTCTTTACAGCATTTCATTACTTCTGCTTTAGATGGCATCTTGCCTTCGTATACACCTTCGTCTACTTTTTTCTCTTTATCTTTGATAGCCTTTTTCATAGGCTCTTTCTTATCGCCGTCTTTATCCATGTCTAAAAAGTCTGGCTTTGCTTTCTTTTCAGCTAATAAGTTATAAAGATGCTCTTTAATATCTTCCATTGCCATTGCATTATCGCCTGGCTGTGCAGCTTTGAATTGTTTCTTTTTACGATTAATTCCGCCACTTAAATCTTTAGTCATATAGTGGTGATCTTTATAGTCTGGATCGCCTTCTGAACCTTCTGGTGAATTTTCCCACTCTTCAATGTCTGTATCTTCTACATCTACATCATCCATGCAACTACTATCTGTTGTGTCTTCGTCACCTGGTACTTCGTCTTTACCTGGAATCTTTGGATCATCCATAATTCCTGCTAAACGTTCCATGTCTAAACGTGGTGAAAGTGTTTTAGCACTTACTGGTTCTGCATCGCCTAATCCTGCGTTCTTCATCATGTCTAATAAGTCTGCTACATGCTCTTTACCACTTGCATTCATTGACACATTTACTGTTACTGGATTACCTTGGTCCATAGCAGGTGCTGCGCCCATTGGCGGCATCTCTGCTATTTCTGATTCGGTTAACTGTTGTTTGTTTACTTCGATATCAGTCATACGCTGAATCATATCTTTCATATTCATAATTTAGCTCCCTATTGCGCTTTTTTTGTTTTCACTATCGTCGATATCACTTGATTCACCAACTGGTCCGTCGACAGTATCGAACCCACGCTCTTTACGAGCTGTTTCTAATTCTTTCAATAAATCCATCACTCTATTGCCTGCAACTTCACCTTGACCGTCAACACTTTCTAACTCTGGTGTAGTTAGTTTTGCAACATATTCACCGTCCTGTGTTTCTTCTTGGTATTGTTCTTGTGGCTCCATTGGATTTCTAACAATAATGTAGGATTGATCGATACCACAACATTGTCCTAAATACTCTTGTAGTACTTGTGATGTTGTAGGATAATTAAGTTCTGTTTCAAAATACGTTACTTCTGTATTTTGTAATTGTGGAAAATCTAATGGACGTTCTTGAATTGGTGTTTTCTTGCCTGAAGTTATGTTATTAACTCCATACTTTTCTAAACATGTTTTTAACATGTCTTCACAACCTTCTGGAAGCTCACCAGCTATACCTATTTTAAAAGGATATACCTTCTTTGCTTCTGTTAAAAATTTATCAAACGTCATTGTATTATTTCCTATATATATTATTTATCTGATTGAACGCTTTTTAACTTCTCTAAAAGACTGTTCCTATCAGTTACAACATAGCCTTCGCCATTGACCATTTCACCATCTCCGGTGCCACCGTCCTTGTCCATCTTCTCTTTTTTAAGTTGTAAATCAATCATTTTTAGTTTCTTGTCTAACTTAGCAACTTTAGCATCAAGCCCTGTTTTTAACATACCGCCTGCTACTTCAAATACTCTACCACTATAACGCTGTTCTACATTCATGCCTAAATCCATTAGATCTTCGTATGCTGTTAACGCTCTTTCAGCAATATCATTAAGCTCAGTGTCAGCCATTTCGCCTAACCCTTTAACGGCTGGTAGTGCAGAACTTATTTTATCAAACTCTGCAATATCTCGCAAAGACTCTTTGTGTTGCACAATAGGCTTGGGCTTTTCAGCTTTTGCTTCTTTTATAATTTCTTTAGATTCTGGTAAATCTAACATTTCTTCTAATTTTTTCGTCATAGTGTTTCCTATTAACTACTAGTATTATTTATCTTCTTTTGCCTTGATGAAAAATATCACCCTCGTTTACTATCCTAAAAAAGATACCTTTTTGTTTGCACCATGATTGTGCGGCGGCCCACTTTGCTTGATTAACTACCCAAGCCGCTTGGTTTTGTTTTGATTTACCAACTTTTTCACGTATAGTTTGATTTGCCGGTTTTACTTCTATAAGTTCTACTTTTTGTTTATTGTTTTTATCAAGATAAACTATAAAGAAGTCTGGTACATATACTGTATGCTTTCCTGTAAAAGGATGTCTGTATGGAATTTTAATTGCTTCACTTGCCCACTGTGCAACACTAGTATGTTCGTCACAAAATCTCATAAATGCAAACTCCCAACTGGATCTGTATGTTGGTGTTTTATTTCCAACATATTTGTCAGGATTTTTTATATTGAATTTGCCCTGTGCGAACTTAGGCATGTTTAGTCCTCAAAGACTTCTATATTTCTAGACTCTACGATATTATTTTCTGCTGGTACTTGAAACCCTAAACTACTAGTTTTGCCTCTAGTATAGTTTAATATTTCTGCAACTAACCCACTAAGTTGACTATCATCTAATCCCTTTAATGTATCAAGTAATTTAAACACAGGAACACCATCTAACTTTGCCTGCTGTAATAGTGTACTTGCAATACTTGCACTTGCTCTGTCACCAAAGCCTCTTTTTCCAAAGTATGCTAATACAGCATCTACGTCATTGCTTGGAAATTCTAATTTTTCTGTGTAATAAGCATCGAACAGTTCTCTTACTGGTTGATCGCTTGAACTATACCCTGTTTGTGGTAAGTTTCCTTGTGCCATTAATCGCCTCCTCCTGTAGTTACAGGTAAGTTATTTGCGGCTTGCGCTGCACCAACTTTAGCGGCACTTATTGCCGGATTGTTAGTTGCACTGTTAGATGTTGCGTTTGTAGAATTTTTACTACCACCTGATCCTGTTGACTTTGGAACTAGTATGCCTGGTAACCCACCTACTCCTTTTTTACCTACTTCAGTTATTGCACCAGTAAGTATACTAAGGCCTTCTGCTTTAAGACTGTC
>ENA-UZXB01002534-UZXB01002534.1-metagenome-genome-assembly--contig:-Day-2-1m-contig-2534_pt1 | contig 10128 bp, 9 predicted proteins | sample MGYA00260339_ERZ794899 | MGnify/ENA metagenome assembly ERZ794899 | reverse complement strand
TCTGGTTATACCTCGACACTTTGGGCATTAGCGCTGATTGGGCTGGTCGGTACGATTTTGATGCAGTTATTATTCTTTGTTAAGGGCTATGACATAACAGCCATTAGGGCTCATCGTTGAGGGAAGAAGGGACAATACTATCTGTCTTTTTTTATACGAGTTATGGTGGTTTGAACATCTCCAGCTTCAAGACGTTTGTCAATTTCCTCAGGAGATAAATAGTCTAAATCCCAATGGTTACAAATATCATTTCTGTAGCGGGTATGGTTCTTATCAGTAGATTCTGATTTTTTCTTGTTAAAGTAGCTCAATAATCGATTGCTAATTGACATAAGCCATAGATTTTTTGGTTGTAAGTTGGGAGCATAGTGTAGTCGATGGAGAGTTACTTTGGCTATAGATGGTCTCAGATGAAACTAATCTCTGAGGTACCTGTCTTATCCCTGACAGTGATTAATGAACAGTCACTTATAAATCAACCAGAGAGAGCGCAGTTTTTGGATATTTATACACTAATAATACTAATAGGCTTTGTTACCAGTATATTCAGCACATTTATTTTTGGACCAACATTCGAAAGTTTAGCGGGCCTGACTACTTTTACTATCGTGGGGCTAATTGCGTTGTCTGATTAGCACGAAATCTCGCTGTTAGATGCCCCGTATCTAATTTATCCACTGTCAATTCAGACAATTACAATAGTCCTATGATTCCGTTATTTCAAAAATAAAGTAGTTAGCTAGGGGTGCACTTTAACTCCAAATTTTTCATTGCATTGCGTAAAAAAGGTAGCCAGTTGGTTTGAGCCTCGACAAAGTACCCTGAGAAAAATCAGTGAATACTTGCGAGAAATTTACTCAACAAGTCGATGCCTTGCCTCATCTTGTTGGTGTGTTTATCGGTTAGCTCATCTGACCAGCCAGATTGATTCAGGTCATCCATTGCCTGTGATCCGTCAAAATCTACATATGCAAGCCGAGCACAAAGACTAGCTGCAGGCATGCCAAAGGCCACACCGGGCAAAAGTGCGACGCCGGTTTCCTGCAACACATGTGAGCAAACGGCCGAATCGGTTGCAAACCCCATTTGACTTAACTTGTCTCGAAAATGAGAAAAGTCTACCAACATGTAGAAACCTCCTTGTGGGGAATGTGCTCTCAGGCCAGCATCGATTAACGCAATGTGTATCTCACGGCCAATGGCGCCTAAAATGGTTCTTTGATTGGCTGTATACCGCTCTATCTCCGGCTCTCGAGAGTAGGCCGTAACAGCCGCATGCTGAATCGGAGCAGCGGCACAGGAATACGTCTCAGAAGCTATGCCAAGCATGGCGTGTTTAAGATTTTCATCATATTTTTCAGGTAAAATTGCAATACCCAAGCGCCATCCTCCGGCTCCCGCCCATTTCGACAAACCTGAGGTTACAAATGTTCCCTCGGGATAATAGCTGGCTAGGCTTACATGTTGATTATCATGTTGAAGTGGCGCATAGATTTCATCAGATATCACCCTTGCACCATATTTTTTTAGCACGACCGCCAACAATTTAAGCTCTTTTTTTGAGTAACACTGGCCATCAGGATTTCCTGGTGAATTTAATACAACTAAAAGCGTTTCATGATCCTTGGACGCTTTTTTTAATGTAATCTCCAATTGTTTAGCAGTGATACGATATCGTTGTGTGTATTCGGTCTGCATAAGAAAAGTGCTGTGTCCTATCAATTTAGCCTGCGGGGCATAAGATACCCATGCTGGCGCAGGGATAAGGACTGCAGCCCGCTCATAAGCACTCATGATGGTATAAATTAGTGCTTTGGAGCCCGGTGCAATAAAAACCTGATCCCCAGAGATTTGGCGCTGCTCAAATGAAGAATGATATTCAGCTACCTGGTCGCGTAACGATTTTAGTCCTTGGACGGGGGTATATTCTTTGTGGTGTGCAGATTTCATGAGAGCATCTCGCAATATCGGTGAAACCGGAAAAGGTGATTGACCAAAACCAAAATGGAATACCTGTCGTCCGGTTTTTTCGAGGATTTGAGACTGTTCATTTAATAATAAAGTGCTTGAGAGTGGAATGCGGCGGTACATTAAAAATTAAACCTGTATTTATAAGTGTCTGGTATTTATACTCTGACTTTATAATCATAGAATAATGAGCGATCATTCATGACGCCTGCGCAGCTTCAAGCGTTTGTCACTCTCGCACAGACCAATAGTTTTACTTCTGCCGCCATGATGCTTGGCATTACGCAATCAGCAGTTTCTCATGCTATTAAATCTCTCGAAGATGAGTTGGGTGTAAGTCTGTTTGTCAGAGGAAAAGCAGAAATCGTTCTCACAGAAGTAGGCAAAGGTTTAGTTGGCAAAGCACATTCGGTGCTGGGATTTAGTGAGTCCATTAAACAAACTGCCAATGAAGCGCGAAACTTGAAGCAAGGGATACTTAGAGTTGGCTCCTTTGGGCCAAGCTTTTCTGTGGGATTATTGCCTGTTATTTTGAAGAAATACCGCCGTAGATATCCTAATATCAACGTTTACGTTGAGGAGGGTGAGGATCACCAAGTCATAGATTGGATTGATCAAAGACAGGTAGATTTAGGTTCTATTATTCTGCCTGTCAGCAACCTAGATTATATCTTTCTTGGCACCGATAAGTTATCTGTAATCTTACCCCCTAAACACACCCTAACGACAAAATCTAAGATCACTGCGAGCGATATCTCTAAACTTCCTTTTATTTTGACACAAGGCAGCACGGGCAAACTAGCCATGGATGTATTCAGACAGCAAAACTGCCAGCCGGACATCCGATACAAAAACATTCAAATAATGAGCATGTTCTCATTGGTGGCTGATGGCGCCGGAGTTTCTATTACCGCTGATTTATCCATCCCAAGCGAGCTGGAGAAGAATAAACAGGTTTCAATCCGTCCATTGGAACCCTTGGTAAAAAGGCAGATTGGTTTGGGAATGCAACATAGGGAGCACCTATCACCGGCTGCTGCTGCGTTTGTAAAAATAGCGGCTGAACTCCAACGTGCAGGTGCATTGCCAAATCCCTAAGCAAACCCTAGGTACACAAACCGTGCTTATTTGGTTAAATGCGAGCCAGATAAAAACGGCCTATCATTTCCTGCATGATGCTCTGCACTGTGCAAAACATACTAGCCTTCTGTAAGATAACATTTTTTACAGTGCTCATAATGACTGTCTCTATGGCACGATTTTAAAGGTCCATTAATGGAAAAGTTGCTTCTCAAGCTTACTGACCTGTTTGCTCAGGCACCCAGTGCTGTTCTTCGTTTTAAAGTATTAGTGTTGAGTTCATTGATTGCAGTATCCATTGCTATGGGATTCGCGATTGCCAATCTCACAGTATTCAACCTTTCCTCTGAGTCATTTATGCAGGAGGATAGCCCAGCCCAGCTTGCTCTAGAGGAGTTTAGACGACAATTTGGCAGTGACAGGTCGGTCTTTATTATTTATGAACCAGCTGATGGAGATGTGTTCTCTCGCAAGTCTCTAACCGAACTACAGAAATTAACAAATGACTTAGAGAATTGGCAAGATCTTGATCCAAAGGACTTTCCTGATGTCGATCTACAGCAACTACTGCATATCAGACGGGTCCAGTCCCTAGCAAACCTGCTGGTGCAGACCAGCGTCGATGACACTTTATCCTCAAGTAGAATTTTACCTAAGCAACTACCTGAGACCCAGAGCGAGTTAGACGAGATTAAAACCCGAGCTTTGGCCGAAAAAGATTATGTGTCTGGTTTTTATGCGATGGATGGAAGTTTTGCTGCCATTTTGCTACAGACGGATTTCGGCACGGTGCCAGTTGAAGGATATGAGTCGGCTATTAATGACACGGGAGTTGAGCTAGATGCTAGTTTTGACGATTTTGATCTCGTGTTTGATGAGCAAGCGGTGGTGCAAGAGGTTGAGTTTGAGGACGTGGACCCGAGAGTTTATTTCGCGTTTAACGATGCCCTAACGGCAGTGTATGACCAGTACGGCGAGCAGTTTGAGTTTTATCCGGTAGGGGAGCCATCATTGATGACTCAAATGCAGGGAATCTTGGATCAATTGGTTATTTTAGGGTATCTGATGGTGCTGATTTTTGCCATCCTACTCTGGGTTTTGTTTCGCTCAGCAAGTGCTCTATTCTGGCCGCTGCTAACCATTGCTCTGAGTGTGGCTTGGTGCTGGGGATTCACTGTTTTATTGGGTTTAGAGCTATCCAGTATGATAGGTCTAACAGTGCTGCTGATATTTTCAGTGGGTATCGCAGATTGCGTCCATGTAATGAGCGCCTACTTTAGCTTCAGGCGCCAAGGGATCGAGCATCGAAATGCTTTGACCAAGTCCTATGAAAAAGTAGGCTTAGCAATTTTACTCACTACACTAACCACTGCGGCTGGCATATTAGTGTTAGCAACGTCTAACCTTGAGCCCATCAGAGTCTTTGCCTATATGTGTGCGTTTGGGGTAGTGCTCGCCTTTTTCTTTACTATTGTTTTACTGCCGATACTTCTCGATATTTGGCACCCTACTGGAATAGCCGAAAAAGACAGTATCGCTGATCGACTTGGGACAGGATGGCATAGGCTGAACCCCGGAGTGAAAACTACTATTGCACTGTTTGCGGGCGGGACGATTTTTTATACTCTTGGATTGTTGTTAGGTTTGTTCATTAACTCAGTAATATTACTGACCTACTGGATTGTTAATTCGCAGCAAGAGATCCTTGCAGAGGTTCCCCTAATAGTGGAGCGGCGCCCCAGGTTTATTTTGCTTATCTTCGCTTTTATATTGGCTATCTGTTGCTACGGAGCTAGCAAGATCCTTATTGACACAAATATAGCTGGCCTGTTTAAAGACGACCACCCGCTGGCTGTTGCGGTAAATGTGGTAGATAACAATATGTCCGGCTCCCAAAATATGGAAGTGATGATCGATACCAAGGTTATCGATGGCATGCTTGATGCTGAGTTATTGGTCGCGGTGGACGACTTGCAGAGGACTTTAGAGCAGCGATATCCTGAAACCGTTGGTCGCACCCAATCTCTGGCTAATATCGTTAAAAAGACTAATCAGGTAATGAATGACGATGATGAAGACTATTATCGCATTCCAGAGTCTAGTCAAGCGGTGTCTCAGCTACTTTATTTGTTTAATAGTGCTAATCCTGAGGATAGAAGAGGGGTCGTCTCTGATGATTACAGTCGGTCTCATATTAGCGTTAACTCAAGGAATATGGGCTCTTATGGATACCAGCAAATGTTTGAGGAGGTTGCCGAGATTATTGATGAGCGATTTTCCCCGCTAAAGCTAAAGTATCCAGATTTGGAGATAGTACTGACGGGGACCATGGCTACTCTAATGGTAGTCTCAGATGAAATAGCGCGTTCCCAGTTTAATGGGTTTGCCCTAGCGCTTTTGCTGATAAGTCTAATCATGATCGTTACTCTTGGTTCTTTGCGCGGCGGCTTAATGGGCATGATACCCAACGCAATCCCAGCGTTTTTAGGTTTTGGTCTCATGGGTTTGTTTAATATTCCTCTAGATACGGACACACTGTTGATTGCACCGGTTATTTTGGGTATCGCGGTGGATGACACAATTCATTTTATGACCCATTACAGGGTTGAGTTAAGTAAATCAAAAAGCGTCAGTGTCGCCTTGGAGAGCGCGATTAGGGAGGTTGGGCAAGCGGTAATGTTCACCACTATGATCATTGGTCTTGGCTTCGCTGTTTTAAGCTTTTCAGATTATTTAGGCATGGCTAAAGTTGGATTTTTTGGCTCGCTATCAATCTTTTTTGCCTTACTATGTGACTTATTTTTAATCCCCGCCATTATTATCGTGTTCAAACCCACTTTTGGTGTTGCAGGGGCAGACACTTCGATTAATTTTCAAGGAGCAAATGCGTGAAGCTAAAAGGAATATTAGTAATCTTCTGTTTGACTATGATCGCCATTAACACACCTATTATTGGGGCTGAGATGACGGGTGTGCAGATTATGCAAAGGATGGAAGATGCGCAGCGCGCAACGAATGATTCATCATTTACACGATTAAAGCTTTCAAGCTGTAAATTTGGTGTCAATAAGGGTCGTATTGCCTGTGCAGAAAAACCCAGAGTAAAAGTACTAGAGTCGGTCTCTGTTAATCATGGCAAAGATAATAAAGACACAAAAAGTGTGAGTATTACCCTCGAGCCTTCGGCAGAGAGAGGAATAGGGATGCTGTCTTATGCCTATGACGAGACAGGGCGAGACAATCAAACGTGGTTGTATCTGTCTGCGCTTGGCAGGGTTAAGCGGATCGCTGGTGGAGACTCCGATGAAGATACTGAGCCTGCATCGCTTTTTGGTTCGGAGTTTACGACAGAGGATACCGACACAGGCAAGCTTGCTGAATACCAAATTACATTGCTTGAAGAGACCAATCAGCGAGGACGTGAGGTATGGAAAGTTCAGGCGATTCCCAATGCTGAGCGAGCGAAAAAGAGCCGCTACTCAAGAACCGTGCATTACATCGATAAGGAGCGCTATGTTGCGTTGCGATCCGAGATGTATGATAAATATGACAAAGAGATTAAGCGGACTATGTCATCTCGCGTTGAGCTAATTAATGACAATTGGGTGGCTAGGTCCGTCACCATGATGAATTTGGTATCTAACCGCCTTTCAAATATGGCCTTGGTAGAGCTTTATGTAGATCTTGATATCAGAGATGACTTTCTTACTCAGCGAACGCTGACAGATAGTGCTTATCGAGAAACTAATCTAGAACGTTTGAGAGCACAAATAGAAAAAGGTGACTAAAATTTCAATGCCTTTACGGACTTACGTTTTAGGAATTCTGCTATTGCATCAAGGTGCTCTTGGCCAGCAGGCTATCTCTGAAATACCAAATGATCAGAACACTCTTGACGATTTCAGTTTTGAAGACGATCTGTTTGAGGATGCCTTCAACGAACCGGAGGTTTCAACTAAGTCTTGGCGAGATGGTTTCACTGTTTTAGTGAGTCAGCAGTTTTTTGGACAGGTCAGTAGGCACGCGGTTGAACCTCTTCCAGGTGTCGTTATCAATAAAAACCCAGGAATAGAAAATAACCGCTTGGGAGTCAATTTGAGATATCAGAATGCCTTTTCCCCTGGATGGTTGCTTCAGGGGAGTTGGCAAGGCCGTGTGTATTGGAAAGAGGATTATGAATATGAAGCCAGCGATAACAAAGTGAATGCTGAGTATCGCGTCAATGAGCTCTATTTGCAGCGTAGCTTTGATGATCATAGCGTCAAATTTGGTCGTCAAACGGTTGTTTGGGGAGAGACCATTGGGAACTCAGTTTTAGATGTCATCAATCATACCGAATTTCGCGATTTCAGTATTATTGATATTGAGGATGCAAGGCTTAATCAATGGATGTTGGTATGGGATATTTTTCAAGAGCAAAGTAGTTGGTCTAGTTTTATCAATTTATATCCAGAATTCAATCCGGCACCTCGATTAGGCGGGCCATTTTATTTCCAATCCCCTTTTGAATTTGGAGACTATAAGCGCAGCGGCGATGTATTGCTTGAAGCGGGTACCCAGTGGCGTAAGTCATATGAGGCAAGTGATATAGCTTTTATGGCAGCATATCTCCATGAAAATCAATTGCGCTATGAATTACCAAGTTCGGGCTTTGGTGAGGCAATTCCAGTTAAAAATGACTTTTTATTGGTTGGGTTTAGTGCCAACCGAGCTGTGGGCAACCTATTATTAAATCTTGATGTGGCATTTAGTCATGGCATCCTAATTGATAATTCAAGCCTCATAACTAACGGTAGCATAAATGTTCCAGTGAACTTAAAGCGAGATCAAATTGGGATTTCCTTTGGTTTCGAATATGGCATAACCAGCGTGCAAAATATTAGCTTAGGAATACAGGCTAAAAAGATGTTGGATGAAAGAGATGGCCTTAGGCCTGCGGAAGAGCTACTTAACGAAGGTGTTTATGGTTCATGGTTGCTGCGCTTCAGCAATAGAGTGTCAAACGATGACATCGTGCTATCAGCAACTATGCAAGGGGATTTAGACGGCAACTCGATTTTAGCGTCCTTAAGCGCCGATATGACCATTAACGATCATTGGAAAGTTGGTGCTCAGTTTGTGGGTATTAATGCGAACAAACCCTCTCAACTCGTGTTTTTTGATGATGATTTGAGGATCGGCGCCACCATCACTTACTCTTTTTAGTCACCCTACATTTGTCAATGGTACGATTTCGATATTCTTCCGTATAAATTCCAAGTTGAGCATTTAAGTGTGATAGATTTTGCGCTTTTTACTCTTACTTGACGAACATATTGTGGTGTACCATATATACCTAAGAGACTTCCGAACTGGCTGTATTAATGAGCGACAATAACGACGACTTCTGGCAGGACGACAACGGCACTCTAACTCAAGAGGCGCCGCCAAAATTGAAAAAGCCGCGGCTTTACCAAGTGGTGCTTCTCAATGATGACTATACTCCGATGGAGTTTGTGGTTGAGCTAATTGAGCAGTTTTTCTACAAATCACGAGAAAATGCGACTCAAATCATGCTAAAGATACATACAGAAGGCAAAGGTGTGTGTGGCGTCTATACTGAAGATATAGCCGAGACAAAAGCGGCTATTGTGACCCAATACGCTCAGGACCATCAGCACCCATTAATGTGTCAAGCAGAACCGGCTAATGACGATAAGGATTAATTGAGATGTTAAGCAGAGAACTTGAAGTCACCCTCAATTTGGCATTTAAGAACGCCCGTGAGAAGCGACACGAATTTATGACAGTTGAGCACCTCTTGCTAGCGCTACTAGACGATGCATCAGCATCATCGGTGCTAAAGGCCTGTGGAGCAGATCTCAATGCTTTGCGCGAAGACCTCAGCGAGTTTATTGATTCGACAATGCCGACGATTCCGGATGCACAGCTCGAACAAGAAACGCAGCCAACCCATGGATTTCAGCGGGTTCTACAAAGAGCTGTATTTCAGGTTAACTCAGCAAACCATAGTGAGGTGATTGGTGCGAATGTAATAGTAGCTATTTTCAGTGAGCAGGAAAGTCAGGCTGTCTACTTACTTCGTCTGCAAGATGTAGCGAGAATTGACGTAGTGAACTTCATTTCCCATGGTATCTCGAAATATGCTGATCACATCGAGAATACTGGTGAGACCCAAGACGAAACGACTCAAACAGACCAGTCTGAAGAGCCTGCGGAGCAGAGTTTTCTGAGCCAATTTACCACAGACTTAAATGAACAGGCACGTTTGGGATTAATCGACCCTCTGATTGGGCGAGATGCAGAAATCGAGAGGGTCAGCCAGATTCTCATTCGTAGGCGCAAGAACAACCCATTGTTGGTGGGCGAATCGGGTGTCGGAAAGACTGCCATCGCTGAAGGTTTGGCCAAGCTAATCGTTGAAGAAAATGTCCCTGAGCCAATGCTTGGCAGTACAGTATTCTCTTTGGACATGGGATCACTTTTAGCTGGTACAAAATATCGAGGTGATTTTGAAAAGCGTTTGAAAAGTTTGATAGCTGAGCTAGTCGAGCATGAAAAATCGATCTTATTCATTGATGAAATCCATACGATTATCGGAGCTGGAGCGGCGTCTGGCGGCGTGATGGATGCATCTAACCTTCTTAAGCCTTTGCTTTCCTCAGGTCAGCTCCGCTGCATTGGCTCGACGACTTACCAAGAGTATCGTGGCATCTTTGAGAAAGATCATGCATTGGCGAGGCGATTCCAAAAAATAGATGTTCCTGAGCCAAGCATTGATGAGACCTTCGAGATTCTGAAGGGCTTAAAGTCTCGTTTTGAAGAGCATCATGACTTAAAGTTTACAAATCCTGCTTTAAAAGCTGCGGCTGAGTTGTCGAATCGTCATATTAACGATAGGTTTTTACCCGATAAAGCAATTGATGTGCTTGATGAGGCAGGCGCTTATCAGCGTTTACAGCCCGAGTACAAGCGCAAAAAAACGGTAGGATTGAGTGATATCGAGTTAGTGATTTCGAAAATTGCTCGCATTCCAGCTAAGAGTGTTTCTGTGTCTGACAAGGCTCAGCTCGCTGATCT
>ENA-UZXB01000659-UZXB01000659.1-metagenome-genome-assembly--contig:-Day-2-1m-contig-659_pt1 | contig 10166 bp, 9 predicted proteins | sample MGYA00260339_ERZ794899 | MGnify/ENA metagenome assembly ERZ794899 | reverse complement strand
AAAATGCTGACTGACATAGGTAGGCGCCGGGCTTCAACTTGAGAATTGACCACCAAAAAATTGCGGCCCAAGTTCATCCTTTGGGCAAAATCTGGCCCAACCGCCAAGGCAAGATAATCACCGGGCTGCAGTGTAATACCGCCCAGCTTCCCCGAGAGCTGTGCACCATCGCGACGTATCCCAACAACCGCCGCGTCAAAGCGCGCTCTGAAACTTGATTCTTTGATCGTCTGGCCTGCCACAGTTGCATTAGGCAACAAGATAACTTCCGTTATGTTGTCACTCAGCAATCCTTCCTCAATAGCAAATAGCTGCAAGCCGTGAAACGTCGAGAGAAGGCCTACCCGGCTGATGTCTCCCGAAAAAATGAGTCGATCCCCCGCCTCAATACGCTGTGATGGTGCAACAGGCGATAGCACCTGGTCGCCCCGGGCAATCTCCACCAAAAATAGATCGTCGAGGTCGCGCAGCCCATTCTCTAGAATGCTACGCCCAATAAGTTTCGACTCGGGTAGCACTTCTGCTTCAATTAAGTGTTCGCTTATTTGCAGCTCTGTTTGATCATGTTTGGGTAATCGGTGGCGAAACAACACCATGAATAAAATACCACCGATCGCTGCGGGCAGCGCCACAGGCAAAAAAGCAAAAAAATCGAGACCCTGCCCCGTTGTTTCTTGCAAAAAACTGCTAACGATAAGGTTCGTCGACGTACCGATGAGCGTCAGCGTACCGCCCAAAATAGCGGCGTAAGAAAGCGGCAATAAAAGCTGGCTTTGAGCGTGGAGGCGCGATCTTCTCAGCACGCCAGCAAGCGCCGCAACGACCGCCGTATTGTTGACGAAAGCGGAAAAAAACGCGGTCACCAGTGATAGTCGCAGTAAAGAGCCTGCCAGCGACGGGACAACCATGCGTCGGGACATTATCAGCAACCAGGGCAAACGCTCGAAGCCGACAGATATCAGCATCAGTAGCAAAAGGGTGACCAAGCCTTCGTTTGTGGCTTTGGCCAACACCGTATTAATGTCAACCAGCCCCATCAACAAGCAAGCCAAAAGGGCGCTGCCAAAAACCCAAGGGGCAGACCAGCGTGTCACCAAAAGAGTAGTGACTAGCCAGACAACAACCAGCATGATTAAGCTAATATCCAACAAAATTTTAAGATGTCCGAAGGTTTCAGAGGTGTCAGAATACGCACTTTCCATAGAATCCGACAGTGACCCCTAAGGGCACTAACGATACTAAAGCCCCTACGAGCCACACTGGGAATAGGGGTGTTGAGGTGCTAACGCGGAAACCTCACATCGACAGGTTATTTATTACTACAACACAGAGAGAAACCCCATGATTGGATACGTCACTTTAGGCGTCACGAACCTTGATAAAGCGAAGGCTTTTTACTCGGAGCTATTAGGCGAAATGAGTGCCTCCACGCTGCTTGAAATGGATCGGATAGTATTTTTTGGCAAGGATATGGCCAACCCCATGCTGGCTGTATGCATACCCTATAACGAAAATGATGCGCATCCGGGCAACGGCAATATGGTGGCCTTTAATCCAGGCAGCAAGGAGGCCTGCGATGCGCTCTACCAAAAAGCAATTGCACTTGGTGCAACCTGCGACGGAGAGCCCGGACAGCGCATCCCAGACATGTTTTATGGCGCCTACGTTCGCGATCCCGATGGCAACAAGCTGTGCTTTTTCCAGTTTGGCTAATACCGGCAATGAACCCTGTCTATAGCACGGAAGCACCGTGTTCTAGACAGGACAAGTTTTCTTTTCTCAAAGACAGGAAATTTCCATGCGCTCCCTGTTAACCGTCATCACCCTGTTGCTGACTACTCACGCTAACTGGGCATTCGCCCATAGCAATAATGATGTTGTCACCATGTATAACGGCGACCGCATCACCGGCGAAATCAAGGGGCTAGCCAATGGCGATCTCAAAATAAATCCGTCCTACGCTCCCGTGATTGCCCTGGAGCTTCAGGATATCGCCTCCATAGATTCCAATTACAACTATGAAATTTTGACGGAAAACAACGAAAGGCTTTATGGCAATATTTCGAGCACTGAAAAAAAGGGTTCGCTGCAGTTCACCAGCATCGACAGCGACAAGGTAATACCCCTGCTCGAGATCACTGAAATACGGCCTATCGAGGAAAGTTTCGCCGAGCGGCTGCAGTACACCTTGGGCGCAAATTTCAACTTTGAACCCGACCTACAAACCTACAAGATCGAAGGCACGGTAACATATGCCTCAAAGCGCGGGCAGACATCAGCGCGTGCAAATATTTTACGCTCCGACTACCGCACCCAAACTGAAAACGGCGAATATGAGGATGACTATTCCCAAACATCGGGATTGTTTCGATTGGAAAACGAACGCTGGTCAAATTATGGAGATAATTGGTACCGAAGCTTTTCTGGTCAATACGATTACAACGACCAACTGAATAACTTTGGTCGCGTCTCGTTAGGTTCCGGTTTAGGACGCTATTTCGTCGATAGCGCTGGAATGCGGTTTAGTGCCTTGGTTGGCCTTCAGGGCATTTCAGAGCGCAGCAAAATCGAGACAGACCCTGAAACCGGTCAAGTCTTGCAACATTCGAACTGCCTTGGCGATCTGAGTGGTGATAACTGCTCTAGTACGCTGGTTAAAGACACAGCTTACTCGGCTGAAGGGTTCCTGACGGGCTCCTTCGTGATGTACAGCCTGACAAATACGGATCTCGACATAAACATAACGGGCAGTGTCTACCCCTCCTTAACTGAAGACGACCGCATACGAGCCCACCTAGAAGCTGCGGTGAAGTGGGAAGCGGTCAGTGATCTAAGCATCAAACTGAGCCTGAATTCTGATTACGATTCGGGTAAAGAGAACGAAGGCGAGTCAGGTTCAATACCGCTAAAAACCATTGACTACAGCATATTACTGGGGCTGGAATGGGCGCCCTAAGTGGACGCCGCAGTGCCATCATCTGGCTCGTGATGAAAGTGGTGCAGGTCGCGCTGCGGGAAAGGTATGGTAATTCCCGCACGATCAAAAGCGAGCTTCACTTCTCGATGTAAAGTCCAATACGTAGGCCAGTAGTCTGCCGTCTTGACCCATGGCCGGACGACAAAATCAATCGAACTTTCCCCATGCCGGTGCACTTTAACCACAGTCTCTGGCTCTGGGAGTATTTCCGGAATTTGCGCCAACACCTCGGCTAACACCTGCTCCGCCTGCTCGATACTATCGCTGTAGCTGATACAAAACTCAGTATCGACACGACGCATGTTTTGACTCGTGTAGTTTCGAATTACATCGCCCCATATTTTGCTGTTGGGCACGATAAGGCTTTTGTTGTCAGTAGTCGTAATGGTTGTCGATACTAAATTCATCCGACGCACGGTGCCTTCAACGCCTGCTACGGCAATAAAATCTCCCACATCAAAGGGTCGGTAAGCTAGGATCATACCCCCTGCGGCGAAATTACTAAGCGTCTCCTGCAGAGCAAAACCCAAGATAAATCCCGCGACGCCCAAGCCCGCCAGCATGGGCGCCAAAGAAATACCCATCTGTGATAATGCAATAAGAAAACCGGCCGCCATCACACCGCCGCCAATCATTGAGACAGACACATCTCTTAAAAGCTGCGACATGCCACCGGGTCGCTTATCGAGAGTACGCTGCGCAAATCGCCGCGCAGCTCGGCTGATGAATCGGGCCAAAAACACGATACCAAGGAACACCAAAATGCGGAGCACCATATCGGGCCCCTCAGTGGTAAACCATCGACTGATTTTGGAGTAGATGTCGTCGATAACGACATTGAAAACTTCGAGGTCAACCATTTCGAAGGAAATGGCAGTTTGCTCCTCGATAACCGCGCGTTTCACTCTGGTGGTATCAAGACCTACACGCTGCATTTGCGTGGCGATACGCCCCAACCACGCTACGTCTAAAGCAAGAAGCTGCTCTGCGCGCAACAATGCTTCTTGTACCGATGGATCAGAGGACGGTGATTTTAGGCGGGATTGCAGGGCTTGCCGTTGCGCTTTCAGCAGCTGGAGAGACCCGAGCCGCTCATCTGCGTAATACAACAAGCTTCGGTTAGCGAGTTGCTCCAAAGTCCCTGCTGGAAAATTCAATGCTGCACGAACGTCTACCACGTCGATCATGTACTCTAGATAACGTATTCGCTGCTCATCCATACTATCTATTTGCGCACGCAACAGCGCTCGATCTAAACCGCTGAGCGCGTCTAATCCCTCATGTTTTACGGCAATACGAGACTCAAGGAGCTCAAATCTTCGGGTAAAGCCCTCATCAAGCTGCTGATTACGCAGCGCTAACCTCGCCGCAAGTTCGCCGCGCTCTGGGGCGTCGTTATCAAGCTTCAGTATTCGCCCAGCAATTCTGCTGAACTGCTTCAGCACATGAAGAGATTCCTCGTCGAGGTAAAAGCGCAGTGCATCCTCCGGACTCCCGTTAATATCACCGGCCTCCTCCTCGGTCTGCCGAATGGCATAAAAAAGCGCCTCAAGGGAATCGAGCTCATCCGCTACCGTTAGGGTAGGTTGCGTTTCCAGATCCCCAGTTTCTTGGCTCCATATTGGGCCAGCAGCCACCAAGACAAACAAAGACACAGCCCAGCCGACACTTTTAATTCGATAAAAGCACCTTGTGATCAAGAGTCACCCCCTCGGCTCAGTCGTCTTTGGGCCACGTTATCAGCAAGACGGGTCAAGATATCTTCAGTAGCAGCCCAATCGATGCAAGGGTCAGTAATGCTTTGTCCGTAAGTCAATGTCCCGCCCTCCACAACGTTCTGGCGGCCAGCCTCCAGAAAGCTCTCGATCATGACGCCAATAATGCCATCGTTACCACCCGCTACCTGCTGACCGATGTTGCTGAGAACTTCAAGTTGTCGCTTAGGCTGCTTACGGCTATTTGCATGGCTGGCGTCAATCATTAAACGATCGGGTAAGCCAGCTTGGCTTAGCAGCGCTCGCGCATCGTCAACCGCAAACATGTCATAGTTTGGCTGGTGTCCACCCCGCAGAATGACATGACAATCTTCATTACCCAGCGTTTCGAAAATCGCAGACTGTCCCTCTTTCGTAACCGAGAGAAAATGATGGGATTGACGGGCAGCACCGATCGCATCGACCGCCATTTGCACATTGCCATCCGTGCCGTTTTTAAAGCCAACAGGGCACGACAGCCCCGAGGCTAACTCGCGATGCGTCTGACTTTCGGTTGTTCTCGCGCCTATCGCACCCCAACTCACCAAATCGGCTAAGTACTGGGGGGATATTAGATCAAGGTACTCAGTGCCTGTGGGCAAGCCCAGTCGATTCAGGTCTACCAGCAGTTGCCTAGCCAAACGAAGGCCCTTGTTGATTTGAAAGGAATCGTCCAAATCGGGGTCGTTAATCAAACCCTTCCAACCCACCGTTGTTCTCGGCTTTTCAAAATAGACACGCATGACCACCAGCAAGCGATCATTCAACCGGTGGGCAAGGGGTTGGAGGCGTTTAGCATATTCAATCGCAGCATCTACGTCGTGAATGCTGCAAGGACCGACAACCACCACAAGGCGGTCGTCTTCACCTGCCAATACGTTGTGTATCGCCTTTCTTGCCTGAGTAACGTGGGCAGCAACCGTTTCGTCGAGGGGTATTTGGCTGAGTAACTCGCTGGGCGAAGCCAACTCTTTAAGAGATGAAATACGGGTGTCGTCGGTAATTGAAGGCATCGAATTTATAAACTCATGATTAAGCGCGGGAGGTAAGACTGGCAGGACCCTCGGCGAGAAGCTCGTCGACCATATCTCCTACAACGTTAGATTGGACACAGTGCGCGGCATACCACGTATGCAAGCAGCGAATTCTATTGGACTCCTGAATGCCACCGATGCCGCGAGTAGTGAAAGCCTCCATCATACCAGACGACTCCAGAAATTCTCGCTCAGTCGGCGTCATTGTTGCAGCACGCACGGCTTTGTGTCGTTCATGATCAGTGCGCATTTCCGCCTGCAATTCAGGCGATGCGTTGACGCGGTGCTGCAAAGAAGCGATGACTCCAGCAGCTTCGAAACGATCGATTGCAAGACAAAGTGCTGGATCGATCAACCAAAATACGGTTGGAAATGGCTTACCATCAACTACCGGAGCAACTTGAATAACCCGGGGCCGTCCGCGATCGTCCCACGCGACAATATCCCGAAGTCCTCTTGGCTCACGGTCTAAACACTGGCGAATGTAGGGCCTCCAGCGGTCTAAATCGGTGTGCCTCAATGTGTCTGGTTTCTTTTGATCGGTCATGGGCAACATGATAACACCGCCTAAAACCTCCCAAATACCACATAAGGTTTGACGCCGCTTTCTTGCGCGAGTAGTGTGCGCATCGTTAGGTGCCTGCCGGCCAACGTGGTCTGGGCAGGTTAAAAGGGAAACTGGTCACCGGTCACTAGCCGCTATTCCAGTGCTGCCCCCGCAACGGTAGGGAACGCTGTTCCAAGCCCGATACCTGCCTGACGTAACGTAAACCACAAAGCGGAGGGCTTTGCAGGGTGCGACTCCCCAGTTTTGGCTGGAGCCCACACCTGTGCTGCTGAGACAGCGCCTCCGCCTCATGCAGGAGCTGCGCTATGTTTCGCCCAACCGTCTACCGACCACTTGTTTTAACGTTACTCGTTGGCACTCCAGCTATGGCTGCTAACGCGGCAGCCGCCGACACTGAATCCATTGAGGAAACTGTCATCGTGGCCTCTCGCGTACCGACACCGCTCAGCAGAATCGGCGTATCTGTGTCGGTTACTGATCGTGAAACCCTGGAGGTTTTGGGCTACAGCGATATTGCTGACTTCCTCGATTTACAACCTGGCGTATCGGTTACTCGTGATGGTGGCCCTGGAAAATCAGCTTCGGTTCGTATTCGTGGGGAAGAAGGCTTTCGCACTCGAGTCGTTTTGGACGGTATCGATATCGCCGACCCCTCTTCCCCTCAAATCAGCCCGCGCATTGAACACCTCCTCTCTGAAGGGCTGCAGCGCATTGAGGTACTGAGGGGACCACAAGGACTCGCTTACGGGGCTGATGCCGGTGGGGTCATCGCCATAACGACGCGCCAACCCGAACAAGGAATGACCGCAAGCGTTACCGCGGAAGGCGGCCAGAACGGTTATTCAAAATTCGGGGGCTTTGTTGCTGGGGGCGCGGAAGTATTCCGAGGATCGCTATCCGTCACAGACTTGAGCACCGACGGCTTCAATGCCAGGCCCTCTGACAACCGATTGCGTGACGATGACGGATACAGCAACACCACTATCCATGGCACTGCCTCATTGAGTTTGACCGACGCTCTCACGGTGACGGGTAGCGTGCACGACATTAACGGCGATAACGACTATGACGGCTGTTTTGACACAGCGACTTTTGCTCAAATTGGTGCGTGTACCGACACCTTTGACCAGTCAGCGGTGCGAATCTCAGCAAATTTCACGAACGCAGTGATCGACTCGTCACTCAGCTATGAAAAATCTGACATTGAAAGAGCGTTTTACAGTGCCGATATATTGTCCTTTGAAACCGAGGGCGAGCAGGAAGAAGTTTCCTGGATTGGCTCCATGACCCCAGCGTTAGGACAACGGTTAACTCTGGGAGTCGATGCTGCTGACCAATCGCTTATCGATGGGGGCAACGAACGCAGTCGGGATAACCTGGGGATTTGGGGAGAGTACGACCTCGATGTCCTCGCCGGCGCACTAACAGTGGGGGCTCGATGGGATGACAACGACGATTTCGGCCAACACACGTCCTGGCGAATCAGTCTGCAGCAACAGCTCGCTGGCACCGATCACCCATTGATCGCAAGAGGCGCCGTTGGCACCGGCTTTCGGGCACCAAGCCTTTACGAAATAGCCTACAACGCGGGCCCCTTTAGTTACGCACCTGCAGCGACCACTGCACTGACCGAAGAAAAAAGCCAAGGTTGGGAAATCGGCCTGAGCTGGGGCCAACCTGACCAGCGGCTTGAGGTCACCTGGTTTGACCAGGAGATCGAAAACGAAATTTATTTCGATATGGCGAGCTTCTCTGGCTACCTTCAGGGCTCGGGCACGACAACGTCTCAGGGCTTAGAAATTGCCGGTGAGACCGCTTTTCTTGCGCGCTGGCGTCTTATGGCAAACATCACCTGGAATGAGACAGAGTCCAGCGCCAAACAACAAAGACCCTACCGCCCTGAATGGACTGCTGCGAGCAGTTTGCTGTGGCAGAACCGTTCTTTGGTCGCTGCTCTAACTGCTCGGTTCGCCTGGGACTCCGTGGATACCGCTGGAGCGCCCATGCCTGACACCGAACGGCTAGACGCAAGTCTTATGGTCAATGTAACCCAATCGCTTCGTGTGACAGGACGCATTGAAAATTTAACAGATAATCGCGACCCCCAAGTCAGGGATTACAATCAGATTCCGAGAGCCGCTTACCTGGGCCTTCGCTACAGTATTTAGAGGGCTTAGCTATGGAGAGCAATAACAAGGAGGCGCGTCACAAGCGCGCCATGGAAAAGCAGAAAACTTCCGTGGATGCGGGAGTAGCGGCGGCGACCATTGACAGAGGGGTCGCGGTCCTCCTGACGGGCGATGGCAAAGGTAAAACCAGCTCCGCTTTCGGTATGGTGCTGCGAGCTCTGGGCTATGGGCAAAAAGTGGGCGTCGTTCAGTTTATAAAAGGTGTGCAGCTGTCCGGGGAAGAGCATTATCTTCGCGATCACTGCCCGGAGGTAGAGTTCTACCAAATGGGTACGGGCTTCACNNTGGGACACCCAAGACCGCAGTGGCGACATTGCAGCCGCAGAGCGCACCTGGGAGCAAGCCGCCAACATGCTGGCCAACCCCATGTTGGACTTGGTCGTTCTCGATGAACTGACCTACATGCTGGCTTTTGACTATTTGTCACAGGACATGATTTTGAATGCCATCAAGGCTCGACCTGAACACCAAAGTGTTGTCGTCACCGGTCGTGGCGGAGGCAGTGCATTGCGTTCAGTCATGGATACTGTCTCTGAAGTTAAAGATGTTGAACATGCCTATCGAGCAGGCATTCAAGCCCGAAAAGGCGTCGATTATTGAGTGAAGGAGCGGTCATTGGATAGTGCAGGCATTCGATTTGGTTGGTTTTTGGCCTACAAGTTCTTTAATTCACTGTTTTTAGGGCTATCGATTGGCGCGGTATTCACACTTTACCAGCCGCTATCACCTGCTGTTTTTTCCGCCGGGGGCATCGGGCTCGCACTTGCGACTCTCTTTATCGCCACTCAATATCATCGTTTGCTCAATCCGATCTGGTTCTATCGCCTATCACTCACCGTAGAAATCATCATTCTGCTGGGCGTCGCGGGCGTCCTGCTCTATCCCATAGAACAGCCACTGGCACTCTTTGTCTACTTTGGCTACCAGTTCACTTTTGCCTTGGGCAGTTACCTTGTTCGCTGTGAAACTCTGCTTTTTGTCGAAAACAAACGACTGACCCAGCTTGATGTCGCGAAGCAAACGGCCTACTTGGTGGGAATGGGGGCATCATGGTTGGCCTATCAGTTTTTTGAGTCACAATTTCAGATAATCGATAAAACAGCACAAGTTACCGCCATTCATTGGCCACTACTGATCATAGAAATATTGATCATTTTCTGTCTAACCCTTGCCTTTAAGAGATCCGCTAGCACAAACCCGGGGTAAAAAGTCTTGAAAATTGCATGTGCGCTGCGTAACCACTAAGTTGGGGGCAGACTTTTAAGGACAAACGCGATGACCATTGGACCACGACTGATTGCCTTGCCCGCCTTGATCATAGCGATTTCGAACTTCATCGGACCTTTACATGCCGCTCAAGCTCCGGGAAGTTTCGCACAGGACCTTATAAACACTATTCAAACCACCCGCGGAATCGGCACCACTAGCGTCAAGGGAGGGGACGACGATACGCCTTCAGCCGATGCCGACGGAGACGGAATCGAAGACAACGCTGACTTGTGCCCCAATACCCCTGCGGGCGAGACCGTGGACAGCAATGGGTGCTCCGATTCCCAGAAAGATTCCGATAGCGACGGTGTTACCGATGATGCCGATCTCTGCCCCGATACACCCAGCGGTGAACCAGTTGACGGTGACGGCTGC
>ENA-UZXB01013612-UZXB01013612.1-metagenome-genome-assembly--contig:-Day-2-1m-contig-13612_pt1 | contig 10184 bp, 7 predicted proteins | sample MGYA00260339_ERZ794899 | MGnify/ENA metagenome assembly ERZ794899 | reverse complement strand
ATTGGCTTACGATGCAATGTACGGTGCTGGACAAAATGTAGTCAAGCAGTTATTTGACAATGCCGCATTACTTCACTGTGAGAATAATCCGTCGTTTTATGGGCAAGCTCCAGAGCCTATAAATCGAAATTTGAAAGAGCTTAGCCAATATATCAAAGATCACCCAGAGATCAATGTAGGTCTAGCCAATGATGGAGACGCAGATCGAGTAGGTATGTTTGATGCTGATGGAGAGTTTGTAGATAGTCAACATCTATTATTATTACTTCTCTATTACCTCAAAGAGTACAAAAATGAAACGGGTAAGGTTGTAGTGACATTCTCTGTTACTGAGAAAATGGAGAAACTAGCAGAAATGTACGGACTTGATTTTGAAGTGACTAAAATAGGATTTAAGTATATCGCTGAGATCATGGTCAATGAAAAAATCATCGCTGGTGGAGAAGAATCTGGAGGACTAGCTGTTGCTGGGCATATCCCAGAGAGAGATGGAATTTGGATCGGCCTACTCATCATGGAATTCATGGCGAAGACTGGCAGATCTATAAAAGAACTCATACAAGAGGTCTATACAAAAGTAGGTGCATTCAAATTTGATAGAGATGATCTACATATCGAAAATGACAAGAAATGGGCTATCATGGATCTCTGTAAAGAAGATAAAATAAAATCAATTGGTGGACGCGATGTACTTTATGTAAAAAAAATAGACGGATATAAATTTTTCGTAGCTGACAATACTTGGGTGATGATCAGACCGAGTGGCACTGAGCCGGTTTTAAGAATATACGCCCAAGCTGGTGATTATGTTGGAGTAAGAAAAATGTTGGACGATACGCATGCTACTCTTGCAGAGTTAGTAAAGTAATCACAAAATAAATCGTCTTTTAATTAACAACAAATTTCTATTCCACGTTAAATGCAAACTGATAAGGTTAGCACTTATTGAAATGATGAAAATTTTCTTGTCCCAACATCAAATAATAGATAGGATAAAACGTCATCAAACTTATACTAGATTTAAAGATATAGTAAAGCACTGATTGCAATTAAATCATCGTTGAATATTGTCATATTGATTTACTCATGCATTCTGGTTATTAAATAATCTCTTCTTTATCATCATATTTTTTCGGATTCCTTATGTTTTCAAGGCAAGCCACATTTCACTCCCCACCATTCTTTCGTATTTACCCTAAGCGATGATTTCTTATTAACTTTTATGATATACTCCTTTTACCCTCCTGGCAATCATTATTATCAACCGATCATATAAGTTTGATCTATGAACAATTCACTACTTTGATTTAATTTAAGAAAGCATCGCCATGAAGCCATCAAAATTGAGCTGAGTTAGCAATTATTTGATAGTTATTGGCTGAACATTATTATAATTGGGATTATAGCATTTCATCCAAATAAGTCTTAACGTTACAAACTTAACCTTAAAAAGAGCTCCATATCACAATAGATATACTAGATGAATCTTTCTTATTTTTGTGCTTTTACAGTTTATAAAGAAAGGAATAAAGATATGAGCGAGCAAAAAACAGTACTCAGTTGTATTCAACCAACAGGTAACATCCACCTTGGAAACTACTTCGGTGCAGTACAAAATTGGGTTAATCTGCAAGAGAAGTACAAGTGTTGTTTTGGTGTGGTAGATTATCATGCCATGACGATGCCTTATAATGTAAAGAAACTAAGAGAAAGTACTTGGGAACTCACACTTAACCTTGTATCCGTTGGAATCAAGCCAGAAAATTTATTCATACAATCACTTATACCAGAACATACAGAACTTTGTTGGATTTTTAACAACTTTTGCCCTATTGGCCGCCTGACTAATATGACTCAATTTAAAGACAAGAGTGAAAAATCTAGTGCCGATAGTAAAGATGATTTTATATCTGCAGGCCTACTAGACTATCCTGTACTGCAGACTGCCGACATACTTATATACAAAGCGAACTATGTGCCTGTAGGTAAAGATCAAGATCAGCATTTAGAGTTATCTAGAAGCATCGCCAAGAGGTTTAATAATCAAGTAGGCAAGGAATATTTCGTAATGCCGGAGGGACTTCACACTGAGACGCCAAAGATTGCGTCTACAGCAGACCCTTTACGTAAAATGAGTAAGTCAGCTGGAGAGAAGCACTGGATCGGCCTACATACTGATGAGGCGAGATTACGTAAGCAAATTAAATCTGCCGTGACTGATACAGGCGATACACCTGCTAGCGAAATGAGTGCCGGAGTAGCTAATCTATTCCTGATGATGAAAGCCGCTGGTGCTATTACAATTCATGATCAGATCATGGATACCTATAAGGATGGTTCTTTGAAATATAGCGAACTTAAAGAAGCTACCGCAGATGCGCTAGTTGCGATGACATCAACCTTCATCGAGAGAAAGGCTGAACTCTCAAATGATAAAAGAGCACTAAAGGATCAAATCAAGTCTTCATCCGCAGATATTAGAAAAAAAGCTCAAGAGACATTGAGAGAAGTAAAGGATTTGGTTGGGTTGGTAAATGTGAAATTTTAATCAAAATCAATTTAATCTCCTACCTTTCCAATCATACTTACCAGGGAACATAGCTACTAATCCTGCAAATAAGATATACAAATTATAAAAAGCCGCGGAGATAAGATATTTCTTAGTGGCTTCTTCCTTTCTATTATGCTTACAAAGGTGACTGAGGAATAAATAATCCATCGTGATTTTGATAAATAACATGAGTACAGCTATGAAAACTGCGGTCCCATTAGTCATAAATCCAAAAACTAGATTGAACAGCATCATAGCAACTAACAGAAACACATAACCTTGGACCAATACAATATTTTTCTCTGGATAGTGGCGACTCTTGCCTGCCCAACGTTTTCTTTGAGATAACAAATCACTTAATGTCTCTTCTCCCTTGGTAGTCACTGTAGCATCTAATGATCTTACGAATGTGATCTTCGATGGATCTTGCTTTGCTAGATATTGAACAGTGAACATATCGTCTCCAGAGGCTATTTCACCATCTAATCTCGAACTGTAGAGTTCGAGAAATATCTTTCTAGTGACAGCCATATTGGCACCATTGGCTGAATAATAACTTTTACGCAGAATACCATTGGCTGTCACTGCCATAGTTGCAGCTACATCAAGATACTGAAACCGGCTGAGATTTGTATCCTCTAGATCGATTTGCACAGGAGCAGCGATAAAATTCACTAGCTCTGGATTATAATTGGAAACCAAAGTATCTAACCATTTTTCAGGCACTATACAATCTGCATCAGTAAACATCAACAACTCACCTTGAGCACGATTAGCGGCCAGTTGTATAGCGGCCTTCTTGCCTCGGTTCTTGATCGTATGTAGTAGCGTTACTTGGGGAAATTGTTCTTTGACGATAGCAGCTGTGCGATCTTGAGATTGATCATCTACTACTATGATTTCGAGTAGTTCTTGTGGATACTTATTCTTATATATACTCGAAAGACAATTAGCAATGTTAGCGTCTTCATTACGAGCAGCTATAATAATCGAAACTTTGATTGATGGATTACCCCCTTTATTAGGTATAAATACTTCCCAGCCTTCTGTGATCCATTGCAATAGAAATATATATCCTATGCTCAGCCCCATCGATATGAAAAATAGTATGATCATGAATAAAGTATATCTTACTAATCAAACATTTGATCATGATCGTTATTTTTGCCTTTGGCCTTTTTTATTTTTACCTCAGGTAGTTCAGGTGTTTCTACCTCCTCATAATCAGAAAACCCTGCATCGTTTACGTTTTCTCCATCTGCAAAAATTTCTTTCTCAGGTTGATGTACTTTCATGATCACACGTTTCATCATCGCTCTAAAAAATAAAAATCCTGTTGTAAATGGGTAAGCTGCCAAACTCAATACAATAGCCATTATTCCAAATAGAGGGTTGTCCTTGAGTGATTTTATTAGAAATTTCCCAAAATCTGTAACAACTGTATAGTCTAATATCAAAGTAGTTATCAGTAATACTGGAGCGACAAGACTCAGTATCCAAAAAAGACCTTTGAATAAAAAAAATACTACCATCATGAATACTGTAAGTGTTATCAATCCTACTATTCCTCCAAACGGACTTCCACCTCCTCCTTGTGGGCCTCCTCCTAATTGAAATTCTTTGAATATTGTCATGTTTCTCTTTTGATTGTGTATCTAATATAGATAACACACTACACAAAGATAATAGTTTAACGTAATGGACGCAGTATGAAACTAGATGGACCAATCAAACCTATGCAGCTTCCTCTTCGCTAAATTGCATATCATATAACTGACGATACTTTCCATCTTTAATCTTCATTAACTCCTCGTGAGGTCCAAGCTCTACAATGTTGCCTTTGTCCAAGACCATTATATTGTCAGTATGGCGGATCGTTGATAGTCGATGTGCTATGATAATAGAGCTCCGTTTGGCTATCAATTTTTCTATAGCAACCTGTATGATCGCCTCTGTTTCAGTATCTATCGATGCCGTAGCTTCATCTAGTATAAGTATAGTAGGGTCAAACACTAACGCTCTTACAAATGAAATCAACTGACGTTGTCCTACAGAAAGATTACTACCACGCTCAGTCACTTTAAAATCGTAGCCATCCGGAAGCGCCTCTATGAATACATGCGCTCCTATCTGCTTACTTGCAGCTATAACTTTGTCTCTCGTAATACTTTCATCTCTCAGAGTGATATTATTCAGTACCGTTCCATTGAATAGAAATACATCTTGTAATACCATAGATACCGAATTACGTAAACTATCTAATGTATAATCTTTAGCATTGACACCATCTACCTTAATCATACCAGACTGTATCTCATAGAATCTATTCAAGATATTAATTATTGTACTCTTACCAGATCCTGTACTTCCTACTATGGCCAGAGTCTCTCCTGGATTAAGGGTAAAGCTCACATTATTGAGTACAAAATTTTCATCATCATATGAAAATGAAACATCATCAAATTCCACTTTACCTTTAATATCCTGTGCTACTATCGTTCCTTTATTTTCTATACTGGACTTATTATCTAATACCTCGAAAACTCTCTCTGCAGCCACTAGTCCCATTTGTAGCGTATTGAATTTATCAGCTAACATTCGGACTGGACGAAATAATAAATTTAAAAATAAAGGAAAAGCTACAAGGGATCCAAAACTCACATAATCCTGTAAATATGCTCTTGATCCAAGCCAAATCATCAAGGCTAAAGATATCGTTGTGATTAATTCTACCACAGGAAAGAAGACTGCGTAATAAAATACAGAGTCCAGATTAGCTTTAGTATATGCTCTATTTATTTCTCTGAATTTCCCGGCTTCACGTTTCTCGGCATTAAAAATTTGAACCACATTCATTCCAGTGATTCGCTCTTGCAAAAATGCATTCATCATACTTATCTGAGATCTTACTACTTGGAATGTAGATTTGACTTTCTCCTTGAATACATAAGTTGCAATTATCAATAAAGGCAATGTCACCAAACTGATCACAGTCAATATCCAACTAGTATAAAACATTACACAGATCACCGCAATAACTATTAGCAAATCACCAAATATGGTAATCACACCTTGAGCAAATACATTATTGATCGCCTCAATATCGCTAATCGTTCTAGTTGTGGCCGTACCTATCGCTGTCTTGTCGAAGTACTTGAGTTTCAAATTAGTAATATGATTAAAAACCTTGACACGCATATCCTTAATCACTGACTGCCCCAATAATGCTGTGGTATAAATAAAAATATATCTAAGAATGGCATCTAATATTACAGCTCCAATAAATAGCATAGCCATAAATCCGAGGCCATCGAGATCTTCTTTGAGAATATGATTATCGACCATCACCTTGACAATATATGGTCGGATCGTAGCAACCGGCGCTAGTAAAATTGGTAATATGATACAAAACAGAAAAAGATGCTTATAAGGCAATGCCGTAGCTAGTACCCTTTTGAGTAAGTGCCAATCTAAGCTATTCTTTTTCTCATTTATTTTGCTCATAAGCTATAAAGATAATCTTAATCTACTCTATGTATCCTTAGGCATCAGATACCTAATTAGAATCGGTAATAAATACAAATCAAATACTAATGCGGAAACCAATGTCACAGATATCAACAGTCCTACAATATTAGTCGGTTGGGAGTTAGATAATAATAGAACCATGAATCCAAAAAACAAGATCACTGTTGTAATCATAATTGCTTTGCCTGTCTCGGTATAGCATACTTCTAACGACTCTTCCACAGATCTACCTTTGACTCTCTCCAACTTATACTTACTTAAGAAGTGAATAGTATCATCTACAGCGATCCCAAATACAATTGCAAAAATTATAGAAATGCCTGCTTCTAGATCTATACCCAGCCACCCTATCAGACCGGCTGCAAATAGTAGAGGAATTATATTCGGAATTAGGGCCACGATCACCATCCTAAAGCTCTTAAATAAAAACCCCATTAAAATGCTCACAATTATCAACGCTAAAGCTAAACCTTGAAGCAAATTATTTCTAATATAGACAGCATTTTTATCTATAATGAGACCTGTACCAGTACTCCGTACACTTACCACAGCTTGATCTAGATTAGTTGTGATCCATTGGTCGATACTTTCGTTGAGTATTCTTATACTATCCGCACCGATATCTGCAATTCGACTAGATATACGCGTTTTGGTTCTTTCTTTATTGATGAGTACTGCTTGATCGAGCATCCTAGATTTCCTGACCATCTTCTTTTGACTAGCGAATTCCTTTCTATTATCTGTCAACACATAAGCCTCTACACGATTACTATTATTCATCTTGTTGATGCTCTTGTACATAGTCGCTTGAGACAGGATCGCATTGATTACCCCTGTCGACTTTAAGTGATCTTCTAACTTACTGATCTCACTAACCACCTCGTAACTATCTACCTGATAATCTCCCATACTCTGCACTGTAAACTCTAAAGGGCGGAAGCCAGCAAATTCTTTTTCGAAATACTTAAAGTCATTAGATATATTACTGTTTCTTGGAAGGGTACTACTAATATCATAGTTAGTAGTAATCATACTTATACCTATAAAACAGAGTCCCATAACCAACGCACAGATCATCAGTATCTTTTTTGGATTCACTCTAACTTGAGAATAACATCTACCTAACCAATTACTTAATCTCCCATCAGATTTTGTCTCTTTAACAATCTGTTCTCTATCAAAAAACAAAAGCAACGAAGTTGTAAAAAATATCACAGTCACATAAGCAATCATAACACCAACAGCCGCATTAATTCCAAATTCTCTAATCGGGCCAACATTCGATGTAAGCAGGGTTGCAAAGCCTACTGCAGTAGTTAGTGAAGTAAGTAAAGTTGCTATTCCTATCTCTTTGACTGTTGTAGTCATTGCAGATAATTTATCTTTTCCTTCTTTTAGTAGGTCAGTATACTTAGTCATTATATGTATCACATCAGAAGTGCCGACAATCAACATAAGCACAGGATATAAAGCTGCCATGACGCTCAGTTCTCTACCTAATCCTGCTAACAATCCTAAAAATAATAACAGACCTAATCCAATGGATCCAACCGCTATCATCACACCTATAAACTTCCGGTATATCAATATCAAAATTATCGTAACTAATATAACTGAAATCAATCCTATGATTAGCATCTCCCATATCTTCATCTCTACGAGCTCATCTTGAAAATATGCACGGCCCAAATAATGCACATCATCAAATCCGTACTTATCTGTCTCAGCATATAGCGCATTGAGCATCACATCTGAATCTTCCAATCCTATCTTCTCAGTAGTCTTTGCTGCTATAACTAATGCGGTAGCATCGGCATTGATCAGGCTCAACCGGAATCTATCATCGTTCAACAGATTCTTCTTATCCTGAATATATTTAGAAGGTTCTTCTTTATGAATTATAGGTATCGTAGATATCCCAAATGGTGTTTTCACAGGATTTCGCATCTGTGTCAGTGACTGCACCTTTATAATATGCGGCACATCTCTGATGGCCAAACTATACTCATGAAATCTATTAAGGAAATCTTGCTCAAATACACCTTCTTTATTCTCTACTGCAATCAACAAAAAATTATCATCAGCCTCAAACTCTTCAATGAATGACTTAAAATATTCTAGATCATCATCTCCCTCAGGAAAGAACTGATCGAAATCGAAAGTAACTTTTGTCTGAGGCAAAAAAAAGCCACTGACTAGAGCCAATAGCACAAATATTCCTATGATGTGAATCTTGTATTTGAAAAACATATGGTTATTTAACATGTGAAAATGGGATTGGTTGGATCCATATTCATATATTTTATTAATATTTCATTTCCGTTTTCATCTCTTTTCGCCACTGCCAATATCCTACCGCTGCCATAATAGTATATACTACCATCATACCAGCAAATAATTTTGCTCCTTGCAACCAATAGATATAAATATAGACAGCATCCGTAATCACAAAGTAAATCCAACACTCAATCTTTCTCTTTACGAGATAGTAAGTGGCTAGCATCAAAAAAGCTGTCGTAAGACTATCCAAATATGGCCATGATGCGTCATAAAATAATCCAGTAACATAGGCTACTCCAACTCCTATAACTCCTCCTATAAATAAAGTCACCCAATGGTCCTTTACAGTCATTTGACTAATAGGTAACTCTTCTGCTTTGTCTCCTCCGCTACGCCACAGATATAGACCATAGAGACTCATTCCCAGATAGAAGATCTGCAGTATAGCATCGAATAAAAGATTGTAAATAAACATGGACACATACCCCCAAAACAAACTAGCGACTAAGCCAAAGACAAAGCAAATCGATTTATTGTTAACCGCTAAGACTATATATATCAAACTTAATACGGTCGATATAATTTCTAGTGTTGACATGTGTAAAATTCTATTATCACAAATACCTTCATATATGTTGTTGTTCTTTATTTAATTTTCGTTTCTCTTAGGAAAAACTAGAAATTCACTCAACAAATACAGCAAACTTAGCCTCCTCTAACATCTGATTTGTATTAGATACTCTTTCTAACGCTTTGACTAATTGACCTTTGGGCTTTGTGGCACTGTCAAATATTACTCGGATATACTCTTGCCACTTGAAGGAATGGCCGTCTTGAGTACTCGACATCTGTGCATTTATATCAAGTTACAATCTCTATTATCAGATCCGCTTCTCCAGTATTTGTAAATGGAAAGAGCACTATAGGTGATTCACCTTCCTTGAGAAAACCAATGCTTAAAGAAAGATTTTTAAATGTAATCTCTAGTAGAATATCGAAGTAGATAAAGAAGTAATGAACACCAAAGGCGTCTCCACTTAGGGTCTACGTTATACCCATTTTATTTTTGATTATCCCAGTTACTTACTGGTGTCTTGATGATAATCGACTCTGGACCATCTAAGATTTTGAATTCTGTACGTCTATTGAATCTGTGCTCATCATCAGTACAACTAACTCCTTCAATACATTGATTGAGTATGATAGATTCTCCATATCCCACTGGCTTAATACGATCCTTGTCCAGACCAGCCTTAGTTAACCATCTTGCTGCAGAGTTAGCTCTACGTTGTGAAAGTCTCTTGTTGTAATTACTTGTTCCTTGTGCATCAGTATGAGAGCTCAGCTCAATTACTAGACTTGGATACTCCTCCATAATTTCTTTTAAGTAAAACAGATCTTTTTCCGCATCTGGTAAAATGTTAGATTTATCAAAATCATAGTAGATATTGTTCAATCTGATAGACTCATTCTTAGTCACTACTTGAGTCTCAGGTTCTGGCGGTGGTGGCGGCTTTTGCTTCAGCACCATTGTCTTTTTCACAGTATAGTCATCTAGTACTCCTACAGTGTTGAATGCCACGGAATCTGGAAAATAACCCTCTTTAGAATATCTCACCAAATAATCATGATCAGAATCTAATAAGAAGTTGAAATCATTCGTCGTAAAGTTAGACTTAGTACTAGGCTCCTCTCCTGTGCTTAAATCTATTACTTCAACAGTACCACCAATTATTGGCCCTTTTTCATCTTCGATATATGCCAGCAAATCTATGATTATATCTCTTAGTTCCACTTGGTGTATATCTGGACAACAAGCCTTTGA
>ENA-UZXB01002569-UZXB01002569.1-metagenome-genome-assembly--contig:-Day-2-1m-contig-2569_pt1 | contig 10206 bp, 9 predicted proteins | sample MGYA00260339_ERZ794899 | MGnify/ENA metagenome assembly ERZ794899 | reverse complement strand
AGCTTGGAGAGCAAGCTTTACGCCGAGGATGAAATTCCGTGGGACGAACTCGCCTTCCCCGTTGTTGTTGAAATGCTTAGAGAGTTTTTTGAAGATCGCAAAACTCAGGAATTTCCAGTCCGAAATAGCACGATTCGTTACCAGAAAAGGCGGGCGGGCTGACCTGCAATACAAGGACGCCCCACACTTCACTGAAAAATACGACAGAGGATTTTAATATGTCACTTCTCACGATAGACGTCGCAGCGCCAGCTTTCACACTCATGGATCATCAAGGTAACGCGGTGTCGCTCTCTGATTATCAGGGCGCGAAAAATGTATTGGTGTATTTTTATCCAAAAGCGATGACGCCTGGATGCACGGTTCAAGCGCAAGGATTGAGAGACAGTGCCAAGCAGCTGGCGACTTACGATACCGTCGTTTTTGGGATCAGCCCAGACCCGGTCAAGCGGTTAGCCAAGTTTGTTGAGCGCGATGAGCTCAACTTTCAATTGTTGAGCGACGAGGACCACGCAGTGGCAGATGCCTATGGCGCCTGGGGGCCCAAGAAGTTTATGGGTCGCGAGTACGATGGAATTCTTCGGACCACTTACCTAGTCGACAAGCAAGGCGTGCTGCGGCAGATTTTCGACAAGTTTAAGACGAAAGACCACCACGAGGTGGTTTTAAATAAGATAGCGGAGCTTGATCTGTGATTGATCTTTTTACCTCGCCCACACCCAATGGGCACAAGGTTTCGATCGCATTAGAAGAAATGGGGTTGGACTATGAGTTCCAGACGATCGATCTGCGTTCGGGTGAGCAAAAGCGAGAGCCCTTTTTAACGCACTCACCCAATGGGCGTATTCCCGCAATTTATGACAGAGATTTTGATCTGTCGATTTTTGAGTCGGGTGCGATCATGATGCATCTCGCGGAAAAGAGCGGGAAATTTCTCCCGACTGATGTCGTTGGACGATCGCGTGTCGTCCAGTGGCTTATGTTTCAGATGGGTGGTGTTGGGCCTATGATGGGACAGGCGAATGTCTTTTTTCGCTATTTCCCAGAGAAGTTACAGCCGGCAATTGACCGCTATCAGAGCGAAGGGCGCCGACTCTTTGAGGTGCTCGATGCACAGTTGAGCAAGACGGAGTACCTTGCCGGCGATTACAGCATTGCGGACATGGCGAACTGGGCGTGGGTTCGAACACACCGCTGGAGCGGTATAGAAATTGACGGTCTTGAACATCTTCAACGTTGGCACAAGGCGATAAAGCAGCGACCCGCCGCCGAAAAAGGACTGACTATTCCCGTTGATTTAAAGCTGTTGCGTGACGGTAATGAGGACTCTCAGGAGACAAAAGACTTTATTAAGGGCGCTCAAACGATGGTTCAGGGCGTTAAAAGGGACTGAGAAACGGTGTACAGAGCAATCACTTGTAATACCAATGGCATTCGCGCCGCGAACCGAAAGGGGTTCTTTGAGTGGCTTGCGAATCAGGATGCCGACGTGGTGTGTATCCAGGAAACGAAGGCGCAGGAGCATCAACTGGTCGACGATGTGTTTCGTCCAGAGGGCTATTATTGCTATTACAACGATGCTGAGCGCAAGGGCTACAGCGGCACTGCGCTGTTCGCAAAACAAAAGCCTCAGAGTATTGAGGTTAAAGTGGGTTGGGAGCCGGTAGACTCTGAGGGGCGTTATTTGCGAGCGGACTTCGAGGGACTGAGTGTGATTTCACTCTACGTGCCGTCTGGGTCAAGCAACGAGGCTGCTCAGGCACGCAAGGATGTGTTCATGGAGCGTTTCACCCCGCACTTGAAAAGTCTGTTGAGCGAGGATCGGGAGTTTATAATTTGTGCGGACTGGAATACCTGCCATCAGAATATCGACCTAAAAAATTGGCGGAATAATCAGAAAAACTCTGGCTTTATGCCCTATGAACGCGAGTGGTTAACGCATTTATACGAAGAGCAGGGTTGGGTTGATGCGTTTCGGGAATTCACGTCAGAACCTGAGCTTTACACCTGGTGGTCCAATAGAGGGCAAGCGTGGGCGAACAATACGGGATGGCGACTCGATTATATGCTGGTCAGTCCGGGTCTCTCGGGACGTGCGCGTGAAGTCGCCGTCTATAAAGAGACGCGATTCTCGGATCATGCCCCTGTTATTATTGATTTTGAAATTTAAAATAATTGTTACATTTATTCTATAAGCTATTAATTTATTGAGGTTTAGTTATGTTTATCAGTCAGGCGCATGCACAGACAGCGAATTCAGCACCCGCGGGTGGAGAGTGGTTCCTCCCGGCGATGATGATTGGCTTATTGATTTTCATGTACTTCACCACGATCAGGCCTCAGCGCAAGCGCCAGAAAGAGCATGCGGAACTGGTCAGCTCGTTATCCAAGGGTGATGAGGTTTTGATGAGCTCCGGACTGATGGGAAAGGTTATGGATCTGTCGGACTTATACGTGGTGGTCAATGTATCCGATAAGGTCGACCTCAAGTTTCAACGCACGCACGTCACGGCAACATTACCCAAAGGCACCATTAAAACCTTGGGTGCATAAACGCATGGTTAAGTACCCACCGAGGGAGCCGCTGGCGCTCTTGCCATCGCCTTTTGTGTTTCTTGAGCGTGCGACTGCCCGTTGGGGGCGCGGGCGCCGTATCTGGTGCAAGCGCGATGACCTCACGGGTTCACTGTTGACCGGAAACAAGGTCAGAAAACTCGAGTTTATAGCGGCAGAGGCTCGAGCACGCCAATGTACCGTATTGGTCACGGCCGGAGCGCTGCAGAGTAATCACTGCCGTGCAACCGCGGCTGTTGCAGCGCAGTTGGGTATAAAGTGCGAGCTCATTTTGCGTGGGGAGGAGCAAGCGCTTGAGGGGAACTACTTATTGAGCCGACTGCTCGATGCCAACATCACTTATGTGTCTCGAAGTACTACCGGCGATGAGATGACCGAACACTTGGCGAACGCGGTGCAGCGTTGGGCAGCTAAGGGAGAGAAGGCGTTGTCTCTGCCCATTGGCGGCAGTGATGAAATCGGTATTTGGGGATACATCGCAGCGGTTGAAGAGCTCTCATCGGACATGGCGCGGCACTCGATACGGCAAGCGGCGATCGTTCATGCAACTGGCTCCGGGGGAACTCAGGCTGGTTTAAATGCGGGTGTGCTAATGCACGACTTACCCGCAGACGTTGTCAGTTATGCCGTCTGCGATGACGCCGCCTACTTCAACGACAAGGCGCAGCAAGACTGGCAAGCCTTGCGCGCCTCGACACCTGACTTGCCGGTCGAGCCGATTAAGACGGTCACCAATGACCATTTTATTGGACCGGGGTATGGACGGGCCGATCAGGCCGTATTTGATACACTGGCGGAGTTGGCTCGGCTGGAGGGGATCACGCTTGACCCAGTCTATACCGGCAAAGCCTTTCACGGCATGGTGACTGATCTTGAGCACTCGTCGTTTCTGTCGGAGGCTGCGGATATCATTTTTGTGCATACGGGAGGGGTATTCGGTATCTTTCCACATGCAGATGCGCTTCAAACTTCGCTGCAGCGAGTTCAAGCCGTCAACACACCACACTAAAAGCGAGAGTAGGCATGGTTGAAACAATAATCCGCGACATTAACGCAGTGGCGTGGGGGCTTCCAATGCTGATCCTGCTGCTGGGTACGGGTATCTTCCTGACCGCTGGGTTGGGCTTTATGACCCTGAGAAAGGTCCCGCGGGCCGTGTCTCTCCTGTTTTCCGGGGTGTCAGGTCGTGGCGAAGGAGACATTGCACCGTTTAAGGCATTGATGACGTCGCTGTCGGCCACGATTGGAACAGGCAATATTGCGGGTGTCGCAACAGCCATTACGTTGGGCGGGCCAGGCGCTTTGTTTTGGATGTGGATTACGGCGCTCTTTGGAATGGCGACGAAGTATGCAGAGGGTGTCCTTGCCGTTCGTTATCGGGAGCAGGACGACCAGGGTGGATTCAGCGGCGGCCCGATGTACTACATCCGAAATGGATTGGGCCCCCGCTACGGTGCGTTTGCGACAGGGTTGGCCTTTGCATTTGCGCTTTTTGGTGCAACCGCCGGCTTTGGACTCGCCAATACCGTACAGTCGAACTCAGTAGCGCAGGTTCTGACAGACAATGCGGGCATCCCTTGGTGGGTGACGGGTGTCGCGCTGATGCTTGTGGTTGGTGCGGTTATCTTAGGGGGAATCAAAAGGATCGCCGACACTGCAGGTGCGGTGGTTCCGGTAATGGCAATCTCCTACATTGTCATGAGTTTAATCGTTATTTCGTTGAATCTCAGCGCGGTGCCGGAAGCCTTTGGCGTTATTTTTGACAGCGCTTTCAACGGCGCCTCCGCAGCGGGTGGCTTTGCAGGAGCAACCGTTTGGGCGGCGATCCGCTTCGGCGTGGCACGCGGCATTTTCTCGAACGAAGCGGGTTTGGGTAGTGCACCCATTGCACACGCGGCGGCTAAAACCAATGAGCCTGTGGAGCAGGGTTTGGTGGCCATGTTGGGTACTATGATCGATACACTCATTGTCTGCACCATGACAGGGCTAGTTATCGTGCTCACAGGCGTACTGGATTCTGGGGTGTCAGGGGCAAGCCTCACCTCGATGGCTTTTGGCGCTGCGCTTCCGGGAGGCGAATGGGTGGTGACGATCGGTGTCGTCGTGTTCGCAACCACCACTATGATGGGCTGGGCATTCTACGGAGAGCGTTGTGTCGTTTATCTATTCGGTACTCGTGGGATTATGCCGTTCAGAGTACTCTGGGTATTAGCAATTCCTGTCGGAGCAGGCGCCGACTTGGGCTTGATTTGGCTTATCGCGGATACACTAAATGCCTTTATGGCGATTCCCAACCTGATTGGACTGTTGCTGCTGTCGCCCGTGGTATTTGCGTTGACGAAAGATTATTTCGCGCGCGACAGGCAGCGTACGGACGCCGCAGAGGCGCGCTAAATTGGTGACTCCTGCATCTGAGAAGCTGGTTATCGCGATTTCATCGCGGGCCCTTTTTAACCTCGACGCCGAGCACTTGGTGTATGAGCAAGCAGGCCTTGAGGCCTACTCTGCCTATCAAATAGAACATGAAGACGTTCCGCTAGAGCCCGGACAGGCGTTTGGGTTAGCGACTAAACTGCTCGCGCTTAATGCGGCGTTGAAAGAGCCTTTGGGAGTAGAGGTCGTTCTCTTATCGCGAAATTCAGCCGACACAGGGCTGCGTATCTTCAATTCTATCGAGCACTATGGGCTGCCGATTACTCGAGCGGCCTTCTGTGGCGGTGAGTCCCCGTGGCGGTACATACAGGCCTTTGGCTGTCACTTGTTTCTCTCGTCTGAAGCCGATGACGTTCGAATGGCGCTTGAAAATAACGTCGCGGCAGCCACATTAGTCTCAAAGCCCGTTTGCGAGAGCACGAGCGGAACCATCCGATTTGCTTTTGATGGTGATGCGGTGCTCTTTTCAGATGAAGCTGAACGGGTCTATAAATCTGAGGGCCTGGCGGCATTTACAGCGAGCGAGCGAGCACAACGAAATGAGCCTTTAATGGGGGGGCCGTTCAAGAGCTTTTTAAGTGCCTTACACACACTTCAACGAGCACTGCCAGAGGATGATCAATTAATCCGCACTGCACTCGTCACAGCTCGATCTGCCCCCGCGCATGAGCGCGTGATTCGAACACTCCGAGAGTGGGACATCAGACTGGACGAGTCGATTTTCTTAGGTGGGTTACCGAAGGTTGAGTTTTTAAAGGCCTACGACGCAGATGTGTTCTTCGACGATCAGGAGACGCACTGTGAACTCGCTGCCGATCACATTGCGACGGGGCATGTACCGCATGGCATCGCGAATCAAAAATTCGACTGACTGTACAGACCCTTAGAACCAAAGTATCTTAAGGCTCGATTTTTATTCCTTGAGGTGCTTATGAAGTTGCAACAACTCAAGTACATCTGGGAGGTGGCACATCACGATTTAAACGTGTCATCTACCGCACAAAGTCTCTTTACTTCACAACCCGGTATTAGCAAGCAGATACGTCTGCTCGAGGGAGAGCTTGGTGTTGAGATTTTTGCGCGCAGTGGGAAGCACTTGACGCACATTACGCCCGCCGGCGAAGCGATCATTGATATTGCCGGAGAAATTTTGCGAAAAACTGAGTCGATAAAGCGTATCGCTCAGGACTACTCTGACAACGTTGCTGGTCGAATGTCTGTTGCGACAACGCACGGGCAAGCCCGTTACGTATTACCCGAGTCAATCTCAAAGTTTGTTCAGGAGCACCCGGATGTTTCGCTTGAAATGAAGCAAGGGAGTCCACAGCAGATTGCGGAGATGGCAGCTAAAGGCGCTGTGGATTTTGCCATCGCCACAGAAGCCGTGCAGCAGTATGCGTCGCTCGTGTCCCTCCCTTTTTTCCGTTGGACCCACTGCGTGGTGGTGCCGAGGGGGCATCCGTTGACAGACGTTGTCGACCCAACACTTGAGCAGGTGGCTCAATACCCCATCATCACTTATACCGACGGCTTCACAGGGCGTTATCGTATCGATGAAGGCTTCGAGGCCCGTGGTTTAGTTCCTAACTATGTTGTTACAGCTGCCGACGCAGACGTGATTAAGACATACGTTCGACGGGGGCTTGGTGTCGGTATCATATCGACCATGGCCGTTGAGGAGACGATCGATGATGACTTGGTAAGGATAGGTACCAATAAGTACTTCTCGCCCATGCTGTCTTGCATTGCCTTTCGACGCGGCACGTTTCTCAGAGGCTTTATGTTTGCCTTTATCGAACAGCTTGCTCCTCATCTGAACAGTGACTTTGTGCGCCATGCGATGTCAATTGCCGACCCAGAGGAAAGACACGAGTTCTGTTCAAGGCTTGATGTTCCTCGGATTTAGGCGACAAACGGCCCGAAAATACGGCAAATGGGTGAGGTTTTTTACATAACATCTATGCGAGTATGGGCGGTGTCATCGGAAATGATTCGTGTGCGTATGATCTCTAGCGCCGGTTATTTTTTGGCTTACGAACGTGGTCGTACTCCATCAGAGACGTAGGAAAGAGAATGGACTTAACACCTGATAATAATTTAGAGCCCACATTGACGAATCCTTTTGAGGAGATCGGTGATACTGAGCGACCGACTACTGAGTATGAACTCGCAATAGCACGTGGTCTCGAGTTGCAGCGATTGCCCACAACCGCGGCGACCGACCGAAATATTCAGCGCCAGCACAGTAAAAACCGCATGACTGTCTGGGAACGTGTCCATTTCCTTGTCGATGAAGCCCCAACGATTCTTTATCAAAATTGGGGGCCAAACATGGACGGGGCGTCGCTTGTGACGGCCATTGGTAAGATCGACGGACGCGACGTCGCGATTTATGGGCATGACTTTACACTCAGAGCAGGCTCCATGGATGCGACAAATGGCGAGAAACTAGCTCGTCTTTTTGAGGTCGCAGGTCAGCGCAAGATTCCGCTAGTGGGCTTAAATGATTCTGCTGGAGCATATATTCCCGCAGGAGTAGGTGGCCTAGACGGTTACGCGGAGGCATTCACAGGCCTCAGAAAGATCTCGGGCGTCGTGCCCAGTATTATGTGCATGTTCGGCTTTAATGCCGGTGGCGGAAGTTATTTGCCGCGGCAAGGCAGCTTTCTTATTCAACCTCGAGACACGTTTTTTGGTTTGACAGGGCCCGGGGTGGTTAAGTCGGTTCTCGGTGAGGACATCACGCCCGATGAACTCGGTGGTCCAGATGTCCATAGTCAAACAGGCGTCACAGACTTTGTGGTTGAGGACGAGGTGGCTGCGCTACGAAAGGTCAGAGAAATATTGCGGTACCTCCCCGACAGTAATGCGACGGGGCCCAAAGTACAGGTCTGCTCAGACCCCATTGGCAGGAACACCAGCGACATTGATACGTTGCTGAAAACTGCTTTTGAATCAGCCACTGGATTCAACACTCCTGTCGACAGTTCAATCATCATTCAGCAGTTATGTGACCATGGCGACTTTATAGAGATCCAAGAGGAGAGGGCCAAGAACACAATCACCTGCTTGGGTCGAATCGGGGGTCATGTTGTCGGTTTTGTTGCCAATAACTCAGCAGTGTCCTCAGGACAGATCGACATCGACGCCGCCTTGAAAAATGCGCGGTTTATTCGGTTTTGCAACCTGTACAACATCCCAGTGATGTTTCTTGAAGATACGACGGGTTTTCTTCCAGGGAGGGAGCAGGAGCATCGCGGAATTGTTCAGGCTGGGCGTGCCATGCTGGATGCAATCGTCGATTTAAGAACACCACGATTTCTTATTTTGATCAGAAACGCGTTTGGAGGTGCCTATGCCTCCTACAATAACTACCCCACTGGTGCAGACTTCGTTGTCGCTTTACCGACCACTCGCGTTGCGGTCATGGGCCCCGCGGGAGTGGAGTACGTTTATAAAGACGAGCTTAAGGCGATCCGGCGCGCAGCATCGAGTAGGGCTGCTGACGCTGCTGCCGAGCTCATTGCAAACGGGATGACTCAGAATGAGGCAAAGGCTTCGGCTCATGAAAGTGTTGCCGAGTGGGTAAAAACAGCCGAAGCAGATCTTGCCAAGCGTTACGAGCGCGAAATAATGAACCCTGAGGAAGCACTGAGTCTCGGTTCGGTCTCGCAAATCGTGATGCCATCAGATCTCCGCTCGGTTATCGGTCAGCACCTGATGTTCTGTTTGCGTCACTATGAGCCCGGCCCAATGGGCGGCGTCCAGCGCGAATTTCACTAAACATTCAGCCGGTTAAATTGGAGTTTTTCTGTGTCAAATGATCACTATTTGCATAACCCGCTGATCCATCAAGAACGACGTCTTGGTGACAGCAGTAGTTATTGGGTTCGTCAGTTTGACTGCACCCACATCAAGCCCCTGATTATTTGTCGGGGCCCCATTCGCAAGGAAGCCATGGATGTCTTCGAAGAAATGGGCATTGCTAACTACGGGATTTTATTGTCCGAAAAGGACTCTATTGTCTACCCCAGGGCCATAGCGCCGGAGTTGCGTGTTATCGGTGATCCGCTCCGAGTCCATCGCGTGAGCGACTATTCAGGTGTTGATAAAGCGGACCGTGAGGCCAGAATTCAAGAAATCATTCAGATTGCTCATGGTCATGGCTACAACGCTATCTTTGCCGGCTATGGGTTTATGGCCGAGGACGAGGCCATGGTGGCGTCGATGGAAGCAGCGGGGCTTAATTTTATTGGCCCCTGTTCGCGCACTGTACGGCAGGCCGGACTAAAGGATGAAGCAAAGCGTACGGCATTGAAAGCTGGGGTATCAGTAACACCTGGAATCGATAATGCGACTGCGCTCACACTGCTTAAATCGCATCCGACGATCGACGCACTGAAGGCGTTATGTGCCAGCGAGGGGCTGATCAACGTCGATTTTGATGGTGCCGACCTTGAAGAAATTGCAGATCGCGTCTTACTCGCCTCATACCGCGCAGGTATTGACGTGTATAGCGTTGACGACCTCATTGAGACATTGGAGCAATCCGTACTCGGAATGAACGAGAGGTATCCAAATAACCGAGTCCGTTTGAAGGCGATCGGCGGTGGTGGTGGCAAAGGGCAGCGTATCGTTGAGCGTGGCGAAGCATCTCGCACCGGTGAACTGGTTAAAGAAATTCTTCAGGAGGTGAAAGCGTCAGGGAAGGGCGACAATAAAAACGTATTGGTCGAGCTTAATATTGAGTCTACGCGGCACCAAGAAATACAAGTGATTGGCAATGGGCAGTGGTGCACCACACTGGGAGGGAGAGACTGTTCGCTCCAAATGCACGAGCAAAAGCTGCTCGAGGTTTCAGTGACTCGCGAATCGCTGATTCAAGCCGCGCAAGAGGCTGAGTCCTCGGGCCGTGGCGACGAGGCCACCGTCTTGCGTGCTGACGTAGACACGCTCGACACGATGGAGGAGGAGGCGTCCCGCTTTGGTGCCGCAGTCGGGCTGGATTCGGTATCCACCTTTGAATGTATTGTCGATACAGACAGTCATTTTTTCATGGAAATGAACACGAGAATTCAGGTTGAGCACCGAGTTTCGGAACTGTGTTACGCACTGAAATTTAGCAACCCAGACGACGAGACCGACAGTTTTACGGTCAATTCGTTGGTTGAGGCGATGGTCTTATTGGCGGCACATGGA
>ENA-UZXB01011680-UZXB01011680.1-metagenome-genome-assembly--contig:-Day-2-1m-contig-11680_pt1 | contig 10222 bp, 9 predicted proteins | sample MGYA00260339_ERZ794899 | MGnify/ENA metagenome assembly ERZ794899 | reverse complement strand
TTCTTTATCTCGTGCAAGAATCAACAATTCTTTGAAACTCAATCGTTGGGCGTTCAATCTTTTCTCAGCTGCATCAAGACTTTCGGCGGTTTTTATCAATAGTTTTGAATTCGTTAATCCGTCCAAAGCAGCATATTTATCGCTTCCTCCAGAGCCCATCATTCGGAGTTCTTCAGGAAACTTATCAGCGTACAATGCTACTCGGTATAAATCTTCGTCTCGTTTTTCAACATCCGCTAATACTTTATGAACGAGTGACAAATAGGCTTGCATACGGTTCATTTCTTTCTTATAAATAACAATTTCTTTTTTCAAACTTCTTGTTTGAGGAGCTTGGATTCTATTTGTAAAGAGAAAGGATAGAGCCAAACCAATAAGAATACTGGGTGCAACAAGAAGGGAAATCTTGAGCACTTTAATAGTCCAATGTACGCGCACCTCTTCGTAGGCGAGTGTTTTTGGATTGTATTTATACTTGGCTTTGGACATATAAGAACGGTAAATATAAGGAATTGAGTTAGCATGAAGAAAATGGACTATGTTAAAAAACCTGTGCAGTATAGATAACGTTATGGTTATTATATATTTACGGAGTATTCTGAATTGGAATCCAAAGATCAATTTTACAGAATAAACTTCGAAACTTTCAAAAGTTTCGAACTCCTCCTTTAACTATACATTACAAGTTTGTTAGTCACCACTAACTTCTATTCCTGTCTCAAGATAATCCAACTGAATCTCTTTTAAAAAGTAATACTTCTGTCCTACTTGATATCGATTATCGTTAAAGCCTTCCATTAGATCCATCTCCCAAAATATTCCCCAATAACCCATTAAACCCACTTGTTCAGGATTCTTTCGATATTTTGAAAAAACACGTTTTGAAAACCGATCTGTCCTATCCTCTTCATTAAAGGCGCAACAAGGAATTTCCTCACCATTAATAAAGTTCCATTGCCATTGCAAATAAACATCCGTTGTGAACATCGCTTTCTGATTCGACGTCCGAACTTCGTGGTTGACTGCTGCGAAGGCTGCTTTCTCAGAAATATCATTGTCAGAAAAGTGAACCCGCATATCTGATGCAGCAAAGTAAACTGCAATAAAAGGAAGCAAGGGTAACAACATTTTCTTCCTCATAGAATCCTTTGCTTCAGACTTCATCAGCAAAGACAGGATTACCAATAAAGTCCCTCCGAAAAAATTTATCCAGTACCTTGGTCCATATTCTTTGAAAAACGAAAGAAAAACGAGAAAACCAATCAGAGCCAAGCCATAAAATAGTAACATCCGTTTGTTCTCTTGCCATGACCAAATAATAACGGCCAAAAACAATCCAATAAAAGTACCAAGCATGAGCAATATGAAAACAGAATACCAGCTGGGCATATCAATATCCATCGTGAAATAATGAAATCCGGAAAAACCTGAGCGAAATCCAAAAAATTGGAGCATCAACTGGTTCCATTGGTTTCCATCTGCTATTAATTGAACACTATGTGCCGTTTTATCTCCTGTCCAGTAATAATTCACAAGAAAAACTAAGACACTCTGACCAATTACAAATCCTGCGAGTGGAACAAACTTCTTTTTTGCCACCCACAGCCAATTTCCGACAAAAACCATGGCAAACAGGAAAAACATGGCTTGGGATTCCAAAAGGAATAAACTTAGGATGAAAACCAATACAAATCGCCACCATGAGAACGATTTCGTTTCTGTTATAAAAAATAGAATCGCCGCCAAAAGAAAAGCTGTCGTTCGCATTTGGCTCGCCCATAGATAGAAAGGTGGAAAAAACAGAACAAGAAATAACACAAAAAACCAGGTTCGTGGACTTACCTTCTTCGCTCTCAGAAAAAGTGCTATAAATACCACAGCCGAAGAATGAATGATCATTCCGGCCAACTTTAGAGCAATAATTTTAGACCCTAGAATCTTAATAAAAACGGCCGAGAAAAAGGTCTCCACCGAAGCGAAACCGTAGTGCTGACCATAAAAAAAGAAGGGCAATTTGCCTTTTCGAAGGAAATCTTGTGCCATGATACCAATTATTGCTTCATCGCCATCAAACCAAAAATTCTTAGAGAAATAAAGCGGCAATCGGATTAGTACGTTTAACAAGAGCATCAGTAAAAACATTTTCAGAACGAATTGCCAAGTAGCACCTTCATTCAGAAATCGATGATAAAATTGTTTGTTTTCCTCCATCATTATCGGGATAAATATCAGAAAAATTAAACTTCCTGTCCTTACCAATTCGCTTTTCGATGAATTCCGCTAAATTTGTATACTTTAAAAGCAATAGCAATTCTACACAGCATGACAATTCAGGAAATAAGAGAGCAATTCTTTCAATTCTTCGCATCAAAAGGACACGAAATCGTTCCTTCGGCACCAATGGTGGTTAAAAATGACCCGACTTTGATGTTTACGAATGCCGGAATGAATCAATTCAAAGATTATTTTTTGGGCAATGCTGAACCAAAGAATCCGAGAGTAGCAAATACTCAAAAATGTCTAAGAGTTTCAGGAAAACACAACGATTTGGAGGAAGTTGGTGTAGATACTTATCACCATACGATGTTCGAAATGCTGGGCAACTGGTCTTTCGGTGATTATTTTAAAACGGAAGCTATCGCTTGGGCGTGGGAATTGTTGACCGAAATTTACAAATTGCCGAAGGATAGACTTTATGTCACTGTTTACGAAGGCGATACAACAGATGGCGTTCCGTTGGATCAAGAAAGTATTGACATTTGGTCGAAATACATAACCAAAGACCGAATTATTCTTGCCGACAAAAAGGACAACTTCTGGGAAATGGGCGAATCAGGACCTTGCGGACCTTGCACGGAAATACACATCGATTTACGCGACGCAACTGAATTAGCCAAAAAGTCGGGCAGAGACATGGTAAATCAGGATCATCCGCAAGTAATTGAGATTTGGAACAACGTTTTCATGCAGCACAATCGCAAGGCGGATGGAAGTTTGGAGAAATTAAAAAATACGCATGTAGATACTGGAATGGGACTCGAACGTTTGGCGATGGCTTTGCAGGGAAAACAATCCAACTATGATACCGATTTATTTCAAGCTTTAATTAGCACTGTTTCTAAGATTTCAAGCGTTGCCTACAAACAATCAGAACCAACAGATATTGCACTTCGTGTGATAGCTGACCACGTTCGCGCAATAGCTTTTTCAATTACCGACGGACAATTGCCAGCCAATTCAGGTGCTGGATATGTTATCAGAAGAATATTGCGAAGAGCGATTCGCTATGGATACACATCATTGGGTTTGAAAGAACCTTTTATGTGCGAAGTTTCTCAGACTTTGGTCAAAGAAATGGGTGATGCTTTCCCTGAATTAAAAGCGCAAGAAGGATTGGTTTACAAAGTAATCAAAGAGGAGGAAATTAGCTTTTTCCGAACCTTGGAACTGGGTCTAAAACGTATCGATACGACTATTGCCGACGCGAAAGGCAAAGGCGAAAAAGTACTGGATGGCGAAACCGTTTTTGAATTGTTTGATACCTTTGGATTTCCTTTGGATTTGACGTCTCTCATTGCTCGTGAAAACGACATGAGTGTCAATGAAGTTGAATTTGAAAAAGCGATGGAGGTTCAGAAAACGCGTTCAAGAGCTGCAACAGTTCTGGAAACTGGTGATTGGACAGAGATTTTAGAAGACCAAGTCGAAGAATTTATTGGTTATGATTATTTGGAAGCAGACGTTCAAATCGTAAAATACAGAGCGGTTTCTCAGAAGAAAAAGAACTTCTTTCAAATCGTATTGAACTTAACAACCTTCTACCCTGAAGGTGGCGGACAAGTTGGAGATTCAGGAGTTTTGGTTAACGAACAGGGTGAGAAAATATTCATCTTCGACACCAAGAAAGAAAACAACTTGATCGTTCATTTGACAGAGAAACTACCGGAGAATTTAACATGTAAATTCAAAGCAAACGTAAATGCTGATAAAAGAAATAAAACTGCTTTAAATCATACGGCCACTCACCTTCTTCATCACGCTTTGCGTAAAGTTTTGGGTGAACATGTGGAGCAAAAAGGATCTTTGGTGAATGCTGATTATTTACGTTTTGATTTTAGTCATTTTTCCAAAGTTACGGACGAAGAAATGTCTTTGATTCAAGCGCACATGGATGAAGCAATTCTGATGAACATTGCCTTGAATGAAGAAAGAAATATTCCAATCAATGTTGCTCAAGAAAAAGGAGCAATGGCCTTGTTTGGGGAAAAATATGGCGATACAGTCCGAATGATTCAGTTTGGAGATTCGATAGAATTGTGCGGTGGAACGCATGCGTCAACAACTGGTAAAATTGCTCTTGTTAAAATTCTTTCCGAAGGTGCAGTTGCGGCTGGTGTGAGACGAATAGAAGCGATTACGGGACCTGCAGCAGAGAAATATTTCAGAGATAAGGATGCACAGGTTAACGGTCTGATGCAAACACTAAAGGCACCAAAAGACTTACAAAAAGCTGTTGAAGATTTATTGACAAAGAACTCCGAATTGCAAAAAGAAATTGATGTGATGAAAAGAGAGAATGCTCAACGTGTCAAAGAAAATCTAAAAGCAAAAGTGCAAGACAAAGGCGATTATCAAATTCTTCATTCAGTTGTTGATTTGGATGCCGGTTCAGTAAAAGATTTGTTGTTTCAATTCAAAGGTGAATTTCCTAATTTTGTTGGAATAATCGGTGGAAAAGAAGGTGACAAATGCAGCTTGAGCATTATGTTCAACGAAGATTTTGCTATAGCCAAAGATCTGAATGCTGGAAATATTATCCGCGAAGTTTCATCGCACATACAAGGTGGTGGAGGCGGGCAAGCTTTCTTTGCAACTGCTGGAGGAAAAAACGCAAACGGTTTAGACAAAGCTATTGCTGAAGTGCTTGAAAAACTGAAATAATTTCATATCTGAGGACGATTTTTATTGCAAGAAAGAAGATCCGCTGAAAAGCTGTTTCCTTGCTTTACGCAATATTATTCTCCACCAAGATCCTGAGATAATCCGAAACGATTAAATGCGGTTTACCCTGTTTCCTATGTAGGAAAAAGATTCTGTGTTATTTGTGGCAAGATAAAAAACGAGTCATCCTTATATTTAGATGGCGGATGGTGGATTAATCGAACACCCCAAACTGGAACAAGGCGATAGAAAGCGTATGAAGAGTTATTCTGTCGACCCAAATTTGGATTTGAATCTCAAAGAAATCTGCGAAATTCTTGATCTAGGATTGAAATTACATCGTAAATAATTTCTAACTTTCCTTCATGAATCCTTTGATAGACGATTATATAGCGAGATCTTCCAATTTGCAATCCGAAATGGAATCTTTGCGTGGAATGCTGTTGGAGTGCTCACTCACTGAAGAATTGAAGTGGAAGGTTCCGACCTATACATTCAACGGTAAAAACGTTTGCATCATTGGTAAATTCAAAGAATATGTGGTTTTGAGTTTTATGAAAGGCGTTTTGCTCAAGGACGACTTAAAATTATTACAAAAGCCTGGCGAAAATGAAAAATGATTATTTTTTAAGTGAAGCTACTTTAGAAGAGTATCTCGCATTGATTGAGAAGATTTTTGAAACAGAGAAAATTCTCAACGAAGACATCAATCGGACGAAAATTCAGAAATATTACCGAGACAGTAATTTCGGCTACAATTTAGTGCACAGCAAAGAAGGTTCGGTGCACATGGCAATAAACTATGACGGTGCATTTCATGAAGATGGATACTATCAGCAAGTCAAAGAAATAGACGAAATGATCATTAAAAAAAAAGCTAGTGTTCTCGAATTGGGTTGCGGTAAGGGATTCAATTCTAAATATTTAGCGGAACGGAATCCGAATATTGGTTTTCAAGGCATAGACATTACAGAACAGCATTTGAATTATACTGCAACCAAATCGAAGGAAATTGAAAATTTGATTGTCGCTTTTGGTGATTTCCATGACTTGCAATTCAACAACCGGCGATTCGATTATGTTTTTGAATTGGAATCCGTTTGTCATTCGGATAATCCGGAGAAAGCCCTTTCAGAAGTTCACCGTGTTTTGCAGCGGGGAGGAAAATTTATTCTTTTTGAAGGTTTTCGCTCGAAGAATTTCGACCAGCTCTCTCCTACTCAGGAAAAAGCGAGTTACCTCATCGAGAAAACGATGGGTGTAAACAACGGACACAAAATTGATGAATGGTTGAAAATTGCTGAAAAAATTGGATTTGAAGTAGAAATGAACGACGATATTTCCGAAGATATTATGCCGAATTTGGTACGTTTTCATCGTATCGCTGTTAAGTATTTCAAAAGAATCGGCTTGGCTAAAGTGGAGTATAAAATCATGTCTAAAAACTTGATTAAAAACACCATTGCTGGGTGGTTGATGCCGTTTTCAATCATGCAAGGAATGCAGAGTTATAATCGGATAATATTGACAAAACAGTAATATGCCACGTCCTAAAACAAAAGAAGAACTTCTGAATCTGAGTAAATCGAATTTCGACAAACTGAATGCAACGATAGATGCAATTGAAATCGACCGCCATGACGAAGAATTTCCAGACGATAGTCTCTATCGAAATATTCGGGATGTCATCACCCATCTTCATGAATGGAATACCATGGTTCTTTCTTGGTATGAAACGGGCGAAAAAGGAGAGAAACCAGCTATTCCCGGAGAAGGATATTCGTGGAAGACCTTGCCTGAATTGAATGTCAAAATTTGGACGAAATACCAATCGACTAATTTGGACGAAGCAAGAAAATTATTTCAAGAGTCTTTTTCCTCGGTCTATAGTTTGATAGAATCAAGGACCAACGAAGAACTTTTCGAAAAGAAACGATATAGCTGGACAGGATCGACTTCTTTAGGCGCTTATTTGATATCTTGTGCCTCAAGTCACTGCGATTGGGCGATTAAAAAAAATCGAAAAGCGTTTAAATAAGTAATATTACTTTTACTCATGCCTATCTTTATCGGTATTCTTCTCGGTTTGAGCACGCTCCTTTTTATTGGACCGGTTCTTTTTTACCTGATAAAAAGTTCGCTGGAGAGTGGAGTTCGCGCAGGAATCGCCGTTGCACTTGGAATTATCGTTGGAGACATAATTTGTGTCATACTTGCAGCGAAAGGTTTAGGCGTTATTTTCGAGCATACAGTTAATCAACGATGGTTGGCTTTGGCAGGAGGAATCATTCTCTTGTCCATGGGAATAAAATACATTGTAAAACCAACCGCAAACACAAACACCGAAGGTAAATTCCAGTCCAAATTTTTATGGACCTATGCGGTAAACGGATTCCTTATCAATTTTGTGAACCCTTTCGTTTTTGCCGTATGGATTGGTTATTACTCCTTTAATCAAGAAGTTTTTGATTCCGAATTCGAAATTTTTCTTTCTCTTTTAGCTTCCTTACTGACCATCTTCTTAACCGACTGTTTAAAATCCGTTTTCGCCTTTAAATTAAAAAGGTACATTCAGCCAAAACACCTCAAAGTACTCTTTCAACTAGTTGGCATTGTGATGATTGCATTTGGGATACGTCTACTTCTTTTGTTCTTCCAAATTTGAAAATGCTATATTTGAGTAACCCATAAATTAATGTATTATGTTTCCAAACATCGGTATTGTTGCCCTTTCGGCTCTTGTTCCTCTTCTTATAGGATTCATTTATTATCACCCAAAAGTAGTGGACACTGCCTGGATGAAAGTCACTGGAATGGCCTAAGAAAAGATGCGAGAAGGAAATATGGGCATGATCTACGGACTTGCTTATTTCTTGAGTTTCTTGATGGGAATTATGTTGTTTTCTCTCGTTGTTCATCAAACAGATTACTCTTCAATCTTGATTAATGAAGAAGGATTCGGCGTGTCTGGTTCAGAATTGGATATCACGATGAAAGCTTTCATCGATCAATACGGTCAAAATTTCAGAACCTATAAACATGGCGATCTGCACGGAGCACTGATTGGAATCTTCGTTGCATTACCAATTTTGATGACGAACGGTTTATTCGAGCGTAAAAAAGTAAAATACGGATTCGTAAATGCAGGTTACTGGATTATCACTCTTTCTTTGATGGGCGGAATTTTATTTCAATGGGGATAATTAATTCCCCTTAATACGTGTCCAAAGGTCACCAAAGGCCTTTTTCATATTAGTATCTCTTGGTGAAAAATCAGAACGTTCAACTTCTAGTTTTCCATTGATATTTTTTTTGAGGTTGTATTTCCACATGTATTGAGCCGAATCGTCGAAGCCAAACTGGCCAAAACGAATGTCGGTGAAAACTAATCCATTTGTGTCTTTTTCAACGAAATACCAACTGGTCGCAATTTTTTTAATCTGTTGAACCTGCTTGTTGTTTTCATAAGGTTTCAATAGGTAATGCCCTTTCGGAATTTCTGTATGGAAGGCAATCGGACGAGAATCGAAAAGGGAATAATATCCAGAAGTAAATCCAGTTTTCGTTTCAATCTGAGCGCTCCAAAGTATACTGTTTAGTGGCGTCGGCTGGGTATCCATTTCAGTATATGCAATGCCTTGTTCCTTCAATGCGCTATCAAACTTATATTGAGCAATTCCTTTGAAAACAAGGGTTAAAGCCATGTAGGAAGTACTGATAATGAGCGCCCAATTGTTGATTTTCGTGCGCTTTGTATTCGATCTTTTGTAACACAGGGCTGCAATTACCAATATGAGAAAAGGAACCGTGTACAATGGATCTGCAACGAATATGTTTTTGTATGCCAAACGGTATTCGAAAGGCCAAAACAGCTGTGTACCCCAAGTTGTATGGGCATCTAGCAAAGGATGCGTAACCAAACTCCAGAAAAAGAGTTTACCCCAATCTTTGGCAGTGACTGTCGATTTAATTTTAGTAAAATAGATCAGCGTAAAAACACCTAGAATTAGAAGAATCATTATGATTCTGAACATAGCCGAAGGCGTCACAATTGCCGTCAATCCAAAAACAGAAAGAGTCAGCAATCCAAAGGTCAGTTTTTCATTTTTATGGACGAGCCAGCCCAAAACAAAGGCCATCACAATAGCAAACAGAATAGAATGCGATACGCCTCGGTGTATTTCCGTTGAAGTAATTGGATCGGTGAAATAGCGGATAAAAACGTCCAAATCAGGAATCGTTCCGGCAATTGCACCCCAAAGCATGGCTCTATTTCCAATTTTCTTTCCGAGAACGGCCTCACCAACGGAAGCTCCAAGTACTATTTGCGTTAATGAATCCATTAGTTCGGGAAATTAGCTTTAAAAGGTTTTCTCAATTCGAATTTGCTAGGCGATAAAAAACTCAAAACAGTCGACAACAAAATATTCGTCACAGGTTTTTTATGCTTGGCATACAATTTCATATTCACAGGTTTCGCGCCCAAACAACTTTTGATCAATTCTGAAGTTCGACCGAGTTGGAGTTCTTTCGCATTCAGGGCCAAAGCTTGTTCGACATAATCGTACAAAAGTCTTTGGTATATCGCCATGTCCTTGTTGTGTTCATAATCCATGCCTACATAATTGGCTTCTATTATTCCTTTGTGGATGAATGAAGTACTGAATCCGACCAATTCTTCTTTTAGGAAAATTCCGCGGAAAGAAAAATGGTCGCCCAAGGATACTTTGAGTGCCCCAAAAGTGTCGGGCATCATGGTTCCAAGGTTATAATCTGATTTTGCAACGACGTTTGAAAACAGCTCATTTATGCGATCATGTTGCTCTTCAATTTCTTTTGCTGAAAGCGATTTCAGTTCTAATTGGGCCGATTTTTTAAAGACTCCTTTTGCTCTTGTGCGGAATTTAGTGGTCATACTTTCCAAGTAATCGTCCATAGTTTTCCAAGTATCGTGCATTTCAAGAACCATGTTCACATCGATCATGAAATCCTTGTAGCTGTGGTCTTTCAAAAGATCAGCATACGGTTCTGAACCAGGAAAAAACTCCTTGAATAAGATGATGGAAAGCTGTTTCTTAACCGAAGGATCTTTCTTGATTTCATCAGCGATTTTCGTCATTTGTTCAATAGCATCTGCATCGGATATACCATCGTTCCAAAGAAAGCCATTTTCTCCATCCGAGAATACGTTTCCGCAAACCAGTGTTTTCATGTTAAAACCTTCTTCGGTCTTTTCGTTCGAAAAATGTTTGAAAATGTGCGGATGATTTCCGCCGCAATA
>ENA-UZXB01014972-UZXB01014972.1-metagenome-genome-assembly--contig:-Day-2-1m-contig-14972_pt1 | contig 10241 bp, 8 predicted proteins | sample MGYA00260339_ERZ794899 | MGnify/ENA metagenome assembly ERZ794899 | reverse complement strand
CCGCTATCGAGGCGGGCCGACACCCGCTTCCGCCCATGAATGAGGTAAGCATTACCGATGGGGGCGTTCTGTTTTCTCAACCAGCGCTCGATGGCAGTGATCATGGCCCGAAGCCGTCCCCGTCCTACGGGGACGAGCGGGGCTAGGTACTGCGGCTCACCGTGCGAAAAACCCAACAGGGCGAGCCAGTCACGCATTTTACGACTGCTGGCCGCGGGTAGGTTCTTGCGGCGTAAAAGATGATTCACCCATCGCCCGACGCCCCACAAACTGAGCGGATTGAAACTGACAACAAACAAATGGCCATTGGGCACAAGTACCCGCTGACATTCTCGTAACACCTCATGCGGGGTGGGCGACACATTTAAGGTATGGCACAGCACCAAGGCATCAATCGAGTCTGAGGCGAAGGGTAATTCGCTGCTCATACCCACGACAGGCTGGAAGCCCGGCGCTGCACTGGGCCGAGTCGCCAAGCAAAAAATACGTTGCGTTTTTCCTAGCCGGCTGAAATCTAGGCCGATATCGGCACCGGTGACGAGCATGTGATAGCCAAAGACTTGTTCTAGCCGATTATTCAATGCGTCACTCAACTGCTCGGTCAGTGCGCGCCCCATAGCCTTCTCTTTGTACCACTGTCCGAGCGCATCTCGATTGACAGATTCTTGCGGAAAAGGACTGGTCACATTCATGGGCAGCAGGTAGCCTCGCTAAATAAACTGAAACATTAAGGTAAGACGCTAATGATGACTATATCGCCGATCAACGCTTTCAGCGACAACTACATCTGGCTTATCGAGCGGGGTCAACAAGCCTTTGTTGTGGACCCCGGCGAGCCCGATCCGGTGCTGACAAGGTTAGCAGAGCGAGGGCTTGAGTTGACGGGCATTTTGATCACGCATCATCATTTCGACCACACTGGTGCGGTACAGGTCTTGCAGGAAAAAACAGGCTGCGATACCTGGGGCCCGGCCAGCAGCCCCGCAGGGATTTTCGACCATACGGTAACCGAAGGCGATCGCGCGTCTGTGCTGGGTGAGTCCTTTGAGGTACTGGAGGTGCCAGGGCACACTCTTGACCACATAGCTTATTTTTGTTCAGCGCAAAGCGCACTGTTTTGCGGTGATACGCTTTTTGTGGGCGGTTGTGGCCGAGTCTTTGAAGGCACGACAGCGCAGATGCGCGCTTCGTTGGAAAAACTGAGTGCGCTGCCGACCGATACCCGGATCTATTGCGCACACGAATACACGCTGGGTAATTTAGCCTTTGCGCAGATGGTGGAGCCAGACAATGTAGCACTCTCGACTTTTGTCGCCGCGTGTCAGGACAAGCGCGCTCGCGACGTACCTACGGTACCCTCGGTTTTAGAGGGGGAACTCAGTTATAACCCTTTTCTCAGATGGTCTAGTGCTGCGATCCGTCAAACCCTGATCGATGCCGGGCGATTACGTGACGACAGCCCTGATGGTGTCTTTTCAGCCGTAAGAGAGTGGAAAAATCAGGCCTAAGATCGCAAAAAGTGACAAACCTTGGGTTCTCGCCTTCCCGACACAGAGCGATTGCGCTATCGTGCCCAGCGTTTTGATCTAATGCCCATCGATTACTGGGCCAAGCTAACAGAAGGAATACACCATGAAACTGTTGAAGTTAGTTCCCCTCTCTCTCGCTGCACTTTGGGTGATTGTGCCCGCAGTCAGTTTTGCAGGACACCATGAAGCCGGCGAGACCGTTGTTCACGAAAATGCTGACGATGTCGTGTGGGCATCTGGCGGCCGCGCCATCGTTGCCGAGATGGAGGGCGAAGTCATTGCGGTTGACTTAGAAGCTCGCGAGCTTGTTGTGCGCGGACCCGGCGGTAACTTCGTCACCTTAAGCGCGCGGGAGGACGGTGTCGATATTAGCCAAATTGTCCCCGGCGACACGATCATAGCGGATTACGTGGCCTCGATTGAGGCGGAGGTTCGGCAGCCCACCGCCGAAGAGCTGGCTGAGCCTTGGGTCGTTATTGGCGAGCAGGGCAATACGGGCGCCGATGACAGTGTCACCGCAGCGGGTGTGGCGCGTCTGGTGCGAGCCGTGTGCACCATCGAAGCAATGGACAGCGCAGGCAATGTCACCATTAAAGACGCGCGTGGTCGATTGCACACAATTGGTGGCGTCGAGCTCGATAAGTTGGATAACGTGCGCCTAGGCGATTCGGTCGTGATCGTCTTTACTGAGGCACTGGTGATGTCGCTCAAAGAGGTCTGATACCGACTCGGAAAGACAAGAACCCGGCTTTCAGCCGGGTTTTTTTATGGTGTCGTCGAAAGCACTTTAATCGACGGAAAGTACAGCGCGGTTTTGATGGCCTGGTGGGGCTTCACCACAGTGAGCTCACCTAATAGCTCGGCATAGATTCGCAATTGATCTCGGTAGTGAGCCTGCTCCCTTGCTATAAAGCTATCGATAGGCTCGTCCAACAAGGGGGCACTCGTTTTATAGTCGATGACCCAGCGCAACCCTGTTTCTGAATCAAGAAAAGTACGATCAATCACGTACCCTTTTAGCTCACCGGCTTCCATTCGGCTCAGTGCCAGTTCACTTTGAGCCTCTGGATGAGCGCCGAGGATCCATCGACCTGCCGGACAGCTCAGTGTATTGCTCAGCAAGTGCAAGCAATGCTCCTCCACTACCGTCATCGCGTCAGCTGCAAGAGCAGTTTGCTGTAAGCCACCGCGAATCCACTGCTTGATACGATCATCGGGTTCCGCCGGCAACGGTGCGCTGGCGAGTAATTCGAGTATCCGGTGAGTAATGACCCCGGTGATTCGCTCTACGCGATGACTCCGTACCTGAATAAGTGGCGCTGGCTCGATGGCTGCCGTTGCCCTGACTTCTGGCGGCAGCGTCATACCCCCGCCGCGGAGTCGATCTTTCGATAGTCGGTAAAGCCCCGTTTTTGCTGTCGGCGCATCCTCATCGCACACGATTGTCTGCNNCGGGCGATGCCGAATCGTTGATGACGTTCGTTAACAACCCCAGCATCGATCCTGTTGGTGCGGTGAAATCATCGCCATCATCGGGCTTGACGGCACATCCACTGAGGACTGCACGCCGACGAGCCCGCGTCACGCCAACATACAACAACCGCTTGAGTTCTTCGGAGTCCTTTTGTTTTTGTAGCCAATTGAGATAGTTATAGAGCGACTTGTCCTCTTTTTCTTGATCATCCGCCGCAATCAAAAGCCCACCGGTCTGTTCGGTTCCATGCCAATGCCACCGCAATAACTCACGCTGCACCGGTCTCGTACGGCGATGTAGAGACGGCATAAAAACATAATCAAACTCGAGACCCTTCGCTTTGTGGAAAGACATAATTCGGATGGGGTTATCGGCCTCAGACGTTCCAGGCGTAACGTCTGAGAGCGATAGTGACAACCACTCGACGTCCAGTCCGATACCCGCCCGCTCCGCTCGCCGCAAACACTCAAAAAACGAGTATACCGACGATAAATCCGAGGGTAGGACACTCACGGGTCCCTCAAGTCGCAGCCATATCTGTTCCAGCCAGACAGGCAAGGCTAATCGGTCTCGTTTGCTTTGCCCCCACTCGAGAGCCTGTTTGAGATGAGTGATTCTTGCTACTGCCTCTCTCTCCAGCTCTAGGCTCGGCGGCGGTGTCAATAGCTTCAGCAGATCAAATGGTCGTTCCGGCTGATCGATGAGCAGACGGTCGATTGATCCGAGGTCGAGACCACACCAAGGGCTCCTAAGCAGCGTGAGCGCCGCAATGTTATCGGCAGGGTTAGCCAGCCATGAGCAGAGTGCCATGAGATCTTGAATGACGCTCCGGTCAGCCAGCGACTGGAGCGCTTCTCCAGACACTGGAATATCTCGACTCGACAGCGCGTCCATCACGGGGTCGGCATGCTTTTTGGCTCTTACCAATACCGCAATCGTGGCACTAGGATGAGTTTGTCGCAGCTTTGTCACGGTGTCGGCGATAAACGTCGCTTCTTCGACCTCAGATCCCTCCTCGTGGGTCACAACGTCTACGCCCTCCCCCACACCGCTGTCGTCGAGAGACTTAGCACTGATGGCGCGCACGTGACTCACTCGACCAATGTTGATGTCGTCGACCTTTCCCATCAGGTCCGAAAACACACGATTCACCCAGCTCACTACCGCTGGTCGTGACCGGAAGTTTTGCGACAGTGTCAATGCTTCTAACGTCAGCCCGGCCAGTCCGTTTTGCCGAATCTGCAGAAAAAGCCGTACATCGGCGTAACGAAATCCATAAATAGATTGCATGCCATCACCGACAATAAAAAGCGTGCGTGGCATAGCACCGGTCGCATTATGCTCAGCCCACCCGCGCGTGAGACGTCTTAGGAACTCTGCTTGAGAGGATGAAGTATCTTGGAATTCATCGACAAGAATATGTTCAAGCTGATAGTCCAGCCGCTCTGCCAACGCCGTAGGCTGCTCGTCACCACCAAGTGCTTGGCTAGCTGCTAACGCAATATGGGTATGATCAACGGTACCAGTGCGCTGAAAGGCCAGCAGCAAATGGGCTTGTAGTACCGGTAGTAACGACGACAGCAAGACTACAAGCTGCCATCCCTGACCCCGTGCGAGAGGATTGGGCAAATATCGCACTTCAATGAGCGCTTCCCGCAATGGCTCACTATCACCGTAACGTGCCAGTAGGGCTAAAAATCGCTCCTTTAAATCGGCGTCTTTTTGGAATCCTTGCTTGGCATTAATGCCTCTGGCTTTGCGCCAGGTCAGATCATTCGTTAGAAATGCCCCAGAAACGGCGCGCCAGCCCTCAAGCGCCTCGGCGTCGTGTGTGAGTGTGATGGGCGACAACGCTAAAACTTCCCGCGCACCATTGATCACCTCGCAGAGTTCCCGAGTGTCGTGAGTAAATAGCTCAGATAGCGCGTCAAGCCGGTCATTCACAAGATCGGCTACCGTCGACTCAATAGCGTGCTCTGCACTAGTGGGATCGTGATGCTGACCGATGTGGGGTCCCCAGTCGCCGCGACGAGATAACAGCGCCACCAACAAATCAGACACCTTGTTCCAGCGGTTGTCGAAATGACCAAGTAACGCGGAGATACTCTCCCCCACCTTGCCAACGCTAGCCTGATGTAAGAAATCGCTCACCGCGCGTTCGTACAGGGGGACCGCATTATCAACCGGCTCAGCGATGCCCCCCATTCCACTTAGGATGGGCATTTGACGCGTCAACTCGTGGCAAAAGCTATCGATGGTCCTCAGGTTCAGGCTCGACTCATCAAGCCGCCAGCTCCGTTCCTGTGCATGTGCTAACACCTGTTGTGCTAGGTCTCGAGTCACTCGCTCATGTGCCGCCTCGATCGGCGCATCTGCGCTAGCCTGCTCGAGCTTTTCCATAATGCGCGCGGCCATCTCGCTGGCTGCCTTGCGCGTGAAAGTAATTGCCAATACTTGCTCAGGCCGGTCGACTCTCGCTAACAATGCCAGCAAGCGCTGCGTCAGCAGTTCGGTTTTACCAGAGCCCGCTGGTGCACTGACGCAAAAACTCATGCTCGGATTAATCGCGCGCTCACGCGCTGCCTGGTCGTCAGATAGCACCCTCGACCTCACCAGCTCGGGTCATCTCGCCCGGCTCCAGTTGGCGGACCCTGCAGACCGAAGCAAGATCGCAGTAGCGACAGGCACCGCTGACCGGGTCCACCCGAGCATTGCCTGCGATGAAATCATTGGCGAGCGCAGTCAAACTGCCACGCCACGCTTCGACAAGCTCTTGCCATTGCTCAGCGACTCCCTTGGTTTGTTGCTGCAGCGACTTTTCATTAGGACTGGAAAGTCCTAACCCCTCGCCCAGCCCCACGAACTGCGGCGGTTGCTCAGCCATGCTGGCAAATGCGATGCCTTCAATTTTCTCATCCAGTAAGGCGTACAGCGGCAGCTGGGGTTCTCCAGGACGTGCCCCCATCCATTGGCTGCGCGCGGGTGCGCGCGTTTTATAGTCGATGACCATTCTGCGCCCATCTTCTAACTCGTCGACACGGTCTGGGCGCAACGAGAGCTCGAGATCTCCCAGACGAAGACGATGCGCTTGTTCTGCCTCTGCAACTCGAAACGAACCCTTTCTGTTTTGTTCGAGATGTAACCAGGGCAATAACACCTGTCGACAATACGCGTGTTCTAAATCCCAGCAGGCAGTGCCCACTCGCTCCCTGAGACTAAATCCACGACGCTCACAGCTCGCTTGAAGATCCTGCAATGCACCGAGAATCGCGCTGTCGAGTGTGGCCTGAAGGGCTTCACCGTTAAGCAGATTCAACCGCTGCTGGTCATCTACCTCTCGCCAGAATCGAAATAACGCCTCATGAAGCAACGCGCCGCGCTCAGCACTTGAAAAGCCTATCACCGAAGTCGCCAACGACGTCGGTCTCAATCGATGTTTTACGAGAGCGCGAAACGGGCAGGCCGCTTGGTCTTTGATCAGTGAAGTGCCGCCAGTCCGATGCCCTTCCGGTACGGGCACTGCCCCTTCCGGGGGCATGGGCTCTAACGCATGGTTTGCATACCAACGAGACCATAATGACACCGCCGCTCGAGACTCAGTTGTCTTCGTGATAAGAGCGCTAGGTTTAGCAGGCAAACCCGCATCGGATTCATGGTACGTCATCGTCAATGATGTCGATTCAGCTCGCCAGATTCCAAGCATCAGGGTTGCTGCATCATGCCGCGATTGTTCATCTGTTTCTGGGAGCTCGAGCGCTTTCTGCAGCGGTAGCGGCAGGAAGGGCTCGATTCGCCGCCTGGCTGGGAGCGTGGATTGCTGTGCCCCACAGATCCACATCGCTGTGTACTGACCGCCCAGTGCTTCCAATGGCCCCATCACTTGGACGCTGTCGTAGGGTGTTTTGGGTTGAAATATGGCGTCGTTGAGCACTGCTCGCCACAGGGTGAGTGCTGAATCGAATGTCTGATGAGGTAATACCATTGCCAAATCAGCGAGCGCATCCAAACTTGAATCGAGTCGATCGAGTTGCTGGTACTCAATCGAGTCGAGTGATGCTCTTGCCGGCCACTGCCAGATGCCTAGCCGCTCGCGCAGCACCTCTGACCAGTCGGTAAGGCTTTTGACGCCTAGCTGCTGGCGGCTTGAACGGAGGGTGCGCAAGGTCGTCGTTAACGTCGATTCTGGCATTACCACCGTACTCATATGAAGCGTTGACGCCATCGATATCTCAGCACTTCCCATTCGAAACTGCTGGTCAATCAGTGTTAACGTCTTCTGAGGGTATTCTTGAGAAAAGGGCAAAAAAGGTGATCGCAACAGTGCAAGCCAATCGGTGCGACCGAGTGGCCGCGTCTCCCACTCGAGTGCTAGCAGAAGGTCTCGGTACATCGGGGTGGTACCGAGGGGCATACCTGTTGAGAAATTCACGGGTAGGTCGTTGTATTGCGAATCTAGGCAGTCAAATTGCTCGCGCAGTCGATACTCCAATTGATCGCGATCTGCCTCTAGGTCGAGTAATACAATTGCGGTGCGGGAGTGCTCCTGCTGACTGTTTTGAAAAGCCCATTCAGCCGCTGCCGCCAGCTCGTCTTCTCTTGAAGGAAAGGCGACCGCCACCACCTCATCCTGTTGGCGACATGGCGGTTCGATGACGGTCACCTGACAGAGATGTTCGAGTACGCGCTGGGGTAATGGCGCCAGTTTTGGCGCGGCATACAGACCAACCGCTTCTTTTTCAAAGCCACTGATCGACAGTAGCTGCTGGTAGGTGTTATATCGAGTCGTCGCGTCCAATTGCAACAACCTTTGCTCAAACCGTTGCGCCCACCGAGCAAAAACACTGCAATCCTCATCGAACTGAAAATAGCTCCACAGTCCCTCTAGCCGCTCAGCTTGAAACAGCAATAATCGATCTCGTGCGATCTTTGCCCGGCTCGCTGCTGCACGAGGGTGCATTAATGAAAACCCATCGCTTTCAGCAATATCCTCTTTAATGATTTGCTGCCATAACACCAATTCTTGCTGATGTGATAACAGCCGTAGACTCGGTAGGTGTCCTAACTCAATGCACTCAGACCAAATGCTCTCGAGCCACCCATCCACTGCTTCTACGCGTGGCGTGATGACCGCTGAGTGGTTGCTTGGCTGCTGCGCTACCCAGCTTCGCGTGATGTCGCGAGCCAGCCGTTTCCCAGGCGTCAGTATGATCTGGCGCTGCTCAAGGAACGGCAGAAATAAGGTGAGGTCTACAGCGGGAAGCATGTGTCATTGTATCCCACGTTGGTTAGCCTACGGGAAAGATCGCTTCATGACTCTGACGAGTTAGCTGAGCTGATTACGGATTGTCGGCCGTGCCAGAGGCGCTTCCGTCCACTGTGCTCCGCGCTCTTGTCACGCAAGGTGCAAATAGGCGAGTCATTTTGTCGCCTGCGTCTCAGTGAGGTAGGCCTGCCTGCCCCTTTCTGGCATCCGCGGCGGAGTGCGCTAGTAGTAAGCCTGGCTGCGATCTGTGTGGTCTGTCGTGTCGCGAACGCCTGCCAGCTGCGGTATTTGCTCCAGTAGCGTTTTTTCGACGCCGCCTTTCAGGGTCATATCAACCGCACTGCACCCCTGGCATCCACCACCAAAACGCAGGACTGCAAACTGATCGTCGGTCACTTCGATCAGGGACACTTCACCCCCATGGGCCGCCAGCGAGGGATTTACTTCGTTATATAACACGTAATTAATCCGATCCTCTATTGGACTGTCATCGGATACGCGTGGCATTTTGGCATTGGGCGCCTTGATAGTCAGCTGCCCGCCCATCTTGTCGGGCGAGTAGTCGACCAGCGCATCCTCCAAGAATGGCACGCTACGGCCCTGAAACCACGCGGCAAAGGAATCGTAGGGCTGCTCAACATCTCCCTCTTCAATATCGCCCTCGCGGCAGTAGGCAATGCACGTCTCTGCTCTTGGTGTTCCCGGTTCATTGATAAACACCCTCACGCCCAGCGCATCAGATTGCTTAGACAGCAATTCCGCCAAATACGTTTGTGCCGATTCAGTGATCGTGATCATTGTCGCCCACCTTTTTTTACCACCTATTTATACAGGCAGATAATAACGCGATAAACTATGGCTGCCAATTAAGCCGACGCCAAAAAGCCAGCCCAGGGGCCGTGCTGCTCCCGCACCACAGAGCCAATCATTATGCTGGTCGTATCACCTCAGCGTTAACCAGAGACACTAATGACAGATCAAGAGCCGAACGGACAAGCCAGCCAGAGTGACTCACCTGCAGCACCCGGTGTTGAGAACCTGACTCGCTCTCTAAGCTGGGCTGACACGATCCGCTCCGGGCTATTGGCCGGGCTCGGCGTGCAAAGTAGCAGCAACCGCGAACGAGACTTTCAGCAAGGCTCCGTCATGCGTTTTGTGGCGGTTGGTGTGGGCCTCACTGCTGTGTTTGTGCTGTCTCTCCTGTTTTTGGTCAAGGCGTTGGTCAATTGAAGCCGCTGACCGATTACGAGCGGTTGGTCGGTAATATCGAAGCCGCGCTCCCTGCTGTGCACAGATTTGCTCCGCCGACCCCCGTGCTACGTCTTCGGTGCCTCGATGCACTCATTGATGGCACGGTTTTCCTAAAAGCGGAATGTTTACAAGCAACCGGCTCATTCAAGATTCGGGGCGCGCTCAATGTGATGACACCACTCGAGCAACAGCAGAGCGTTAATCGCGTCGTCGCCTTCTCCTCTGGCAATCACGGTATCGGGGTGGCCTATGCAGCCAGGTGCCTGCAAATGCTCGCCAGTGTGGTTGTTCCAAGTGACGCGCCGAGCCGAAAAGTCGACCGCATTCGTTCGCTCGGCGCCGACATCATTTTCTACGATCGACACACTGAGAATCGTGAGCACATTGCTGAGGCGTTATGTCGNNGGAACCGGTGCCGTGCTCGTCAAACCTTACGATGACTGGCGCACCATTGCGGGCCAGGGTACTTGTGGGGCGGAGGCGCATTGGCAAACCCGAGGCGCTATCGATAGCGCAATAGTCTGCACTGGAGGTGGCGGGTTGATCGCAGGCATCGGCACTTATTTAAAGGCCAAGCGAGGTGAGATAGCACTGTACAGCGCAGAGCCCGAGGGCTGGGATGACCACCGATTATCTTTTGAGCAGCAGCGACTCGTGGCCGCCCCAGCCTCTGGTTCTACTTGGTGCGACGGTCTGCTGGCAATGGCCCCTGGCGAGGTAACTT
>ENA-UZXB01013085-UZXB01013085.1-metagenome-genome-assembly--contig:-Day-2-1m-contig-13085_pt1 | contig 10256 bp, 10 predicted proteins | sample MGYA00260339_ERZ794899 | MGnify/ENA metagenome assembly ERZ794899 | reverse complement strand
TCATCATCTTGCTTTAAAAATTCTTTTAGGGACTCCTCTTCTTCCACCGCTTTTTCAAGGGTCATACCCACTTCAAAAGGAATCAACTTAGACAGCTTATCCGCCAAACCATAGGATTTACCCTGTACTCTTGCTACATCTCGCACCACCGCCTTGGCGGCCATGGTACCGAAAGTGACAATTTGCGATACCGCATTACGCCCGTAGCGCTCAGCCACATAGGCAATCACGCGATCACGACCCTCCATACAGAAATCGATATCAAAATCAGGCATGGATACTCGCTCAGGATTAAGGAACCGCTCAAACAGTAAGTCGTATTCTATAGGGTCTAGATCGGTAATTTTCAGCGCATAGGCCACCAGTGAACCGGCACCAGAACCTCGACCCGGCCCCACCGGAATCTTGTTATCTTTAGACCAACGAATAAAGTCCATCACGATCAAGAAATAACCGGGGAAACCCATCTGAATAATAATATCTAACTCAAATTTAAGCCGCTGATAGTAGCTTTCCCGTTTAGCTGGATAATCTTCTGAGGTGGTATCGAATAAGCTTGCGAGACGTTGCTCAAGACCTTCCTCAGATACTTGAACCAAAAACTCATCAATGGTCATACCCTCTGGAATGGGGTAATCAGGCAGAAAATATTCGCCAAAGGTGAGCTCGACATTACATCGTTTGGCGATTTCTACGGTATTCTCGAGTGCCTCAGGAATATCGCTAAATAACTCAGCCATTTCTGCAGGGCTTTTTAAATACTGGGTCTCGGAGTAACGCCGTTCACGACGGGGATCGTCCAATGCTCGCCCCTCATAAATACAGACTCTTGCCTCATGAGCTTCAAACTCACTTGATTCGATAAAGCGTACATCGTTGGTGGCTACTACCGGACAGTCACATTGCTGCGCTAGGCTCACTGCAGAATGAATATAATCATCTTCGTCGGCTCTACTGGTTCGCTGTAACTCTAGGTAAAAACGATCAGGGAAGATGCTCATCATTTCAACAAGGGCTGCTTTAGCTTCGGTTTCTCGACCAGAAACTAACGCGATTCCAACTTCACCCAACCGACCACCAGATAGAGCAATCAAGCCCTCGCTGTGAGGAGTTAACCAAGCATGTTCGATTACGGGAATCCCCTGACGCTGACCCTCGAGATAAGCGCGGGAGATAAGCTGAGTGAGATTTCTATAACCCTGATCATCGGCGGCGAGTAACACCAACTGCGTCGGCGTACCCTCGGATAGACTGGAGACCAATACATCAGCGCCCAGAATAGGCTTAACGCCACTACCCTGAGCTGCTTTGTAAAATTTAATGAGACCAAAAAAATTATTAAAATCTGTCAGCGCTACCGCTGGCATACCCATTTCAGCCACTTTCTTAGCTAAGGGCTTTATGCGCACAAGTCCATCAACCAATGAGTACTCGGAATGCAGACGAAGATGGACAAATTCAGTGGTCATAGTGCATTCTTTTTAGGGTTATAGACAGAAAATTATTCATAGAATTAAATGTATAGCTTCAACCCGATTAACTCAAGCCAAAGCGTTTAAAATTTACAGTAACGATTGCTGTTCTGGTAGCAAGTTTTCACTCACGGGCGCAAATGATCGTCGATGAATAGCGGTTGCCCCTAAGCGCTTTAAGGCTTCCATATGCTGTGCTGTGCCATAGCCTTTATTTTTAGCAAAGCCATAACCGGGGTATTTCTGTTCAAATTCAACCATTTCTCTGTCCCGTACCACTTTGGCAATAATTGAGGCAGCACTGATAACTTCAACACGGCCATCACCTTTAACTACGGCTTCCGAGGGGTATTCCCACTGAGGTACTCGATTACCATCAACCGCGACAAAGTCAGGCTTTGTAGCTAAACCTATCACTGCACGCCGCATAGCCATCATGGTCGACTGTAAAATATTATACTGATCAATTTCTGCTACTGAGGCTCTCCCCACGGAATAACATAGGGCTTGCTCGACAATCTCTTTATAAAGCGATTCACGCTGATGCGCAGTAAGCGCCTTGGAGTCTGCTAAGCCTTGAATACTATGCTTGGCTGGTAAAATAACCGCAGCTGTCACCACATCGCCGGCTAGTGGACCTCGACCCACTTCATCGACACCGGCGAGATACTTAATATTTTTTGGGGCATGCCACTGTTCCATGGGGCCTATTCACTCGCTATAAGCTGTGAAATAGCTGCCGTTGCTAAAGTCGCAGAATCCAAGGATAACTGTTGATGTAATTGATCGAACTGCTCAACTAAACCAGAACTGTTTGCCTTAAAAAGATTAACCACCTCTGCAGACAATGATTCAATGGTCGCTTTTTCCTGAATTAATTCAGGCACTAAAGACTGATTAGCCAACAAATTAGGTAATGAAACATAGGCAGTTTTTATAAGGGGGAATAATAATTTAAACGACAGTGCATTCATGCGATAACCAACCACCATGGGTTTCTTAAGTAACATGGCTTCTAAGGCGGTAGTACCTGAGGTGAGTAACACTACATCGGCCGCTTCCATCGCTAGATGGGACTGTTGCTGGAGTAATGTTACCTCAACAGCTTTGGTTTTGAGTATTTTCTGCAACTGGTCAAATCGTGCCTGATTAGCCGCGGGCATCACCAGCTGTATGTTTGTTCCTAATTCCTTGGAGGCTTTCGCCGCAGCGTCTAATAAAAGTTCAGCCATCAATTCCACTTCCGCACTGCGACTACCCGGCATAATACAGAGGGTTGGCTTGTCCTGTTCTAGGTTTAACTGCTGTCTTGCACTGATGGTATTGGGTTGTTTGGGAAACTGTTTGGCCAATGGATGACCCACATAACAGACCGGTACCTGATGCTGTTCATAAAACCCTGCTTCAAAAGGGAATAAAGTCAGCATCAAATCAACTGATTGTTTAATATTTTTGATACGACCCTGACGCCAAGCCCAGACTGACGGGCTGACATAGTGTACAGTCTTTACCCCCACGTCATGCAGCTTTTGCTCAATTTTGGCGTTAAAATCTGGTGAATCTATCCCGATAAATACCACAGGTTTTTTGGTTGAATAACGTTGGATAATTGAACGCCGAATAGACAGTAATTCAGGTAATCGTTTTAGTGGCTCCCAGAGACCCATCACTGAAAGGCGTTCCATATCAAATAGGGAATGAAAACCNNTGAAAACCTTGAGATTGCATTTTAGGGCCGCCAATACCCTCAAAAATGGCATTGGGATATTGTTTTCTTAAGCCCTGCATAAGATCTGCACCCAATATGTCACCGGATGTTTCACCAGCGACAATGGCAAAAACAGGAGCCTCCAACATGAGCTAGCGAATAATGCCGCGTGTTGAAGATTTAAGAGAACTTAGCAGTGTTTGTATGACCACATCATCTCCCAACTCCGCTATGGCTTCTATACCCTCTTCTAAGGACAGACCACGACGATAGAGCAGCTTATAAGCCTTATTGGCTAGGGCGATTTGCTCTGCGGTAAAACCACGACGCTTTAGCCCTTCTTTATTGATGGTGCGAGGCTCTGCGGGACTGCCAAAGGCGGTTACAAAAGCGGGAACGTCGTGGTAACTAAAGGCTGCAGGACCAATAAAGCTGTGAGCACCAACGGATACGTACTGATGAACAAGAGCATAGCCCGAGAGAATAGCCCAGTCACCAACATTAACATGCCCAGCTAAACTGGAGTTATTTACCATAATCACATGATTACCTATGACCGAATCATGACCAACATGAGCATAGGCCATTAACAGGTTATGGTTACCAATGATGGTTTCGCCCTTATCCTGAACCGTGCCGCGATGGATAGTGACACCTTCACGGATAACGTTATTATCACCAATAATTAATTTAGTCAGCTCACCTTTATATTTAAGATCAGGAGTATCGTCACCAATAGTAGAAAATTGGTATATTTTATTATTAGCGCCTATGACTGAGGGGCCTCGAATCACCACATGGGAGGCAATCTGGCAGTTGTCGCCAATCACAACATCGGCCCCAATCACCGTCCAAGGGCCAATACTGACGTTTTCGCCAATAGTTGCTGAAGGATCTATAATCGCTTGAGAGTCAATCACACTACTTTATCTCTATCCTGATAAGCACAAAGTAAGGTAGCCTCACAGCAAACCTTACCGTCGACTGATGCCTTAGTGTTAAAACGCCACATGTTACGTTTAACTGTATCAACCTCAGAGGTCAAAATCAGTTTATCGCCTGGCACTACAGGCTTTTTAAAGCGTGCTTTATCAACACCAGCAAAGAGGAAAAGTTTTCCATCTTCTGCTGTAATCCCTGAGGAATAAAACCCCAAAATCCCAGAGGCCTGTGCCATTGCTTCAACAATCATAACGCCCGGGAAAATTGGAGCTCCTGGAAAGTGACCATTAAAAACATCTTCATTAAAGGTGATATTTTTATAGGCTACGATTCGCTTGTGAGCTTCGATCTCTTCCACTCTGTCAACCAATAAAAATGGGTATCTATGTGGGAGAAGCTTCATAATTTCATTGACTTTCATTGCTTAGTCCATTTGTCCAAAAGTAGTTGGTGATCTGAAATATTTAATCTTTTTTTTCTAATTTTTTTAATCGCTGTGATATCAGGTTTAACTGACCCATGCGAACAGAGTTTTTCGACCAGTCTGCGGTTGTCATTAATGGCAATACACCATTTGAATATGAATTAGGTTGTTTAATATCCTTAAAAACCAAGCTATGTGCCATAACTTGAACATTGTCACATAAACTAGCATGACCCACTACATGTGCACCGGCAGCAAGTACACAATTTTTTCCAACAACTGTACTACCTGCAACCCCTGCATAAGCAGCCATAGCACAGTTGTCACCAATCACTGCGTTATGGGCTATTTGAACATGATTATCAAGAATAACACCATTGCCAATAAGGGTATCATTTATGGCGCCACGATCTACGGTTGTTGATGCACCAATCTCAACATCATCACCAATCACAACACCACCAATTTGGCTAATTTTCTGCCAACCTTTGCCCCCATCTGGCGCAAAACCAAAACCGTCAGCGCCAATTACAGCACCACTGTGCACGGTCACTCGGTCGCCAAGACGAACATCATGGTAAATAGCCACATTTGACGCTATATGCGCGCTTTCGCCAATCTCCGAACGAGCACCAATCACTGTATTGGCTTTAATAACTGAGTACTTACCAATCTTTGCATTGGCTTCAATAACCACATTAGGACCAATAGAGACCTGATCACCAATAACAACACTGGAATCGATACAGGCAGAGGGGTGAATGCCCTCTTCTACTTTAGGGGTATTATCAAACCAAGCGCTTATCTTGGCATAGCTTAGGTAAGCATCGTCTACCAGTAGACAATTACCCTGATACTTATCAGCCAGCCCTGTTGCCAAAATCACGGCACCCGCCTGGGTTTTTGCAAGCTGATCGATGTATTTCGGGTTGCTGACAAAAGCTAAATCATTGCTCGATGCCGAACTCAACGTACCCAAACCAGAAATTTTAGCCGCATCATTCCCTTGGACCTTAGCACCCAAGAATTCTGCTATCTGTTTAAGGCTATATGATTTAGGCATTAAGCTATCCAGACCCTGAACTTATTCTGGTTTTGGCTGCGATTTAATGTCAATACGATTTGAAACCTGTTTGGTAATAGAAGTTTCTGGGGAAGCTAATAAAACAGATTCGGCACGAAGTAAAAGGGTTATACCTTCCTCTTTTACAATTTCTTGGATCGACTGCTCAACCAACGGCGCAAGGTTCTGCAATATACGCTGTTCAAGTTGTTTTTGTTCCGAACTTAGTTTTTGAATCGCTAGCTCGGCATCTGCTTTTACATAGCTCATTTTCTTTTGATGCTCGGCAAACTGCTCAGCAGACCAAGTTAAGCGCTGCTTTTCAGCTTCAGCTGCCATTGCCTGAAAATCAGCCGATGAACTTTCATAATTAGCCTTTAAGCTCAAAAAATCTGCACTTTCCTCAAAAGTTTTAAGATAGGTTTGGGCGACAGCTGAGCTGAAAATGGCTGCTTTTGCATCAACCACTGCAATTTTATTTACCATCTCAGCCGATGACGCTAATGGTGCTAGTGCTAAAGTACTAAGAATTGCCCACAAACACGTTACCTTTGCTATTTTTATAATCATTTTTTCTAACCCTTTTTCTAAATTTTAAAATTGATTGCCTAAAGAAAACTGAAACATTTCTGTTTCATCATACTCACTGGCATTTAGTGGTTTAGCGTAGCTAAAGGTCAATGGACCCATTGCACTCAACCAAGTAACACCAACCCCTACTGAGTATCTTAACTCACCCACATCCGGTTTAAAGCAATTTAACTGAGTATCACCGCATTTTGTGTTAAAAATATTGCCGGCATCAATAAAGAATGCCGATTGCATTGACCGCTTGTCTTTAACAAAGGGCATCGGGAAAATTACTTCCGATCCAAACTCAATTTGAACATTGCCTCCAATAGGGTCCGGACGATTATAAACCGATGTGTTATTACAGCTTTCAGCAGAACCGGAACAGGGCGTATCCTGTGGGCCTAAACTATTAGATTCAAATCCTCTTACAGAGCCAAAACCACCACCATAAAAGTTTTTAAAGAATGGTAATTGCGAAGTGTCACCATAACTCTCTCCGTAACCAAGGTCAGCTCTAAGCTTAAGGGATAGTGAACGGGTTAAACCTCGTAAATATTGCCCCTTATAAGTCGCTTTGTAATATTCTAGCCCGGAACCAGGTAGGGCAATATTTAATGCCACACTCTGCGATGCTCCTCTGGTAGCAAAGATTCCCCGATTTAAGGTTGACTTGCGCCAGTTAAGATTTAAATTAAATACATCGAACTTACTACCGTTAGTATCGATAAAACTTCTTATTTCCTGAGAAGCAAAGTTGCCGTAACGAATATCTAAATTTTCAAAACCAAAGCCAAAACCTATGCGCTCCACTTCAGAAATTGGATATCCCCAGTTTACATTAGCGCCTTTGGCATTAGTTGAAAAACTTGAAACATTGATTTGATCGTAATCAGTTTCACGAGCAAAGATACTGTAACCTACACTGACACCATCTACAGTAAAATAGGGCTCTGTAAAACCTATATTCACTGATTCTTGATACGTGCTACGGTTAATGCCTACTGATAGCTTTTTTCCTGAACCAAGAAAATTGTTTTCGGATAGATTGGCGCCTAAAACAGTGCCATAACCCTGAGCATAACCAATACTGGCACCAATTGAACCTGAGGGTTGCTCCTCTACTGAATAGACTACATCTATCTGGTCATTGACGTTGGCAACAGGCACATTTTCAACGTTGACTTCTTTGAAGAAACCCAAGCGCTCTAGTCTCACTTTAGACGACTCAATTAAGGCATTATTAGCCGATGAACCTTCCATTTGCCGCATCTCACGACGCAATACCTCATCTTCTGTTTTGGTATTACCTCTAAACTCAATACGGCGAACATAGGCGCGCATTCCGGGCATTAGAACAAAGGTGACTTTTGCCGTGTTGTCTTCTTTGTTTAATTCTGGATACCCTTCAACCTTGGCAAAGGTATATCCCTCATTGCCATAGCGCCGAGTAATAAGCTCGCTTGAGGTGGTCATTAATGACTGCGAAAAGCGCATGCCTTCTCGCATAAGAATCATGCCACGGATGTCTTTTTCAGGGATCTTTAACTCACCCGATAGCTCAATGTCACTAATCGAGTAGGTACCGCCCTCCTCTAGAGTGATGGTAATAAAAACTGACTTCTTGTCTGCACTCACAGAGACCTGAGTATTTTTTACCTCAAAAGCCAGATATCCCCGGTCCAAATACCAAGTTTCCAAGGTCTCTAAATCACCGGTTAATTTTTCTCTTGAATATTTATCATTTCCGCTCAAAAAAGACAAAAAGCCAGTCTCGTTTTGTTCGAAATCTTCGCGAAGCTCCTGCTCAGTAAAACTTTTATTACCAATAATATTAATATGTCTTATTTTAGCAACTGCGCCTTCGTCAATATCAATGTTAAGCGCCACTCGATTACGTGGTAAGTTTTCAACATTATTTGTTACAGTCGCACCATAACGACCCTGAGAGACGTATTGACGTTGAAGTTCTTGAGCCATCGCCTCTAGGACAGATTGATGAAATATCTGACCTTCATCTAACCCATTATCAGTCAGCGCATCCATGAGCTGTTCAGTTTGAATTGCCTTGTTACCTTTAAGGGTAATTTCAGCGATAGCAGGTCTTTCTTGAACTACCACCACCAGTACTTCTTCTTCTTTAATTAAAGAAATATCGGAAAAAAAACCCGTTTTGAAAATTGACCTTGAGGCTTCAGTAATCGAAGATTGATCAATCATATCTCCCACTTTTATAGGGAGTGCAGCAAAAACGGTACCCGCAGATACACGTTGCAAGCCTTCAATTCTAATATCAGCTACTTGAAAAAAAGCTGCATATGCAACTGATACATTACCAAGAAGCCCGAGACAGAGCCCAAAAAGAAGTCGTTTCATGAAAAAGAATCTGCCTATTTATAATTCTATTGTAAAAAAACCTAAACTGGTCGCGTCAAGTCGTTAAATGTTGCAAACAACATCAAGCTAACCAACAAGATAAATCCGATCTTATAACCAATCATTTGTATATGATCTGAAACTGGAGATCCCTTGACCCACTCAACGAAACAATACACTAAATGCCCACCATCTAAAACCGGAATTGGCAACAGATTCATAACCCCAAGCATTATACTTAAGATAGCAATAAAACGAATAAAATTATCAAACCCAGCTCTGGCTGTATCCCCTGCCATTTTAGCAATGGTGACAGGACCACTTAAGTTCTTAGGTGATATCTCACCGATCACCAACTTACCTAAAGATGAAAGGATAAAACCCGAAGTAGAATAGGTTTCTTGTACACCGCGAGCCAATGCCCCAAAAACGCCATAACTAACTTCACGGCGCAAATATTCTGGGTACTGCCCTTTTACACCCAATTGGACACCAAGCTGACCCACTGTCTGCCCTTCTTTAATTACGGATGCTGGCGTGACCTCAAGAGAAATCAATTGCCCAGAAGATTGGTTTCCAATGGGTCTTTCGAGATCAATAATTAGCGGCTGATTAGCATTGGACGCCACAGTATCAATAAATTGGTTTGCGCTAGTAATCATTTGTCCATTAATCGCAATCAGGATATCGTTTTGCTGTAACCCAGCCTGGTAACCCGAGCCGCTTTCTAACACAGCACCAAGAACCAAGGCTTCAAATTCAAACACTGGCATCACACCCAGCTCTCTTAGTGGTGAGGGATTGTCTGCCTCTCGCAACCAGGAAATTACGGGAACCGACAACTGCATTTCATCCTCTGAATCAGCACTCATAACTGTAAGCGGAATATCCCCAGTAACGCCAATATAATCAAACAACTGTCTGTTAACTGAGTTCCATGTAGTGGTTGGCACTTGATTCACCGATGTAATTTCCATACCCACTTGGAGCCCCGCGGTGCTAGCGAGTGAAGTGGCTTCCACCTCACCAATGACAGGCGCCAAGCCCTTTTCACCACCAAGAAAAAGCACCCAAAATGCTAATATCGCCAGTAAAAAGTTTGCTACAGGACCGGCGCTGATAATGGCCATTCGCTGACCAACTGTTTTTGAATTAAAGGCATAGGGCCGATCCTTTTCTGAAATCGTCTCAACACGCTCATCAAGCATTTTTACATAGCCGCCCAGAGGTAAAAGTGACAGTACAAATTCAGTATTCTGCTTGTCACGCCATGAGAGGAGTGTTTTGCCAAAACCGATTGAGAATTTTTCTACTTTTACACCACAGCGTCTAGCCACCCAAAAGTGACCAAACTCGTGAATAGTGACCAACACACCAAACGCGATAAAGGTAAAAAACAATGTTTCGAGTAATGCCATGGTTTATAACTCTAGCTGTTTAACCATTGATAATGCTGTGCACCGTGCACGAGTATCTGATTCTTGGACAGCAGCAAGTGTATCTGGTTCAAAAAAATCAAAGGTATTCAAGGTTTGCTCAACTACCTTTGCAATATCTGTAAAACCCATTCTTTGTTTAAGGAAGGCATCCACTGCAATTTCATTTGCCGCATTAAGTACTGCAGGGGCATCACCGGCAACCTCAGCTGCTTGATAGGCCAATTTCAAGCAGGGAAATGCCTCTAAATCAGGCTGCTCAAAG
>ENA-UZXB01004814-UZXB01004814.1-metagenome-genome-assembly--contig:-Day-2-1m-contig-4814_pt1 | contig 10258 bp, 6 predicted proteins | sample MGYA00260339_ERZ794899 | MGnify/ENA metagenome assembly ERZ794899 | reverse complement strand
TTGTCAAACAATTCTTGTATTCTAATAAAGTTACTTGGATTTCCCACATCCATCGCGTTGGAAATCGTTGCTTTTGATGGCTTAGGGTTGTAAATACCGTCTAGTAGATAGTTAGGAACGGTATCATTGATGTTGGTAGCCGCTACAAAATGTTTGATAGGTAGGCCTAATTTTTGCGCCATAATTCCTGCACAAATATTTCCAAAATTACCACTAGGTACAGAAAATACAAGTTTTTTTTGGGTTTTATGAAGAGCTTTATAAGCAAAGAAAAAATAAAACATTTGAGGTAACCAACGCGCAACATTTATGGAGTTTGCCGAGGTTAGGGTCCTGGTAATTTCTTTGTCTAAAAAAGCTGTTTTCACCATTTCTTGACAGTCATCAAAAACACCATCAACTTCCAAAGCTTTGATGTTCTGACCTAAAGTAGTTAATTGTTTTTCTTGGATATCACTTACTTTTCCAGAAGGATATAAAATAACAACATTCACCCCTTTTGCTCCTAAAAAACCATTGGCAACAGCACCTCCTGTATCTCCGGAAGTTGCAACTAGTACAGTAACTTCATCGTCATTGTCTTTGTTAAAATACTCCAAACACTGGGCCATAAATTTTGCCCCAACATCTTTAAAAGCCATCGTTGGTCCATGAAACAATTCTAGAGAAGCAATATTATCGTCCACCTTTATTAAAGGGAAGTCAAATGAAACTGTTTTTGCAATAATCTCTTTTAATTTTTCAGCAGGGATTTCATCACCTACAAATTGTTTGATTACTTCAAAAGCGATTTCATGATTGGTATACTCAGAAATGTGATCGATAAAATATTTGGAGAGCGGAGTAATATTTTCTGGAAAATACAAGCCTCTGTCTGGTGCAATTCCATTGACAACTGCATTTTTGAATGTTGTTTTTGGAGATTGATGGTGTAAACTGTAATAGTTCATGTGTTTTTTTATTTAATTGCCTGGGTAGACAGTGTTTTTATTCCCTCTTGGTTTATTTTCGAAATAAATAGTTCAAAATCAATCCCTGTATTTTTATAACTTTCTTCGATGCTTTTGTAGACCGTTTTGGCAACTTCATCACCTTTACAAAGCGCAAAAATTGTTGGACCAGAACCACTAATCCCAGCCCCTAATGCTCCTGCTTTTATAGCACTGTCTTTAACATTATCAAAGAACGGAATTAATTTTTTTCTTGCAGGTTCTACAATAATATCTTTCAAAGAATTACTAATGAGAGGGTAGTTATTTGAATACAAACCACTAATTAATCCTCCTACATTTGCCCACTGGGTAACGGCGTCTTTTAATGCAATTTCTGTGGGTAAAACCGCTCTAGCATCTTTTGTTTTTACTTCTATTTGAGGGTGAATTGCAACAACTCTCAACGCAGATGGAACCGGTAATTTTATGATTTCTAAAGGAGTATAACTTCTTACCAAAACAAAACCTCCAAATATGGCTGCAGAAACATTGTCTGCAATTGGTGTTCCACAAGCCACTTTTTCTCCAAACATCGCAAATTTTGTAAGGTCTAATTCAGAAAAAGGACTTCCTAACAATTGATTTGTACCAAAAGCGGCACCTGCTGCACTTGCCGCTGAACTTCCTAATCCACTTCCCGGAGAAAATCCTTTATGAATTGTTATGGAAATTCCAAAACTGGCATTCACTTCGGTTAAAATTTTTTTCACCACTGCACTTGCTGCATTTTGATCAATATCATAGGTTAAATCTGCCCCTGTAATATCGGTAATTTTAACACCTTTTTCTGCTGTTTTTGTGAAAGTCATTTCATCTCCAATTGCTTCAACAGCAAAGCCTAGAGAGTCAAACCCACAAGAGACATTGGCAACCGTAGCAGGAACAAATATTTTTAAATACTCCATAATTTTATTGATTTGCAATTCTGATTACATCTGCAAAAATACCAGAAGCAGTAACCTCTGCACCAGCACCAGCACCTTTAACTAATAAGGGGTTTTTAGGATATCTTTCCGTAAAAAATAAGACAATATTGTCACTTCCTTCTAAATTATAAAAAGGATGGTCAGCAGCAATGTGCTGTAGGCCAACATTGGCTTTTCCGTCTTTAAACTCTGCCACATATTTTAAGCGACAGTCTTTATCATTTGCTTCGGCATAGATTGTTTGAAAATGATTTTCGTGTTTTGTTAACGACTTGTAAAAATCTTCGTTTGTTGAAGTTTGTAAAGTCTCTAGAGGCAAAAATGCATTTTTTGAAATATCTTCTAATTCTAATTGATACCCACTCTCTCTTGCTAAAATTAAAATTTTTCTAGCAACATCAACTCCGCTTAGATCAATTTTTGGATCAGGCTCAGTATATCCCTCTTGTTGCGCCTGAGCAACCACATTATGAAAAGTTGAATTTTCATTGAAATTATTAAAAACAAAATTTAGACTTCCAGATAAAACTGCTTGAATTTTATGAATTTGATCTCCAGAATTGATTAAGTTCTTGAGCGTATCTATGATAGGGAGTCCCGCACCAACATTTGTTTCAAATAAAAATGAAGCATTGTATTTTCTTGAAGTTTCTTTTAAAGATTTGTAATTTTTAAAGCTTGAAGCACATGCAATTTTATTACAAGTTACGACAGAAATACTTTGACGCAGATATTTTTCATAGACTTCAGAAACTTCTTGATTTGCGGTATTGTCAATGAAAACACTATTTCTATGATTGGATTCTCTTACTTTTTTATAAAAACTTTCTATACTTGTAGGTTGTCCATTATCTAGCAGTTCTTTCCAGTTTTTTAGGTCAATGCCCTCGTTGTTAAAGACCATTTTTCTTGAATTCGAAATCCCAATAACTCTAATGGTTAACTTTAAGTTTTCTCTTAAGAATTGATTTTGTTTGTGAATTTGTGCTAAAAATCGTTCACCAACATTTCCAACACCAGTTACAAATAAGTTGAGTTGTTTTATTTTTTCTCCAAAAAATTGTTCATGTAGGGTATTTAGTGCTTTTTTTGCATCTCTTTTGTTGATGACCGCAGAGATGTTTTTTTCTGATGACCCCTGAGCTATTGCTCTCACATTTACATTGTTTTTCCCTAAAGCGCTAAACATTTGCCCACTCAAACCTTGGTAGTTCTTCATGCTCTCTCCAACAACAGCAATAATTGCTAAATTATTTTCTATAATTATGGGCTTTATTTTTTTTCTATCTATTTCGATGCTAAAAGTATCGTTTAATAATTCTATTGCTTTTGCAGCATCATTTTCATACAAACCAACGCAAATAGAATGCTCGGAAGAGGCCTGCGTGATAAAAATAATATTAATTTTTTGTCGAGAAAGAGTTTCAAATAATCGTTTAGAAAATCCAGGAATACCAATCATTCCTCCACCCTCTAAAGTAATTAAACTTATATTTTCAATATGAGAGATTCCTTTGACTTCATTTCCGTTTTTAGGATTATCAGAAATTAATGTTCCAGTATTCTTCGGATCAAAAGTGTTTTTAATTCTAATTGGAATTTTTTTCCGCAAGGAAGGTTGAATAGTAGGAGGATATAAAACCTTAGCTCCAAAATGAGACAACTCCATTGCTTCTTCATAGGAGATTTCTGAGATGGGGGAAGCTTGTTTGACAACCCTTGGATTTGCTGTAAACATTCCACTAACATCTGTCCATATTTGTAATTCTTTAGCATCTAAAGCTGCTGCATAAATGGAAGCTGAATAATCAGACCCTCCTCTACCCAAGGTAGTCGTTTCATTTTTGCTATTTGAAGAAATAAATCCACCAAAAAAAACAACTCGATGTTTATTTTGGTCAAAAAACGAGGCAATATTTTTATCGGTAATTTTAAAATTTACTTGGGCGTTTAGATAATCGTTGTTGGTTGTAATCAATTTCCTACTTTCCTCGTGAGTTGCATCAAACAATTCTTTTGCTGCATTTGCAATGATGAGAGAGGAAAGCCTTTCTCCAAAACTAGCTATTTTTGCCACCGTTTTATCAGACAACTCTTTCAATAAATACAGACCTTCATAAATAGATAATAACCTCTTAAAAAGCTCCGAAACCTCCTCACTTACCTCTTTTTTATGGGTTGTAATTAAATCATTAATTACTTCTTCGTGTAATTTTTTAATTGTTTCAAGTGTTTCTTTTGCTTCTGTAATATTTTTTAAAGCTTTATTTGCTGCCGATAATAGTTGATCAGTTGTTTTTCCAAAAGCAGAGACAATTACAGCTACTTTTTGATTTTTAGACTCCTGCTCAACGATGGCTAAGACTTTTTGTATGTTTTCGGAATTTGCGACAGACGAACCGCCAAATTTTAATACTTTCATTGGTAATGAATCCTTTGTGTAATTGATGTTTTAGTTGAGTTTATTTTGATGTTTTCCAAAATAAAATTGATTGACCTATGGTGATATGAATATAGTAGTACCCCTAAAGGGTTGTTGATGTAGTTGTAAAGATAATTGTATGCATAGTGATACAAACTACATGGGTAGTTTTTGAAGTGTTGTTATGTGCTTTTAGTAATTTCACAAAGCAAAAATAGGTGTATTATTTATTTTTTTCAACCTCTAAAGGGTTTTATTTTGTGATTTTAAAAGATTAATACAGTATTGTTAAAAAAAATCTGTTTCAACTGTTATTTTACTATTATTTAGCGAGTTGATTTGTTTTTTCTTTAATAATTGTAGCAATCGGTTTGTTTTGAATTTTACTTTCTAGCCAAGATAGAATATCCAGGTATAAAAAGGCTCTTTTTTCATAAGGGTGATTTTCAAATGTCTTTAATTTACCATGAATTTTTTTGAATTCATTTTTAATTTCGTGAGGGAAAACATCGCTTAGGTCTCTGATGGAGGTTAGAAAAACTTTTTGTACTTCTTGTAAGTTTTCCATTTTTAATAAAAATTTATAGGTATCAACAAACTGTCTCTCTAGGTCATAATCCAATCCACATTCATAATGTGCAATCAAATTTAAAATACGCGCAAAACATTGTAAATCTTCTGCAGCACTGATATTTTTGGAACGAATAATTTTTTGCAAATAAGCAATACACAATTTATTTTTACCCATTCCAAAATACAAACAAGCGATCTTATAGTACAATAAAACAATATAATGGTTGTCTAATCTGTTTTTATATTGATCAATCTTATTGTTAATGATGTCAACAAGGTATTCCCCTTCTTCAAAAGAACCCTCTAAAAAGTGAAAATGTAATTTATTTGAATATAAATACAAGAAAATTAACAATTCTGTATTGGTATTCATAGGTATTTTCTGTTCCTCTATTTCAGATTCGAAAAAAGCAAGTTCGGTTTTAAAGGTGCTAATTTTTTTCACTAGAAAAGAGGCTTCTAGTAGGTAGTTTTTTGATTTTAGATAGAAAACAGGGTGTAGATGAATCAATTTTGTACTATTGAATAGGTCTACGCATTTTCTTGCATATTTATAACTCAATAAAAAATCTTGTATCAAAAAACTGTGCCATAAATGTGCTTTGAACAACCATAATTTTTCTCTAAACCCCAAGTTTCTATATTCATATTTTGGCATTCGGTCATTAAAATAGTTGTCAATAAACTTCAGTTCTTTTTTATTTTTCACATAGCCATTTTGTATCAAATGGCTATAGAGTTGAAGAGATAAGTTTGAAAGTTTGCTTGCAATTACATTTTGTTGACTAAGTTCTTTTGCTTGGATTGATAATTGATTTGCTCTGTTGCTTAAACTTCGTGTAATATATTGTGTTTCAATAACTTTTTCGAGTTCTACAATTTCGTAAGCAATATTCTTTTCCTCATTGTCTAAGGCTAAATTTTTGGCTTTTTCCAATAATTTTAAACTCTGTTTGTACAATCCTTTTTGATACAATACGGTCGCAAAATCTAATTGTTCTCTTATCTGAATTCGTACATTTTTATGCGCAGGATTTAATCTTAAACTAATTAAAATTTGTTTGTATAAATGTGCTTTTAAGTTTGAAAGTTGTTGCTTAGAAACGATGCCACTTCCAATAATTACTTTTTCATCATAGACCTTGAGTTTCTCCAGAAATTTGAACAAAGAGAAAAATTTAGCATCAATATTTCCACCCAATCTTCCAACATATAAATTAAATTGTCTTTTTTCTGATTTAGTCAAAGACTTAATTAAAACAAAAAGAGCATCATTTTGTTGATTGGCTGATGTAACACTTTTACTCATAAAAAACTGATAGTTAAATGTTTAAGTTTTTCAAAAACCTATTAGAAATCGTATAGATTCGTAAAAATAACTATTTATTTTAATCCCAATATATATATTTGATTTAAATTAAGATTATTTTACACAAACTATGCAAGATAACAAAGTTCACATTTTTGATACAACATTGAGAGATGGGGAACAAGTTCCCGGATGTAAGTTAGATACCAATCAAAAATTAGTAATAGCAGAGCGATTAGATTTATTAGGTGTAAACATAATTGAAGCAGGGTTCCCTGTCTCTAGTCCTGGAGATTTTAAGTCTGTTACTGAAATTTCCAAAATTGTTAAAAACGCAACAGTTTGTGGCTTAACAAGAGCCGTGGAAAATGATATAAAAGTAGCTGCAGATGCATTGAAATATGCAAAATTTCCAAGAATACATACTGGAATTGGAACCAGTGATTCACATATAAAATTCAAATTTAATTCCTCTAGAGAGGAAGTTATTGAAAGAGCAAAAAAAGCAGTTTCTTATGCGAAATCTTTTGTTGAGGATGTAGAGTTTTATGCAGAAGATGCAGGTAGGACTGACAATGAATATCTGGCGAGAGTTTGTGAAGCTGTGATAAAATCTGGTGCAACTGTCTTGAACATTCCAGATACCACAGGGTATTGTTTGCCTGAAGAATACGGAGCGAAGATTAAGTATTTGCGTGAACATGTAAAAGGAATCGAAAATGTAATTCTTTCTTGCCATTGTCACAACGATTTAGGGATGGCTACTGCAAATTCAATTGCAGGAGTTGTTAATGGTGCGCGTCAGATTGAGTGTACTATTAATGGAATAGGGGAAAGAGCTGGAAATACTGCTTTAGAAGAAGTGGTCATGGTATTAAAACAGCATCCTTATTTAAACCTGGAAACAAGCGTTAATACAAAGTTGCTATACGATACAAGTATCATGGTTCGTGAAAGTATGGGGATGCCTGTGCAGCCAAATAAAGCAATTGTCGGAGCCAATGCTTTTGCCCACAGCTCTGGAATTCATCAAGATGGAGTTATAAAAAATAGGGAAACATATGAAATTATGGATCCTGAAGATGTTGGTGTAACCGAAAGTGCCATTGTATTGACTGCTAGGAGTGGTCGTGCGGCATTAGCATATAGAGCGAAAAAAATTGGTTACGATTTAACGAAAGTACAATTAGATGTTGCTTACACCGCCTTTCTTAGTGTTGCAGACAAACAAAAAGAAGTAAGAGATGAAGATATTCACGATATTATGAAAGAAGTGAGTAAAACATCAAAAGCATCGATATCCTAACAGATACAAATGACTTTGTATATTGATAGTGTTGTAAATTTTAGAGGGACTATTTAAAAAAAAAATATATCTTTGATTATAGATAATTTTTTTAGTTCACCATTAATACAATGAAATATACAATTGCTGTAATCCCTGGAGATGGTATTGGCCCAGAAGTAACTACTCAAGCTAAAAAAGCATTGGATGCTGTCGCCGAAGTGTATGATCATATTTTTTTATACAAAGAAGCGCAAATGGGAGCATGTGCAATAGATGCTTCAGGAAATCCCTTGCCCGACGCCACTATTGAGATATGCAAAAACTCAGATGCAATTTTATTTGGAGCAATTGGAGAATTGAAGTATGACAATGATCCAAGCTTAAAAATAAGGCCAGAACAGGGGCTTTTACGTTTGAGAAAAGAGTTGGGGTTGTTTTGTAACGTAAGACCAGTAAAGGCTTATGACAAGCTAATAAAAAACTCTCCTCTTAAAAAAGAAATTATTATTGGAACCGATATTGCTATCTACAGAGAACTTACAGGGGGAATTTATTTTGGAAAAAAAGAGACAACCAAAGACGGCATGTCTGCTTTTGATGGCTGTTCTTATACTGTACAAGAAATTTCAAGAGTAACACATTTAGCCTTTAAAGCTGCTCAGAATAGAAAGAAAAAAGTAACCTTAGTAGACAAAGCAAATGTTTTGGAAACTTCTCGATTGTGGAGGAAGACCGTTACAAATATTGCGAAGGAGTATAAAGACGTTGCATTGGAATTTTTATTTGTTGACAACGCAGCCATGCAAATTATTCAAAACCCAACACAATTTGATGTAGTTCTTACCGAAAATTTGTTTGGAGACATCATATCAGATGAAGCCAGTGTAATTTGTGGTTCTATTGGATTATTGGCATCCAGCTCTATTGGAGAAAAAAATGCTTTATTTGAGCCTATTCACGGTTCTTTTCCTCAAGCAAAAGGCAAAGACATTGCAAATCCTTTGGCTTCTATTTTGTCTGCAGCGATGTTATTGGAGCATTTAGGGTTACACGATGAAGCCGATGCAATTCAAAGAGCCGTAGAAAAATCATTAGATCTTGGAATTACTACTCAAGATTTGAAAGGGAAAAACCAGTATGCAGCCTCTTCGTCTAAAGTAGGTGATTTTATTGCAGATTACATTGCAAATCAAGAAGACAGCGCTATGAATTTTAAAAATATTCATATGGGTCAAAGTACGATTATTTAGAAAAGAGTATTTTCTTTGTGAAATTGTCCAAAAACGAACCAACAATCATTTATTACTTGTAAAAACACAATTCACTCTCATCGTGTTTGTTATAAATTGATCTAAAAATCAGAATCCTCATCTAGATTTTAATTACCGTATTCCCCCAAAAAAAGGAGTTTTTATTGATTTTTTTCAATGATTGAATGTCATAATTAAATACCATTAAGTTTCTGAAAATAAACATATTAGGTCTTTTTTTTCATACCTGAATTTAAAGAATTATATTGGATTTTTTTCAATAATAATAAAGAAACACAGTAATTTCGTTAATAAATTGAATAAAACAGTAAATGAAACTAAATAAACACAGCAGTAGATTAACACAAGATGAATCTCAGCCAGCATCACAGGCAATGCTATACGCAGTTGGTTTATCAGACGAAGATATGAGCAAAGCTCAAGTAGGTATTGCAAGTACAGGTTATGATGGGAACCCATGTAACATGCATTTGAATAATTTGGCTGCTGAAGTCAAAGTAGAAAGCAATATTGCTGGTTTGGTTGGTTTAGGCTTCAATACAATAGGAGTATCAGATGGAATCTCTATGGGAACTTCAGGAATGAACTATTCGCTAGCTTCAAGAGATATCATTGCAGATTCAATAGAAACTGTCATGAATGCCCAGAGTTATGATGCCTTGGTTTCTGTAGTTGGATGTGATAAAAATATGCCAGGAGCTGTCATTGCTATGTTGCGTTTAAACAGACCTTCAATCATGATGTATGGAGGAACCATTGCGTCTGGTAATTACAAAGGGAAAAAGTTAAATATTGTTTCTGCTTTTGAAGCTTTAGGACAAAAGGTTGCAGGAGAAATTGATGAGGAAGAATATAGAGAAATTATAAAAAGAGCCATCCCAGGAGCGGGAGCTTGTGGGGGAATGTATACTGCAAATACGATGGCATCTGCTATTGAATGTATGGGTTTTGCATTGCCTTACAATTCATCCATTCCTGCAGAAAATCCTAATAAGTTATCTGAAGCAGAAAGAACGGCTTCTGCCATCAAAAATTTATTAGAATTAGATTTAAAACCCTTGGATATTATTTCTAAAAAATCTTTAGAAAATGCCATTGCTATTGTAAATGCGCTCGGAGGGTCTACAAATGCAGTATTGCATTTTTTAGCCATTGCACACGCTGCTGATATTGATTTTACGTTAGAAGATTTTCAAAAGGTAAGTGATCGAACTCCCCTTATTGCAGATTTAAAACCCTCAGGAAAATACCTAATGGAAGATGTTCATGGAGTTGGAGGGACCCCTGCAATTATGAAGTACTTATTAGATAATGGATATTTGCACGGAGACTGTTTAACTGTTACAGGAAAAACCTTGGCAGAAAATTTAGCAGATGTGATTCCTATGGAATTTGAGGATCAAGACGTGATTTATCCAACAAATAAGGCTTTAAAAACATCAGGAAATATTCAAATAATATATGGAAATTTAGCGGA
>ENA-UZXB01022551-UZXB01022551.1-metagenome-genome-assembly--contig:-Day-2-1m-contig-22551_pt1 | contig 10259 bp, 8 predicted proteins | sample MGYA00260339_ERZ794899 | MGnify/ENA metagenome assembly ERZ794899 | reverse complement strand
CATAATCCCAACTGTGACGCTAATTTCTGATAAGGGAACGATAGCATGCGAGCGGCCTATGAGCTAGGTTTCGCTTCTCGCATCAGAAGCTCGGAGTGGCGTCGCAGTGAATCTTGGATTTGTGCGAACTCGGATTTGAGCATTCTTATAAGTGCATCGCAGCGCGCTGCGTCGCCTAGGGCCGCAGCATGTTCTAATGACAAGAAGACATTCGCGAGCCTTTTCACCCCCAGTTGTGTGCAAGTTGTCTTGAGTTTATGAGCGTCAAATTCAAGCTGCGAGTAGTCGAAATTGTCTGCGTTCACAAACTGTGTAAGCGATTCTAACGCGCGATCGAATAGGGGAGAAAGCAAGGCGGCGTCGTCGCTGCCGAGCAATGTGCTGAATGCATTTTTATCGAACGCTGCTGCGTTGTTCTCAGTCATAAAGGGGTGTTCTCGGGAAACTATTTTTCTACTTGTGCGTTGCTTTTGGATACGAGAATGTAGCCAGCACTGCGCGTTGGTAGGATCAGCAGGTCGTCACTAATCTCTCTTAATTTTTTGCGAAAGCGCGCGATCAAAATGTCTGCGGCGCGGCTAAAGGCTTTCATTTGATGTCCGTAAACGGCCGAGTAGATATAGTCACGCTTAATTTCGGTATTGTGATTAGCAAAGAGCACTTCAGCGACAGCGAGCTCCCGCTCTGTGAGTTTCACACTCGTGGGCCCGCAAGAGAGGGTTCTTGCCATGCCATCTAACTCGACGTCGTTGACCGAGAGCTTATGACTGCTTGTATCTTTCGACGGTTTAGGTTGATTGTGCAGGGCGCTATGAATGCGGGCGAGGAGCTCCTTGAGGTCATAGGGTTTTAAGACATACTGGTCGGCGCCCGCATATAGACAGGCGACAGTCGTATCGGTAGAGGTTTCTCCGGTAAGCATTACAACCGGCTTATGAGCATAGGCCTTGATCTTGCGGCAGAGGTCTAACCCGTTGCCCTTTACATCGCCTAGGTCATAGTCGACGATGAACAGGTCAACGCCTTTAGATGCAGGGATGAAGTCAATTGCTTCTTTGGCGGTGGCGATAATATAGGCATCGTAGCCGTTATTGCGAAGACTCAGCTCTAACAAATTGGCAAAGACAATATCGTCTTCAATCACTACTACTTTTGGTTTGCTCTTCACGATAGTTGCTCGATTACGCATGGTTACAATGTGATACAGCCTAAGCGAGGGCTAAGCGTACCCACAGGTTTTATTGGTATCAGATTGTTTCGTGGGATTGGGCTAGCGGAGGGTGTGCGTAAGCTCAGCGAGTGAAAGGTCGAGTAGTTGATTTAATGCCTCAGCTTTTAGGGTTGGCAGATTCCCTTCTTTGGCGGAGGCTTCGGCCTCGCGCAGCGTTGTGCCGAGGCGCAGTAGCCCAAAGGCAAGGCAGCTGCTCGCTAATCGATGCGCAGAGCTCGCAATGTCTTGAATTTGTCCTGAACGGAGAAATTCGCACAGTTCTGTCACACGAGAGCGTGTCTCATCGAGAAACAAGAGGGCAATGCGATCGACATTGTCTTCGCCGATATCGTCTTTCAGTTGTTGCAGGCGCGCAGGGTCCAATAGCGCATGAGTATCCTCGGCCTCGCTAATCATCTCATCAGCGACGCGGCCGGCGCTCAGTGCCGGCTCGGAAGCTGCAAGTGCCGAATCAGCCGGATCGAGATAAGCGTCACAGAGCTTCAATAGCTCGCTCTGGTTGATAGGTTTGACGAGCGTATCGACCATTCCAGCCTGTCTATAACGGGCGATGTCGTCGCTCGAGACGTTTGCCGTTAACGCGACAATCACTGTGTCGGATTTGTTGGGGAGGGCAAGGATGGTTTCCGTCGACTCTATACCTCCCATAATAGGCATGCTTATATCCATGAAAACCAAATTAAACTCATTCTCATGCACTAAGTTGACGGCTTCCCGCCCATCACTGGCAACAGTAACCTCAAGACCCGCGCGCTTAAGTAAAATAGTCCCGAGCTCTAGATTAATCGCATTGTCATCGACCAGTAAAACTCGGCCATTAAATTGAGCGTGAGAGTGATTTTTTAAGTCTTGCTTCTCGCCGGTTGAAGGCGCTTGTGAAGACAAGGTAATAGGGATTTTGCAGGTGAACGTTGCCCCGCTGCCCACTTCTGATTCGAGAGTAAGTTCACCGCCCAAAACCTGTGCGAGTTCGCGGGTTATGGAAAGCCCGAGGCCTGTGCTTTGCTCATTGCCTCGCTTGACCTCGGCCGATGTCCAAAAGGGTTCGAATACCGACGCCTGATCGCTCTCTGCGATTCCGATACCGTAATCGGCGCATTCGAAGAGTAGCGAGTGAGAATCTGTGGTGTTGGGTTGCGCAAGTCGTGTGGAGAAATTGATCTCTAACAGCTTGCTCTTGGAATATTTTATGGCGTTGCTGATTAAGTTTAAACAGATTTTATGAAACGCCTTTCTGTCACACAGAATAAAATCAGGCAGGTCGTCGGCCAGGCAAAAGCGCATTTTCATGCCGCGCTCGATTGCGCGCGCCGTAAACGAAGTCTCCAGATCACGAGCGAATTCATGAAGGCTAAAGGCGACCGGAGCGGCGGCGGTTAGTCCTTCCTCTATACGCGCAAAGTCTAGAGCGTCGTCTACTAGGTCCATGAGTGCGTGTGCAGAGGTGTTGGCTATCGTCAGCAGGCGCTCGAGTGGGACATCGCTCGAGGGCTCGGCCATGAGAGCGAGTGAGGTGATCACGCCATTAAGAGGCGTGCGAATTTCGTGGCTAATGTGTTTGACGAATTCTGTTTTGGCTTCGTTTGCTGCCTCAGCCTTGACACGTGCTCGACCTAATTTATCTCCAAGCTCTTCTAAATCTGCGCGCATCATATTTTGCGTTGTCAGATACATTTGATGCTCGAGTTGGCTGTCTTGAATCGGGAATTCATCGGCGCCGAGCGCGATTCTTTTACCGTTCTCGTAGAGCCAGGAGCTCCACGGCGCTCCAACAAAGAAGTAGGCGTTTTTTTCCTGAAGTGTGCCGTCAACGATCTGGCCCCGGAGCGCCATACTTTTGTCTGCGGTATGCATCAAGAAAAGCTTACCAATATGTTGATCGCCAATCTGTGTGCAATCTAGCGCATGAGGGGCGGGATTCAGTATGGTGAAGCTCTGGGCGAGCGTGCTGTTGATAAGGTCTCTAGCCAACCGATTGGACAGCTGGTCACTAACAAAATTAATGCGGCCGTCGGCGTCCATGCAGATCACATAGGGAAAAAGTCGTAGGCAAAGGTCGAGGCTTGAGCTCATTGTCTTTTTACGCGCCGGCAGCCATACCACGGGTTACCGAAAAAACCGAATATTCTCCCCCGTCTGCATTCTCGGTTTTATCGAGAGCGATGCTAACCGGCTCACTGTAAAACTCACCCAACCCTAGAACTAAGCCTATAACAAAAGGACTTAGCCCTGCGCGTATACTTCGATAGTGTAATAAATAATGGTGTTCATCGATTACCTCTACAGTGAAATAGGGCGGTTTATAACCAGAGAAGGTCGAACTTATGCGTTCATGCATTTCGTCCATTTTACCCAGTAGGCTGAACGTGTCCTGCCCATAGCTGCGCATCATGTCCCCATAGTGTTCTGAGGCTGTGACCAGAATCCAGAATCGCCCAAAATCTTCGAGGCAAGCTTCAGCTGGGGCGCCTAAAATTTTCGAGCACGCCCCAACAAGATTGTAAGCGATCTCGTCGTTGTAGCTACGCAGCGACAGAAAATCCCCGTCAGCGGCTCCGGATTCATTCAACACAGATTGCCATGCTTGCTCGCCGTGCACAGTTTTAACCATATCTCGTATTGCTTTGTGGATCATTCCGTACATAGTGTCGCCTCGCCTCCTATCTGATAGATAAGTCGGTATATTCTGCTGTAAATCCTTAACAACTAGCGATGACGCTGCCTATAAATATGTAGCGGCCGCACTCATCGCGAACCAGTTCTCGCTGCCCTGGGGCGTTCAGCGCGGTATATAAGGGCGCTTCACAATTAGCGCGGGGTCTGCATCTGCCTTGGGCGACAGCATCTGTGGTCTGCCTGCCTGATTGTCAGTCCCGTAGAGGTTGCCGTTTACATCGACAGACAATGAATGCATTTCGATCCAGAAATCTGGCCCCTCGGTAGGAAGATTCCATGAGTAATGGCGTGTCCCGTCTAAATTGAACTGCACGATTTTTGGCGGATTCAGGTCTGTTACCCAGGCACTGTCCTCGCTCACTGTAATGTCTAGTGGCATGCCCAGTCCGCCCCAGGTGGTGACGTATTCGTAGTCTGGGTAGCGATCTGAATCATGTGCGGCGATCTGTTGAAAGACCTTTATGTCGCGGTTGTCGCGGTCGAGCGCATAAAGGCGTTCGTTTGGCCCCAGTGCGAGCGAGTGAACGCTGCTGAATTGGTGCGCCTCTTTACCGCGCTCGCCAAACTCGGAACGGTAGCTGCCATCGGCATTGCGCACGACTATTCGTGTATTTCTTAAGCCGTCGGCGATCAAAAATTTACCGTCTGGCAAGAACGCGACGTCTTGTGGTTGTGCGTAATGGGTTTCGTCTTCGCCAGCGACGTTTTTCTCACCTAAAGTCATTAACAAATTTTCGCCGTCATTCGAGAAGACATAGATGATATGGCCGGTTTCATCGATGAGCCACAGCCGCTTTTCCTCGTCATAAGGGCTCATGCGAATGCGATGTGGTCCCGGACCGTCGGTTCCAGTGAACAGGTGATCCCATTGATCCCAGACTTCTAGAAGCTCACCTTCAGCGTTAATGACATACAGGCAGTTTTGCCAAACACGTCCGCGACCACGAAGTACGTTCCATCCCAAGGAGCCTGCAAAGTTCGTGTACTCACCTGGCACTGGGTTCGGTAATTGAGTCTCTCCGCGTTGGAGAACGAAGATGCGCTCGGTGGATTCGACATACACGCCAGAAGTCCCGCCCCAAGAAAGCCCGTCGGCAGCGAACGGCTGCATCCAAGTTTGGGTATTGAAATTGTAGGGGGAAGGGCCGCTCGGATCGATTTCCGCGGCATTGAGTGGCAGCGAAAAAAAGGCTCCCACTGCGGCGGCGGCTAGCCAATCACGCAAGACGGGTTTTGTGCAGCCAGATAATTTTTGGTGCGAGATCGGGGATAAAGGCATATGGCTCTCCAGAGGGGAGGTTGATGTTTTAATTGTGGCCGCCAGCGCGTGGGCTGTGCGCGGAGTCTAAGCTATAAAGATAACAAGACTTTAGTTGAGCGCCAAGGAATAAGATCGGCGTGATGACTTGAGTTTTGCTTAGGGCAGAGGCATTTCTGGGCTTTCGTTTTGTCGCGCAGGGGTGAAACGCGCGCTTGGTTCCGACGAGCGTTGTTTCTCTAGCCAGAAAACGCCATCGAATGGTGCGCTGTTGCCGCGAGTGCCGAGAAGGTCAGTGTCGCCATCGCCATCGATATCTCTTGCGATGAACTTATCGAACATGCCGCGCTTGCGTCTCGAGACATCGTGGCGCGGCCAAACCGAGGAGATGATTTCTGTTACACCGGGATTTTCAAACCACGCGAGGCGGCCGAGTGCGTCGTTCGCCGTCACCTCGCCGTCGCCTTCTCGGGGTCCGCTACTGTAACTGCCTACGAAGGCATCGCTATCGCCGTCGCCGTCGATATCGGTCAGGACAATGCCGGTTATAGCGTCGGGTGCCAAGCTGCCAATTGGGTGATGAATCCAAGCGCTATCTTTATCCTTTGGTTGTTCTAGCCATCCAAGGGAGGAGGCTAGTGACTCTGTACCAATCGCGCCGATGATGTCCGTTCGGCCATCGTTGTTGAGATCGGCGTACTCGAGGTTAAACCCCGAGGCTGTACCGCCGACTATCCCGATGGCGTGTTCAATGAAACTCAGCTGTTCGAGGCTGCTGCGATTTTCGAACCAAGCGAGTCTGTTTTCCCCGCGGCTTCCTACGACGATATCAAGGTCCCCATCCGCATCAAGATCCACCGGCTGCGCGTTCTGTGGCACGCTGTAGCGTCCTAAAACAGTTTCGTGCCACGCGTCGGCCACTAGCGGATCGCCAGTGACTGAGAAAATGGAAACGGGTGTCGAGCGGGCAAGGTCGCCAGGCCCGGGTCGCTGAGCACCTTTGTTTGCGGCGATTACTTCGGGGGTGTTATCGCCATCGAGGTCTGCGAAAAACACGCGAATGTAGGAGCCATTGCCTTTCGTCATAGGCAAGATGAGGCGTTCCCACGCTTCGCCCTGTCTCGCGTCATCGGGCCCAGGGTTTTGCAGGTAAATAAGGTGGGAAAGTTCGGCAGCGACAATCACATCAAGAAAGCCGTCACCATTAACATCAGCTATATCGGCGTCCTCGGGCGCGGGAGAATCTGCCCCCTCGGCGAGCGTGACATTGACCCAATCCGAAGGGGTAGCGCCTGCAAAAGCGATGCGCACATGGCCCTCTGAGTCTGGAATATAATCTGGATCAAATTCGCTGGAATCGTATTCGCTGTCGGACTCATGGACGGACACAATGTCTTCTCGGCCATCATTATCCAAATCGCCGACGACTAATCCGTCACTTCCATTCAAGGCGAAGCCTGCTATTTCAGGTGAGTCGATTATCCATTCGCGCCACGCTATGTACTCGCCGGTATCGGTTGTGGCTGAAGTCGCTTGGGCACCAACGCCTACTCTGTCTGCCGAGGTGGCGAGAGGGTCGCTTGCGGCGGCGAAGGCAAGACTGCAGAAACCAGTTAACGTGACTGCGATGCCTTTTACCAAGAGGGTTACCAAGAGGGTTACCCAGCGAGTTTTCCAGCGAGCTTTTCGGTTCTGGTGGTGGTTTAGCATACTTGGTCACTGCCTCGCTGGCGTGCGCCTCGATTGTTGAATCAGTGTATTTGTCTACGCGCGATGAGCTTATCAATAGGCTTAGCAATAGGCCTGGCAAAAAACCTAGCAAAAGGCCTAGCAAGACGAACGCGATCAATAAAAAGCCAAAATCATGCTAGCAGTGCCCGAGCGGAGAGGAAAGAAATTAAACGCTCTCGAGGGCGAGCTGTGTTCGTGTCGTGGCGGCATTCCGATGGGAAGGACGATGATTCTAATTCTCTGTCGCATCCTTTATCATAGACGCATGAAACCAACTCGTTCTATCGCTCGATCCCCGTCTGCGGCCATTCTCCTTTCATGGCTTTCTTTGCCTACTCGGTCTTTGTTCGCGCGCTCGCTGCGAATGCGTCTTCTGAGTCTGCCATGCTCTCGATGCTCTTTATGCTTTCGGCGCTCTCTACGCTCTCTACGCACTCTATTTTCTCTATGTTGCCTAGGCTACGCGTCGATAGGCCTCTCGCAGCCAGTAGTCGAGAACCAGCTGCTCACCTTCGATGAATGGGTTGAGGAGTTGCGGGCTGAGGCTTTGAGTCTAGGTATTCGTTCAGAAACGCTCGAGGCTCTCGATACCTTGGAGGCACCGCTCGAAAAAGTGCTCGAATACGATAACAGTCAGCCCGAATTCGTCCAGACTTTTACCCGCTATCTCAATCTGCGCGTCACAGCGCGTCAGGTTGAGCGCGGCCAGGCGCTGCTCGATGAGCATGCTGACCTGCTGGCCGAGGTGCAGGCGAAATACAATGTACAGCCGCATTATCTAGCTGCCTTTTGGGCAATCGAAAGTAACTTCGGCAATGCGACTGGCGGTTTTTCAGTGCTTCAAGCACTGGCCACTCTTGCTTACGATCCGCGGCGCGCTCAATTTTTTAGAGACCAGCTAATCACCGCGCTGAGAATACTGGATGCGGGGCATATTGGCGCGGAGCGCATGACAGGTTCATGGGCGGGTGCCATGGGGCAGTTGCAATTCATGCCCAGCGTGTTTTTCAGCTACGGCGTGGACGGCGATGGCGATGGCCGAATCGACATTTGGAACAGCTTGCCGGATATTTTTCACTCGGCTGCCAATTTCTTAAGCCAATCAGGCTGGCAAGGGGATGAACGCTGGGGAAGGGAGGTAATACTGCCTGCAAATTTTGATTACTCACTCACCGGCGTTTCTGAACGACGCTTGCTAGAGAGCTGGCGAGCACTTGGGATCCGTCAGGTGTCCGGCGCAGCGCTGCCAGTCGCCGATATGGAAGCCTCCGTCATCCTTCCCGCCGGTGCAGATGGCCCCGCGTTTCTCGCCTATGGTAATTATCGGGCGACGCTCGCCTATAATCCTTCAACTTTTTACGCGCTGACGGTAGGCCATCTCGCCGATCGCTTTAGTGGCAGCGGCCCCATTCAGCGAATGCCAATCAATGAGCAGGCAATGAGTTTGGCCGATGTACGAGAGCTACAAGAATTGCTCAATCTTGCAGGATTCGATTCTGGTGAACCCGATGGGCGAGTAGGGCGCCAAACTAGAAGCGCCATCAGGGCGTATCAAGAGCGTGCGCAACTTCGAATGGACGCGTACGCATCCAAAGCGCTGCTCGAGCGCTTACAAGCAGAGCGGTAACAAGCCTGAGCAAGTGTTGCTCCGGGCGCTGCACGCTTGAGTGACACCTAATGGATCGCCTTTAGAATGTTAGAATGATAGACAGCTTGCGAGATTTCCCCATGACTACAATGACTCTTAACCCCACCAGCCAAGCCATTAGCGACGATAGAAGCCTCGTGCTATTTCGGCGCATGGCGTGGATCACAATCATCGCGGTGTATGTTTTGATCTTGGTCGGAGCGAGCGTGCGTGCGTCTGGTTCTGGCATGGGTTGCCCCGACTGGCCGACCTGTTTTGGGCAATGGATTCCACCGACGAGCGAGGCGCAGCTGCCGGCCAATTATCAAGAAATCTATGCCGCAAGGGGCTATGCAGAAACACGGTTTAATGTGGTCAAGACGTGGACGGAGTATATGAACCGCCTGTTGGGTGTCTCCATCGGCTTTATGATCTTTGCGACCGCGCTCTTCTCGTGGCGCACACGAGCGCACGATCCCGCTATCGCCAAAGCCTCGATAGCCGCATTNNATGCCGGGACTGATCACAGTTCACATGCTGGTTGCCTTGGCTATTGTTGGCGTATTGCTCTATGCGGTCGCCCAAGCACGTCGCGGGATAATGGCGGCGCAGCCAGTGACGGCTCTAGATCAGCGCTTTCCTAAATGGCTTTATATTGTTCTTGGCATGACTATTTTACAGGTTGCGATGGGGACGCAGGTAAGAGAGATGACGGATCTCATTAGCAAGATGCAAGGCGAGCAAATGCGTTCAAGCTGGATCGATGCTATGCCCTGGTTCTTTTATGTACACAGGAGCTTCTCGGCGATCGTTTTGTTTAGCAATCTCTGGCTTGCGAAATTGCTGATCACCTCGCTCGGATTCGGTCATGCGCTAACGAAGATGACGCTCGCGATGATTGCTGTCATTGTTCTTTCCGTTGTCTCGGGTGCCACCCTAGGCCACTTAGGTATGCCTGCCCTTGTGCAGCCTACTCATCTGCTCGCCGCAGCGCTGCTGTTTGGTTTGCAATTCTTAATCTGGATGAGCTATCGCCACGCCAGAGATGCCAACGCGTCCCACCCTTCGATGGAAATCCCAGCATGAGTGTCAACACGAAAGAGTTCGAGATAGTCGTTTTCGGCGCGACAAGTTTTGTGGGCAAAATCCTGTGCAACTATCTTTGCAACCAATACCGAGAGCCGAACCTGCGCTGGGCGATGGCCGCGCGGTCTAGTGCTAAGCTCGCCGAACTGAAGGCGGAATTGGGTGAGAATGCGAAGGCGGTTCCGCTTATTGTGGCTGATTCTGCGGATGCAGAATCCCTCGCTCAGCTCTGCGATCGGACCGAATTGGTGATCTCGACAGTGGGCCCCTATGCGCTCTATGGGGAGCTGTTAATCGAAGCCTGTGTCCGCGGTGGCGTCGACTACTGTGACCTCACAGGTGAGCCACAATGGATTCGGCGGATGGTCGACCGCTACGAGGCGCTCGCGCAGCAGTCGGGCGCTCGAATCGTGCACAGCTGTGGTTTCGACTCGATTCCTTCGGATTTAGGTGTGAGGCATTTACAAGAGGCTGCGCAAACGAAGTTCGGCAGCTACTGCGACAAAGTGAAGATGCGCGTAGTCAAGATGAAGGGCGGCGCCTCTGGCGGCACAGTAGCGAGCGGTCTTAATGTCTACCGCGAGGCGGCTAAAGATCCCGCTCTGCAGGCTGAACTCAGAAACAGTTATTCTTTGTGCCCTCAGGGACAC
>ENA-UZXB01031678-UZXB01031678.1-metagenome-genome-assembly--contig:-Day-2-1m-contig-31678_pt1 | contig 10267 bp, 9 predicted proteins | sample MGYA00260339_ERZ794899 | MGnify/ENA metagenome assembly ERZ794899 | reverse complement strand
GACGAAGAGCATAACATCGAGCAGCTTCATCACCGTGTCGCGCACAGCCAGCGATGTCTGCATCACCTTGGTGGCGATACGCCCGCTAAATTCATTTTGGAAGAAGCCATAGCTTTGACTTAACAGATAACGATGGGTCATCCAGCGCACTGACATTGGGAAATTTCCCATCAGCGTCTGATGCACTACCATGGAGTGCAGTGCTCTTGAGACCGGGATCACCACCAACACAAACAGTGTCATGGCAACAAGGATTTCCCATGAATCGGCAAAAAATGTCTCAGGATCACTGGTCGCCAGCCAGTCGACGATCTGGCCGAGAATGCCAAACAGCATAGCTTCGGAAACCGCAGTTATGGCAGTAAGGATCGCCATTAGAATCAACCAGCGCTCTATGCCGCGGCTGTAATGCCGGCAGAACTGGTAGATTCCTCGGGGTGGTTGCTGGGGAGATTCGGCTGGAAAAGGGTTAACCAACCGTTCAAAAAAGCCAAACATTTATTATCCTGTGGGTGTGTCCTGCAACAATAAGCCTATAATTGGGCTCTGGATGAAGCGACGGGATTTATTATCGTCAATATAATTCAGGCGGGCATAATAACAAGATCCAGACCTCCTCAGGAGAAACAAATGCTTTTTAATCGCTCTATTTGCGTAAAAATTTTCTTTTTTATCTGCTTTTTAAACACAAATTCGACCATGGCCATTGATCTCGAAGCAGAGCGCATGATCGACAATCTCGCTAACCTGCAGTTTGATAAACTTGGCAGCCCGCAGATAAAAACTGATTCCATCAAACCAGTATTAGCGCCAGTAGATCGCCCTCATCGCCTGCTGGTAATCGCCGTTGAATTTCCTGAGCTTGGCTACAAGCGTTTCGCCGGGGATAAAAGACAAAATCGTAAAAACCGCGACTATTTCCAGGAACTGCTATTTGCTGGCAGCGTTAAACGACCCAAGCCCGGCACACTCTCCCACTATTATCGCCACCAGTCGAAAGGGCTCTACAATATCACTGGCAACATAATGCCAATTGCCAAAGTCGATAAACCTCTGTCCCATTATGGGCGACCACTGCAGAATGCCGATGGCAGCTGGCGCAACGATGACCATACCGATGAGCTGGTCGCCGATGCACTGCGCGCAGCCTATAAAAACAATCCCGACTTCCCCTGGAAAGACTACGATATCTGGGATCCAGAGGATTTTGATGGTGATAATAACCGCGCTGAAGCCGATGGTTACCTGGATCACCTGGTAATTGTTTACGCCGGCAAAGGGCAGTCCTCCTGCCAGGGGCTGTACAAACTTGGTGAAAAATTCACCGTCAATGCTGACAGCACGATTTTCGACAAACTGACACAGGCAGAGCGCGATTGCGCCGATCGCATCTGGCCACACCGCGGCTCGATCAGTCGCGATCTCGGAAAAGNNCCGGCATAGAAATTGAAAAGGATCTGTGGCTCTACGATTATAATATGCAGTCGGAATATACCGAGGTAGCCACCTTTATCCACGAATTTGGCCATTCACTGGGGCTGCCGGATATCTACGCCCGCGCCACCAACAACTCCACTGCCTCCTGGGCAGTTATGTCATCAACTGCATCACCGGAACCCCAGGAGATGACAAGCTGGTCGCGCATGGTATTGGGCTGGATGCAGCCCTGCATTGTAAGGCCACCGGGATTTGGCGGTGACAAACGCAGCTCTATGTACCTTAAGACGATGAATCATTGGTCAAATAAGACCGGTGGCATCAACAGCGCCGGGGTTTGCGATTCGACAATGGTTATTTTGCCGCCAAAAATCCGCGAACTAAATCTTGGCCCGCTGGGCAAAGCGCAGGGTAATTACGCTGTCTATTCCGGACAGGGCAATGACCTGAATAACTTTCTAACCCGCAGCTTTGATCTGACCAAGGTCGCGCCAGAACAGCCGCTGATACTCTCTTTTGATACCTGGTTCAAAATAGAATCGGATTGGGATTACCTCTACATAGAAGCCGCAACAGGTGGTGGCGATTACCAGCGCCTGCTGCCCACCGACAAGCTCAATATCACGGACACCACAAGTATTATGCCGTCAAAAAAAGGCCATGAAGGGGAAGGCTCACTCCCTGGACTCACTGGCCGATCCGGCGATATGGATGGCGATGGCAAAGTAGAGATTTCCAGCGGCTGCAATCCCAATATAGACAAAACCCTGGCTGAAGATCGCGTTGGCAGCAGTGTTGTAGATCCCTGCGAAACCGCCCAGTGGGTTGAAGGGAAATTTGACCTTGAAGCCTATCGCGGTAAAAAGATCTCTATTCGCTTCCATTACTTCGCCGATGGCGCCGCCGTCGAAGATGCCGCACTAATCGACAATATCGCATTGACAGCCATCGATTACCGGGAAGATTTTGAGACTGGCAGCCTTCAGGGCTGGAGCAGCCAAGGCTTCACTATCAGTGGTGGCCAGCACCGTATTGCCGTACCCCACTATTACCTGCTCGAGTATCGCGACCCCTACGCCAAATTCAAAAAGGTTAAAAACTACGATGCCGGGTTGGCCAAGCCGGGTTTCTTATTTTACAAAGACCAGTCCGGTGAGATGAAAGCCTTCAATGCCAGCTACCGCCCTGGGGTCCTCGCCTGGTACTACAACGGCGAATATCTCTGGAGCCAAAATGAACCGGCGCAGTTTGGCCCAGGCAATGGCTTTCTTCTTCTGGTGGATGCCAATCCCCAGGAATTTAACCTGCCCGGCGTTCCGAAAAAGTATCTACAAAATAAAGAGGGTTGGACTTTCTACAAGTTTGACGAAGAGGCCCAGCCCTGGTTACAAAAGAGCTTTGTCGACGTAATGTGCCATCAGCGTCGCGCAGCGTTTTATGCCAGTGATGTCAGCGAGGAAGATCGCCAGCGCTGCCGCCAATCACTGGCTAATGGCCTGCCGCCGGTTGAGTCCTTAAACTGGGATGATCGCCAGCTGATGTATGGCTATACATTGATCAACGACCTACTGCCCGGCGCCGATAGACTTAAATATAAAGGCGTCTCCACGCTGTTTGATTTGCGTATCCGCAATGGCGTTACCGAATATCGCCTCTATGACCGTGTTCTGCGCAACCGCCATTCCGGCGATGCACCCTTTGCGCTGGACTCCTTTGCCAATGGCACTTCGGTCTTCGCTATCCAGGACAGCACCCTGGTTCGCGAAGAGTCCACTGCCTATGCGCCAGTAAGCGAATTTTCAGACGCCCGCCCCAATCGTTACCAGAACCCCTATCTACCCTTTGGTGGCGCCAATATCCCCGAACTGGGACTGCGCTTTAAACTGGGTCAACCCGCTGCTGCGGCACCGGATGAGGCTGAAGTAAAGGTGATTGTTGACTGGACTCAATGATATTTAATAGTTGTTAAATGAACAGTAAGCGCTCACATCTTATTACTTAGGGGCACCGGAATATCCCCCTCTTGCCATGGCGGCAGCTTCTTCATTGTCGTCATAAAAAGGGGTGATTCAAGAAATCCCTGCAGCCAGATTTGTAGCCTGGGATAGGGTGCCTGATCAAACCAGGCCTTATCGACAAAGGCGAACTGACGAATAAATGGAAATAGCGCAATATCCGCCATGCTAATGCTATCTGCCAGCAGATAGCGCTGTCGTCCTAAATACTCTTCTAGCAGGGCTAAAAATATCTCGCCCTGAGCGCGGTAGTACTCTTGCGACTCCGCTGGAAAGCGCTCCCAGTACTTGTAGTGATCAAGATGGTTTTTAAACTGGTTGTCGTTGTAATCAATTAGTTGATTGATAGATTCAAGCAACTCTTCGTTCAACCATTGTTGCGGATCATCGATAGCCAGCGCCCAGTGCATAATATCGCGACTCTGGTCCAACACCTGCGAGTCAGGCAACAGCAATACCGGCACAGTTCCCTTGGCGGAAATAGCCAGCATTGTAGACGGCTTATCCTTTAGTAGGACTTCGCGAAGCTCTACGTTTATACTCGAATAGGATAGAGCCATACGCGCGCGCATTGCATAGGGGCAGCGCCGAAAAGAATAAAGAACAGGTAACATTGGGGAATATCCGCTCCGCGGGTTAAATAAACGACAACTCTAACAAAAAGAAGAATAACTATGTCAACCGAAGAACAATCCAACAAACAGTACGACCTAATTATTTTTGGTGCCACCAGCTTTGTCGGGCAGATCCTGACCACCTATCTGGTCGAACACTTAGGTACCGAGAATAGAATCTCCTGGGCTATTGCCGCGCGCTCCGAAGCGAAATTGACCGAACTGCGGGACTCCTACGGCGACAGCGCCAAACAACTGCCGATGATTATTGCCGACTCCCACGATGAAACCTCACTACAGGCCATGTGCGCCCAGACCAGAGTTATTGTCTCCACCGTTGGCCCCTACGCACTGTATGGTGAGTTACTGGTAAAAACCTGCGCCGAGAGCGGTACTGACTACACCGACCTGACCGGTGAAGCCCAGTGGATTAAAAACATGCAGGACAAATACCAACAGGCCGCGCAACAGAGTGGCGCACGTATTGTTAACAGCTGCGGCTTTGACTCTATCCCCTCGGATATGGGTATGTTCTGCCTGCAGCAACAGGCCAACAAGCAATTTGGCCATCCGCTACCGCACTGCAAACTGCGGGTTAAAGCCATAAAAGGTGGCGCTTCCGGGGGCACTGTCGCGAGTATGATCGAAGCTATTAAAGCCGCTAAAGCCGACCCAAAAGTTCGCCGCCAGATGGGCAACCCCTATTTACTCTGCGGTAAAAACCACCAGTACCAGCAGAAAGCTCACAGCGTAAAAGGACCGATGTTTGATAAGGAATTTAACTCATGGATTGCCCCTTTTATTATGGAAGCCATCAACTCGAGAATCGTTCTGCACTCCAATGCCCTTTCGGGCATGGCCTACGGTAAAGACTTTACCTACAGCGAAGGCGTACTGACCGGGCGCGGATTTAAAGGACGTCTGGCTGCCATTATGTCGACACTGGGATTTGGCGCACTGGGGTTGGGTCTGTTCTTCAGCCCGCTGCGCGCACTGCTGGAAAAGTTTGTACTCCCGGCACCAGGCGAGGGCCCAAGCCCCGAAGCACAGTTAAAGGGATTCTTTGATCTGCGTCTGTACGGTGCCGATAACGATGGCAATCACCTAATGGTTAAAGTTACCGGTGACCGCGATCCAGGCTATGGCTCAACTGCCAAGATGCTTGCTCAGGCGGGCCTCTGCCTGGCGATGGATATTAAAAAGGAAGATTGTGCCGGTGGTTTCCTAACCCCTTCAACCGCTATGGGCAATGCTCTGATTAAACGCCTTGAAGATCATGCGGGACTGGCATTTACTCAGCTTTAAAAGTCTTCAATTTTTAGAAGCATATTTAAAGGGCTCTTTTTAAGGGGCCTTTTTTTACGAGCTTATTTTTTACAAGCTCATTTTTTACGCGCTCGTTTTTAAAGACTCGCTTTAATTGTCTTTTGCCTTCTTTTGCGACTCACTTCAGCCGAATAATTCCATAATTTGGATACCCTTCAGCTCTGTTTATAATTTGGGGCTTGAGTAATACAGTGAAACCGTTACAACAGTTCATTCAAATAATCCTTATTGACTTTGTTGCGCAACGCGCTACACTTATCTTATGATTAAATCTTTCAAACATAAAGGGTTGGAAAGATTTTACGTATCGGGAAGCACTAGAGGCATTCAAAACAACCATGCCCACAGATTACGAATGCAACTTGCTGCCCTGGATACAGCTCAAAAAATTGATGATATTGATATTCCAGGTTATCGGTTACACCCCTTAAAAGGCATTAGATCTGGGTTTTGGTCTATTGCCGTCAACGGTAACTGGCGGGTGACATTTAAATTTATCGATGGGAATGCCTATATCGTTAACTACGAGGATTATCACTAATGACTATGCACAATCCCCCCCACCCCGGTGAGTTTATTCGTGCCACCTATATGGAGCCTTTCGATCTGAGCTGTCGCTTTCTGGCCAATCAGCTGGATGTTGCGGCATCTACGCTTAATCGAATCCTAAAACAGCAGAGTGGAATTAGCCCGGAGATGGCTTTGCGTCTCTCTAAAACTCTCGGACGCAGCCCGGAAAGCTGGCTGGCAATGCAGCACAACTATGATTTATGGCAGGCTAAAAAGGTTGTTCGACTGGAAAGGGTCAATAAGCTTGATCTGGATGCAGCATAGCTTGAGATCCCTCGTCATACCGGCGTAGGCCGGTACCTATTGCCGCGTGAACCCAAACTCTAGCGAAGATAACAGATGCTGGCCTGCTCCAGCATGACGAAAAGAGGTGCCATCATGACAGGGGAGGCACCGAATACGTCAGTAATTACAGCCGGACTGTGATCCCGCGCTCCGCCATATATTGCTTGGCCTCTGGCACTGTATGCTCGCCAAAGTGAAAAATACTCGCCGCCAAAACCGCATCGGCCTTGCCTTCAACTATACCGTCAACCAGGTGCTGCAGATTACCCACACCGCCTGAGGCAATTACCGGCACAGTGACCGCATCGCTAATCCGCGAGGTCAGCTCGAGATCAAAACCATTTTTGGTGCCATCACGATCCATACTGGTCAGCAGAATCTCACCACCTTCGTAGCCGGTCATCTTCTCCGCCCATTGAATGGCATCAATACCGGTTGGCTTGCGGCCACCATGGGTAAAAATTTCCCAGCGCGGTTGATCGCCCTGCTCTACCTGCTTGGCATCAATGGCCACAACAATGCACTGCGAGCCAAAGCGTTGCGCCGCTTCACGAACAAATTCCGGATTGTGAATAGCCGCTGAATTGATCGCCACCTTGTCGGCTCCTGCATTAAGCAGATTGCGAATATCCTGCAACTCGCGAACACCGCCACCCACAGTCAGGGGAATAAATACTTCGCCAGCCATACGCTCAACGGTGTGCAAGGTGGTATCTCGGGCCTCATGGCTGGCGGTAATATCAAGGAAAGTAATCTCATCCGCACCCTGCTCGTTATAGCGGCGGGCAACTTCTACCGGATCGCCGGCATCGCGAATATCGACGAACTGAACGCCCTTAACCACACGACCTTTATCGACATCGAGACAGGGAATAATACGTTTAGCCAGACTCATTTCTCTTCCTTAAACAGATGACCAAGCTTGCCAGCTTTAGTCGATAGATATTGAACATTATGGGGATTGCTATCCGCCTGGATAGGCTCACGGTCGACTACATTTATTCCCAACTCTTTCAGGGCAGCAATCTTGCGTGGATTATTGGTCATTAACACAACCTGTCTGGCACCAAGATGCTCAAGCATGGGCACACAGATAGAGTAGTCGCGCATATCGGCACCAAATCCCAGGCGCTCATTAGCTTCTACGGTGTCGGCACCCTGATCCTGCAGATTGTAGGCGCGAATTTTATTCACCAGACCGATGCCGCGACCTTCCTGACGGAGATATAAAATAGCTCCACGGCCCTGTTCAGAAATACGCTTCATGGCTTCTTGCAGCTGCTCGCCACAGTCGCAGCGCATACTGCCCAGTGCATCTCCAGTCAGACACTCAGAGTGGATTCTAATTAACAGCGGCTCATGCTCTTCAGTAGCACAATGACCCATAGTAATGGCGATATGCTCCTTACCTTTAAACGGATCTTCAAAACCGTGAATATCAAAAGTGCCCCAGCGGGTGGGTAATTTTGATGATTCGATAAAGCGAAGCGCCACAGTTTTCTCCAGAGTATCAATTACGAGTGTTCTATACGGTCGCGTATTGTAGCTTCAACAGTCGACCAGTAAAGGGTTTAAATAATACCCGCCGCGCCCAACAGGGCAATTACCGCAGCGGCGGCTAAACCGGCAATAACATCATCAATCATAATGCCAAAACCACCGGAAACTTTTTTATCCAGCCAGCTGATTGGCCAGGGCTTTAAAATATCAAACAGGCGAAACAGCATAAAGCCCAAAATAAGCGATATCCAGGATACAGGCAGTGCCGCCATAGCGATCCAAAAGCCGACAAACTCATCCCAAACAATACCGCCATGATCGTGCACGCCAAGTGTTTTGGCCGCAGACCCACAGATATAGATGCCGACAACGGCACTGACTAAAACAATAATCAGATAACTCGACAATGGCAGTTGTGCCAGCAGCCACCACAGCGGAATAGCCGCCAATGTGCCCATAGTTCCGGGTGCTTTGGGTGAAAGCCCGCTACCAAAACCAAAGGCCAGCAACAGTGTCGGCGAGCGCAACAACTGCTTAAAAGATGGATTAACCATATTCTTATTCCGATTATTAACCAAAGTGGTCATACCCCTGCTTATTAACAGCAATTGGGTTGTTATCCCGATCTAAAACATTGACCAGATTAACCGAATCGCCAGGTGTGTTGATAGTGCCGATTTTACTGGCAATCAGCTCACCGCAATCAATCAACTGCTCAACCTTATCGAGCTTGTCGGCACTGACTGTAAAACACAGCTGGTAATCATCGCCACCAAAGAGTGCCCAGCCAGTAGAGTCTTTTAGCGACAGCTGCTTAACATCTTCAGCGATGGGTAACCGTTGTGTATAAATAGTTGCAGCTACATTACTCGACTGGCAAATATGCCCCAGATCAGCGACCAGCCCATCGGAAATATCGATGCAAGCACTGGCAATTCCGCGTAATTGAAGGGCTTTTTTGACCTGCGGCTGCGGCGAATAGAACCTTTGAAGTAAGCGATCACTGTCAATAAAGATACTTGATTTAATAGAAATTGATTTTAGCGCTGCCGCGCCATCGCCCAAAGTGCCAGTCACAAAGACCGAATCTCCAGCTGTCGCACCACTGCGCTGCAAACTCTCTTCTCGAGGTACTTCACCCAACATTGTGATGGAAACGGCAAGGGGGCCACTAGTGGTATCTCCACCCACCAGGGCAATATCAAACTGCTTGGCAATCTCAGCAAGTCCATCGCTAAAACCTGCCAGCCAGGCACTATTGGCTTTGTCCTTCGGGAGAGTTAATGACAGAGTAAACCAGCGCGGCTGCGCGCCCATGGCAGCCATATCACTAAGATTGACACAGAGCGCTCGGGTAGCAATCTGCCTGCCTGTCGCCGCGGCGGGAAAATGCACGTCCTCGACCAAGGTATCACTGGCGACCACTAGCTGTTGGTTATCGCTGGGATTGAGAACTGCCCCGTCATCACCAATACCCAAGGCGACCCCGCGCTGACCGGTAAGCCCCTCAAAGTGGCTAGCGATCAGTTCGAACTCGCTGGGTTGATGATGCTTTTGATCAGACAGGGCCTTGTCCTCTCTCAGTGATTAGCGGTCAACTTATCTGCGCTTGTTGGCAGCCACTTCTATCGCACGCTTTTCAGCGGCGACGCGGTCGAGAATTCCGTTGATATATTTAAACGCATCGGTGGGACCAAAGGTCTTTGCCAGGTTGACTCCCTCGTTAATAACCACTTTATAGGGCACATCGATACGGTAGATCATCTCGTAAATTGATAACCGCAAGATGGCGCGAGAGACCGGATCGAGCTGTTCCTGTTCACGATCAAGGTGGGGCTGGTAGGCGCCATCAATTTCCTCAAGATGCTTGGGCACCCCATGGAGCACTTCGTGAAATAACTCGGTATCAACAGTGGCCATATTATTATCGGTGTGAAATTCGGCTTCGATACTAACCAGGTCGGTACCGCCCATATCCCAGGAGTAAAGCGCTTGAGCCAGCAGCCGGCGTGCCTTTTGGCGCATTTTAGGTTTTGACATTTATTCGGCGCCTTGGATTTGTTTAAACACAGTAAGTAGTTCAAGAATAGTCAGCGCCGCTTCTTCGCCTTTATTTTCACTGTTATCACCAGAACGATCCAGCGATTGCTGGAGGTTGTCGGTGGTCAACAGACCAAAGGCGACCGGCAGATTTTCATTCAGGGCAACTTCACCAATGCCTCGAGTAGTCTCCGCACAGACATAGTCAAAGTGCGGCGTATCACCGCGGATAACACAGCCCAGCGCCACAACCGCGTCGAAGCGACCGGTAATGGCTGCACGCTTGCTAGCCAGTGGCAGTTCAAATGCGCCGGGTACACGAAACACTTCCACAGCATCACCCTCGATACCGTGACGGGCAAATGCACGCACGGCACCGTCGAGCAAACCATCGGTGATTTCAGCATTCCAGCGTGCCGCAATCACTGCGACACGTGCATTGCCAACATTAAAGTTACCCTCTTCGGGTCTATATTCGCT